>Ga0114996_10003415_pt1 | contig 19743 bp, 20 predicted proteins | sample ArcticOcean_MG_C_4_FD_87039 | JGI IMG/M metagenome (GOLD analysis project Ga0114996, IMG submission 87039) | Marine microbial communities from western Arctic Ocean - ArcticOcean_MG_CB4_134 | ecosystem: Environmental > Aquatic > Marine > Oceanic | place: Arctic Ocean: Canada Basin | collected...
CACCACCACTGGCTCCACCACCACTGGCTCCACCACCACTGGCGCGGTGACGGTGATGTCAACCGATCCCTTGGTGGCGGTCTCGACGACCACGCCACCCACGAGGTTGACGACCGTGAAGGTCACGGTACGCACACCCGCCTCGTCAGCGAGGAAGGTGATCGATGCATTACCAGCGGCGTCCGTGGTGGTCACGTTGGACGGAACCGACGCGACCGAAGTGCCCTCACTCCAGATGCCGGTGACGCCAACGGCAGCAGCGCCACCCGTCAGCGTCACAGCCGCGGTGACCGTGGTCGCCGCACCCACATCGAGCGCGGTGAGAACCGAGGTCACGGCGACCGCTGCCGGGAGGGTGTTTGCATTCGCACCGAAGCTGACCTGGAAGGTCTTAACAATGAGACCGGAGGTCATCGTGAACGTGCCCTGGGCGGTGACGCTAAGCGGCAGCGTCGTGATCGTCGCAACGCCGTTCACCGTCCCGGCCGGGTTCGCACCTTGAAAGGCGACCCCCAAAGCGGCCGGAGCGACGACGGTGACCAGAGTGCGGTCACCAACAATGCCCCCGTCAGCCGAGGTCACCGTAGCGGTGATGACGCCGAGTCCGTCACTGTTGATCGAGTGAGCCGATTGCGCGTTCGCCACCGTGAAGGCGATAGCCGCAGGAATGGCACCCTGACGGATCGTCACGTCAGACGTGAGCGCAACCAGGCCGGTGGGCGTGAACGATCCGCGGACGGTGTGGAGACCTTCCACCGCCGTACCGCCACCAACGAGCAGACCGAAAGCTTTACCGGCCCCGACCGAAGTCGCGACTCCCTGGGAACCAGCGACGCCGAAGTCACCCATGGCCGTACCACCAGTCACGAGCCGCAACGCGGCCGTCGTGTTGGTGTCCACGATCGTGGGAGCGGCCGCGGCCGGCAGCACGTTCACGATCGTGCCATCAGCGTCAAACGCGGTCACCTGAACGGCGAGCGTGGTGTTGTTGATGACATCGGGATTGAAGGCCGGAGCGATCGTACCCAGCGCATTCGGAGCCGCCGCGGCATATGTGACCACGGTGAGGTTGTTGCTCCCGTCCGTGTCGACGTTGGTGACGTCGTGCAAGGTGGTCGTGATCGACGCGACCGGACCCGTGACCGGGATTGCGAGCGACTTAGACCCCTCAGGGATCGTTGCCGTCACGGTGACGGTTCCGCGGACGAGGAGAATTTTCGCGGTGATGCCTTCGTCATTACCGGCATCGACGAAGCCCGCCACACCGTTGCGGGCACCCACGCCACCGACGGTGGTGTCATCCGCCGCTGTGACCTGGGTCGCCGTGAAGGCGAGGCCGGCCGTGCCGATCGCAGCCAGATTCGTGTTGTCCACCGTCAAGGTGACGGTGACACCGTTGGGGTACGCGGTCCCATTCACGTCGGAGATGCTGACGTAAAGGTCGGCATCCTGCTGGTAGTCCACGTTGGCGAGCAAGTTAGTTGTGATGCTCCCGATCGCGGCAGCTGCCGCGGGGTCCGCACCGGTTGCTTGCAAGTTCAGGGTGAAGACCGGTGCGCCGACCACAAGGATAGTGGCCGCGGTGTTGGTCCCGGGCTGGGTCGCACTGGACGTGTCGTTTGCAGTCACCGTGACCGTCCCGACAAAAGCATCCGGGAAGAAGTTCAGCGGGTCCTCGACAATTGCCAGGACGCCAGCCGTCAAGTTGGTCCACGTCTGCGTCACGATCGTGACGCCGCTGGCCTTAGCGAGCAAGCTGCCGCCGGTAATGGTGACGACGCCAGCCTCTCCGGTGTTTGCTGGTACGGCATCCGCCGTAGTGGTGATCGTCGTGCTCTGACTCGGAGTCAGGGTGGCCGCGCCAACGGCGACCGAGGTGTCACCGGCCGCTGCTTCAGCCTGGGTCAGGCTGAAGGCCGTGACCGCGACGATGCTGAGCAGCAGGGCCACTACAAAGTAATGCGGGCTAAACGCTCGCAGTTGAGCAATGCTCATGTTTCTTTCTCCAGGCGGACCCCTCAAAAGGAGCCGCCTCATTACTTACTATTCGTTTTCCAATTATCCGGTTTGCTCTTGCCTTGCCCAACCTGTTCGGGCGTGATGCCCGCCCCCGTTCGGGCCTCTTGCCCAGGGGGAGAAACTGGTTGGGCCGAGCCTCCTTTCCGATCCATGCCCTTCTTGGCAGGTCCGCCAGTGGGCATGGGTGGCCCCTGGTGACATTGATTCACGCGTAAGATTACGGATGCGCCCCAGGCGGCGCAACAATTCTATGTTGCGCAGGGCGAGTTTTACGGTCGATTAACCCCACACGCATGATGTCCGGCGGCACGCCGCTTTCGCTATGGACGCAGGAGGGCTCACGAGGGACGTATTGCAAGCGACGATCGCCTAGGCCGGACTCAAAGACTGCGCCTGCGAGGCCGCAGGGAGAAAAAGAACCGAGGCCGATCGTCTTTTGAACGTTGTTCCAGATGGGGATCATAGTGTTCAGGACCGGCCCGGGCGGGGAATTCGCCGATCCGGACGGGGGAATGACAGCATTTGGCGCGGAGAATGTCAGGAAAGTGTGCGGATTCCGCCACGAGTTCCCCTTGGGAGTCTGCGGAAGCTCGGTATGGACCCCAGGACCAGTAGAGATCCCCCTCCACGACCCGACGTTCCCGATAGACCGCAGAGGGTGGTTGCGGTGCGCTGGTGACAGCGATCCCGACCTATTCCGAGGGGCCTTCGTCTTCGGCGCGCGGCTCCAACAGCTCGGGGAGGATGTCTGTTGCGGGATCGAAGGCGGCGATGCGGAGGGCGGCGTTGCGGACGAGGGTTTCGAGGTCGATCAGTTCCCGGGATGGGACGTTGATGCCGGGGCGTTCATTGCGGGCGCCGACGATGATGACGCCGCCGATGCGGGCCCAAATAGCCGTGACATCGACATCGAAGCCCGGAATGACAGCTTCCCGGGTGCCCACCTCACTCTGACGGTCGTCGGTGCCGTGACGGAGCCGATAGGCATAGGTCTCGTCGCCAATGCCGGAGATTCGGAGCACTTGGTAGTCGCGGATGAAGTTGATATCGAGATTACTAAGCGGGACGGTATAGCGGAGGATGTCGCTAGCGCGAGAGTCCGGGAGCGAGGCGAAGGCCTCGCGGGCGGCTTCCTCGTCCTGGCTAGAGTAGATCTGGATCGAGACGACCTGGTCATCTGCCTCGACCCAGCCGCGGATGCCGACGAGAGCGTCTTCATAGATGTAGTCGCCCCAAGGTTCGTAGCGATCCGCGGGAACGGATCCCAGCGTTAAAATGAAGGCGTGGCCGCCACGGACGGGGGTCGCGGCGGCCGGGATCTCCCCGGGTGCTGGCTCGATCAGCGAACGCAGGGACCACTCGACGGGGAAGTCACGTGGATCGATGCCGTCCCCTCTCGGAGCCGCGTCGCTGTCAAAGACGACGAAGGCCAGGACGAGGACGAGGACGGCGCCGGCGGGGAGGACGACGAGATAGGGGAACCACTTAGAGGTGAGGGCGCGTCGCCAGGCGGGACGGGGGGCGGCGGGGTCGGTATCGAGTTCGGACGCTTGCGGCATGGAGGAATCGTAGCAACAGGGGGGCCGTCGAGCGCTGGTTCCGAACGCTTCTTTACAAGAGTGTCCCTAATTCGGGCATAAACGTAAAATTTGATCGCACTATGGCTGATTGGCTGAGACGGGGAGAGCTGCGCTCAGGGGCGGCGTTGCTCGATAGCGGGCATCATAAGTCGTTTGTAAATCTCTTCACAAGTCGGGGAAATCCCTCTCGATCCTTGTCTCCAAGACCTTGACAGCGTGATCGGGGGTTTGCAGAATGGCGAAGTCGCATGTGCGGGAAATCACAATCGGTCTCCCCAGAACGCTGCACGCTATTCGCGGATATACGCCTGTCGGCCCGCTGGACGCTAGAGCCAGGGGTGACGGGGCATGAAACAAGGAGAACCGTCCATGCCCGTAGCGACCCCAATTCGATGCCCGCGATGCACTGGCGCCATGCTGGGTGAGTCGGACGCGCACGGGATCTTCGCGACGTGCTTGGCCTGCGGGCACGTGCACGAGACGAAGGTGATTTCGGTGGAGGAGCTGGCGGAGGAGCAGACAGTGGAGGCGGGCCGGCAGCGGCGGCGCCAGCCGTCGCACGGGAAGCTCCGCCTCTAGGCAGCACGCAGCGTTCGCTGTCGGTGGTGGGTGTCGATCCGCGGCGCGTAAAGCGCCGGGATCCATGGACTCCTTTGCTCTCTAGCTAGTACGTCGCCATCGTTGGCTTCATTCAGCGCCCCTCGGGGCGCTGTTTTGCGGGCGGCGATCTTCTTGGCTGGCTGGGCCCATGCCTGCTGGCGGCGTGGGCGAGGCGGTGTCCGGATGGGCCGTTGCTCTGCGGTCACGTCGTCAAAGCCCTAGGCGTGGTCTGGGAGTGGGTGTATTCGCCCGGCGGGGATCCCTGAGGCGAGGGCGGCCGGGGGGCTTAAGACGTTCGGCCGATGTCGAGGGGGGACAGGGGTTTTTGGCGGTGGTTTGGGGTGAACGCGCATACGGGCTAGGGCCTTCCCTCATGTTCGGCCTGCCAGTATCGGACAGAGAATACCTGCGTGGCTGAGAAAAACGGAGAAGCAGCGGGTCATCCCTTAGTGGTGATTGATTCGCACAACGTAAGGAGTCGGCGCGTGATGACAGATTGCCGGCATCATTGGATCCTCTCGCAACCAGAAGCGGACATCGTGCTGGGGCACTGCAAGAAGTGCGACGGCGATCGGGTGTTTCCCTCGCGGCTGGATGACACGGACCGCGGCCACGACTACTTGGAGGCCACGACCGGGGCGGGGATGGCGTCCCGCCGCGTAAAGCGTTGGATCAAAGAATCTGGCGGTGATTGCTCGTCCCGATCCGCCGGAGCTAAAGTGGCGCCCCTCCACGGGGGTGTCGAGACCAAGAAACCACCCGTGCCGAGAGCCGGGTAGAAGAGGCGGACGATCTTGGACACTGCAAACACTGATCCCCAATCCGAACTCGGCCAGGGGGCACGAGTCGATGGGTCTGCGGCCAGCGCGTCGCGCCTATCGCGCCACCAAGTACGCGTACTGATTGTGGACGACCATGCGGTGCTCCGACAGGCGCTGCGGTTGCTGTTGGAGAGCCACGATGAGATTGATGTGGTGGGCGATGTGGCAGACGGCCGGGAAGCGGCGCGACTGGCGGAAGAGATCCAGCCGGATGTCGTGCTGATGGACGTGATCATGCCGGGCCTGAACGGGCTGGATGCGACACGTCAGATCCGCAAGCGCTGCCAGAACACCCGCGTGCTGATCCTCTCGGGCTACGACGAAGAGGAACAGATCATCGAGGCTCTCCGGGCCGGCGCCAGCGGCTACCTGATCAAGGAATCCGACATTGGCGAGTTGCTCTTGGCGATTCTGGCGGTGGCACGGGGCAATCACTACTTCTCATCGTCGTTGTCTGAGCGCGACGAAGGCAACGACTTCCTGCTGCGGGCCCGCAACACCGACAGTAAGTCGGGCTGCGATCGGCTGACGGACCGCGAACGCGAAGTCTTGCAGTTGATCACGGAAGGACACTCCAATCAGTCGATCGCTGAGCAGTTGGAGATCAGCGTGAAGACGGTGGAGGCGCATAAGGCGCACATCATGAGCAAGCTGGGCACCCGGAACCGAACGGACCTGATCCGGTATGCGATCCGGCGGGGGATCATCGGCCTGGACCCTACCCCGAGCCTGCGCGCAGGCTAGGTGAGACGGAATAGAGTGATCGTGAGCAGCCCCTTCTTCAGCCTCATAGCGATGGAAGACGCGGCGACACCGCCCGCCGAGTGGCTGGGCGCGCAGATTCGCCGGTTGGAACGCTTGCTCGATCTGCAGCGTGAACATAGTGCGAACCTGAACCACAGTGGGCGACGGTTGCTCAACCACGCGATTTTCGTGACCTACGTGGAGTGCCGGGAATCGGGTGGACGCGACATGGCGCTCGCGATCCTGGATGGCGAGCGGCTGGAGGTCCAGACGCCAGCCTAAGCAGCGTGTTGCTTCCTCTTTTCTGCAGCCCGCCCGGCGTTGCCGAGCGGGTCTCGTTTAAGGCACGAGGGTACCCAGGGCCGAGGCCCCCCGCGCTGGGCGAATGGCGTCCGGCACGTTGGACTGAGCTCCCTGTCGAGCGATGACCCAGTCTCTTCCGATCTCTGCCTCGGCTTTCAGAACCTCGCCGCCGCGGGCGGAGATGGAGGAACTCAGTCTGCGGCAACTGCAACGCGGCCGGCTCGCGAACCAGGGAGATCTCACCTCCACGCCGATTCACCAACACCTGGATTCAACCCGCTGAAGTCCAGAACCGATAGGGATTCCCCTACGGGTTCTCCCTCGAACGGTCGATAGTTCCTCTGAGCGCGGTATCCTGGTGGGGACGAGATGCATCCCGTCCGGTTCCAGAATCCGCACTCAGACAGAAGAACGCCGTTTGAGCAGCACCCCGCTCGATCAGCAGTCACCACGCCCCCGCGCTCCCCAACCAGCCCCTCAGCCGGTGCCCTCGTCCGCGTCTGAAGAGGCGCCGTCCGCCGCATCCGTCGGGCCCGATGAGGCAGCACTGGAAGCGACGGTGAGTGGAGCCGACGAGCGCGTGAGGAAAGGCATGGAACAGGTGCAGGAATCCGACCATCTGCGGACTGAGAAGATCTTCGAGCTCCGTGGCAAGATCGCCAGCGGCGAGTACAAGATCGACGCCGATACTCTGGCCAAGCGGCTCGTAGACCACCTCTAGCTTCGCCGCGTCCAAGCCTGAAGGCGCTCGCGGAATCGGCTCCCCCCGGCGCCACCGCCAAGTCGATCTGTTCTCAGGCATTCTGCCAAGATTGATCAGCTTCCCCGATCGACGGCAACGGTGACGTTTGGTTCACCACAGCGAATGGCTTCATCGACCGCCTCTGCGCGGAAGGGCCGCGCCATTTCGTCGGCCCCACTCCGCATGCCCTTGCTGTTGATCCGGTGACCGCCAGCGCCTACTGACGGGCCGCCAACGCGGGAGCGACCGCGTGGGATGCCCCAGCGGCTATTGTTCGGGAACCGCTAGCGCCCGGGCCAGTCGCCCCTCCCGCCATCGGGGCTGATATCCTCTGTCCCGCGAACCGTGATCGGTGAAGTAGGGAGCGGGCGGACGTGGTCATCCGGGAATACCGAAGAGCTCAGAAGTGCGAGCAGGGCGGACGCTTTCGCCGCTGCCGAAGATCCTTGTCCGGGCAATGCCAGTACTGCGCCCGGGGCTTCTGCGACCACCACGGCGACCACTTCGGGGAGCATGAGGCGGTCTGCCAGCGCCGCGCCTGCCAAGCGAAGAAGCTGGATCTTGAGCAATACCTCCAGTTCAAAGAGGACTCCGCCGCGCGGAACGACACGAACCGTTGCGGTATCGCGGTCTGCGAGGCGGAGCCGCACTCCAATTGTGAACGCTGCGAGTCGCACTTCTGCTTGGAGCACCTCCGGCAACACCTGGTCGAAGTTATGAAAGGCGTGGAACGGGTGCCGGAGATTCTGCGTTTGTGCGAGCACTGCATGGAGCGGATCCCACTCTGGGAGCGTGTCTAGACTCGGAATCCCTTCACAGCCGGAGCGCCTGGCGCCAGGTTTCGATGATCTCGGCGTCGAAGGGGAAGACCGGGGGTGGCAGGTTGGCGCGATCGAAGAACTGGACATCGTCGGCTTCGCTGCCCGGGGCTAGCGTGCCACCCGTGGGATGCCCGGCAAAGACGATGAACACGACGGGGTCGCCATCACGGGAGAAGACTCCCAAGAGACTGCCCACTGTCACTTCCAACCCCGTCTCTTCGCGTACCTCCCGCGCGGCGGCGGCGCGGACATCCTCCCCGCGATCGACGAACCCGCTCGGAAAGGCCCAGGCACCCAGCCGCGGATCGTGATTGCGCTTGGTGTAGAGCAGGCGGCCATCGTCATCGGTGACGAGCACCCCCACGGCCACTTTCGGATCGCGGAAATGGATGAACGTGCAATCGGGGCAGGCGAGGCGCTCTCCGTGTTCCGTCGACCGGACCGCCAGTGCGGCGGCGCAGCGGGGGCAATAGCGCGGGTCCTGCGGGTCAGCCTGAAAGGGCATCGCCTAGAAGGGGAGCACGACGCGCCGGAAGCGCTCGTGGAAGCGATTCTCCTCATCCTTCCATCGCTCGCGTACCATCTCGCCAAACTCCGCACCGCGGTCGCCAAACTGCGACTCGTGACGCACGAGTGCCTCGATCTTTTGGTCGATGACGTCCGTGATGTCGATCGAGTAGTTGGGCTCGTTCGTGCCCCAGAAGTAGATCTCCCGCACCTTGTGCGTCTCCAGCCCTTCGGCAAGGTGCTCGGGGAAGTTGAGATGATCGCGCGCCGTGGGATAGACCGCATCGGTCGACATCTCCCCGGTGTTGCGATGGTCGCGGTGGTTGACCGCCCCTGAGTACTCCGCCTCTTCACCCTCGATCCGGCGAAAGGGGGTGTGGTGGATCATCTCAGGGGTGTGGGTAAAGACCGCGTGGGGTTGGAGACGGCGGATCTCGCGGACGATCTTACCCAGCACCATCCGGTCGTAGTCGAGCTCACCATCCTCCCCGCCCAAGAACGTGCACGACTTCACGCCGAGCGCCTCCGCGGCGTTGCGCTGTTCCTGCTCGCGCATCGGCACTAAGCGATCGCGTGTCATTTCACGATCGCCAGTGCCCTTGGCCCCGTTGGTACAGACGAGGTAGTGGAACTCCCAACCTTGCTTGGTGTACATGGCGGCCGTTCCACCCGCGCCGAAGTCCGGATCATCAGGATGCGCCGCGATCACCAGTGCGATCCGCGGCTCCGTTTCATCCGCCATGAGCATCCGCCTTTCGCCGCGACGACAGATCGCGACCCTTTTCCGCGCCTCAGTTTTGAGTGCCGAATTGTTGGTGGAGACAGTGTAGTGACGACGGGTGGGGCCAGAAATCCACGCCGTGCAGGGGCCGGTTCGATGCGAGATTCAGTTGACATAGACCGTATTCACGGTCGATAGTGCTGGAGAACATAGAACACGTGTTCCAGAGGTGTACAACTGTGCACAGCGTGGACAACTGCGCGACGGGCAGTCACGATGTCGGGCCCGGAGGAGATCGCGATGAAGAAACTTTCTGAGAAGCAGGACCGAATGCTCACATTCCTCCGGGATTTTCTGGATGAGCACGATTACCCGCCCAGCATCCGGGACATCCAGGCGGGGTGCGGAATCTCCTCAACCTCCGTGGTGGACTACAACCTGAAGGCACTGGAGAACCAGGGCCGGATCCGGCGCGACCGCGAGATCTCCCGAGGTATCGTGCTGCTGGACGAGCACGGCGGCGAGACCAATTCAAGGGGCGCGGACGATGCGGGGGGCAAGGTGTTGCGTCTCAACATTCTGGGCACCATCGCGGCGGGGCAGCCACTGCCGATCCCGATGGAGGAGGGGCTAACCGCGGACGATGCAGGCGAGACGATCGACGTCACGCCGGACGTGGTCAACGGCCGGAATCCTGATTCCCTCTACGCGCTGCGCGTGAAGGGGACATCAATGATCGATGCGCTGATCAACGATGGCGACATCGTGGTGATGGAGCCCGTCGACACGGTGCGCGATGGGGAGATGGCGGCCGTCTATCTCAAAGACGAAAACGAAGTCACGCTGAAGAAGTTCTTTCGCGAGGGCCAGCGTGTGCGGCTGCAGCCGATGAATGAGACCATGGAGCCGATCTACACCGCCGCGAGCAACGTTCAAGTGCAGGGTCGCGTTGTGACAGCGATTCGCTCTCTCTAGGAATCGCCGCACCGCCGATCAGCAGCGGGCCGGCGCCAAGCCGGCCCTTATACTGTCTGTGGACTTCCATTCAACAAACCTGTGCTTGGACCACTCCGAGATCGTCCGCTGTTGAGATTGAAGGGATGCCATGCCGCTGCTTGTACTCGACGACCTGTCAGTCGAGTACCGCCTCAAGGAAGGGGCGGTCAAAGCCGTGCGCAATGTCACGCTCAGTTTGGAAGCCGGGGAAATCATCGCGCTCGTCGGCGAAAGTGGCGCCGGGAAGACGACGGCGGGCCTTAGTGTGCTGGGCATCCTCCCGCGACAGGCGGCGATCACCAGCGGCCATATCCGCTTCGAAGGCCAGGACCTGGAAACGCTGAAGGGGGAGGCGCTGCGCTCCATCCGAGGCGACGATATCTCGATGATCTTTCAGGACCCCGTGGGCGGGTTAAATCCGATCGTGGAGGTGGGTCAGCAGGTCGAGGAGGTGGTCTCCAGCCACCGGGAGATCAGCAAACGGGAGGCGCACCAGATCGCGTTGGAGGCGCTCGCCGCCATGCGGCTCCCGGACCCGGACCGGATCGCGAAATCGTTCCCCAGGGAACTCTCGGGTGGGATGTGCCAGCGGATCATGATCGCCATCGCGACGGTCCTCAATCCCAAAGTCTTGATCGCGGATAAACCCACCGCCGCTTTGGATGTGACCGTTCAAGCCCAGATCCTGGACGAACTGGAGCGGTTGCGGCGGGAGCGGGGCACGGCCATCCTGCTCATCACGCACGACATGGGAATCGTCGCGCAGATCGCGGACAGGGTGACGGTGATGTACGCGGGCGCCGTGGCGGAAGCCGCCGATGTGCAGCCAGTCTTCAAGAACCCCTGGCACCCGTACACCTGGGCATTGCTCGACACCTTGCCGAGGCTCGACGTTCGCCGCGACCGACGGCTGGTCCAGATCCCGGGGGCGCCGCCGGACTTGATTTACTGGGACGGGCACTGCGCGTTTCTTGAACGCTGTCCGAAGGCGCTCACGGTCTGCCGCAATGATGAAGAGCCGCCAGTGCAGGCGGCACCCAATGGCCAGCCCGGACACCGGCTGGCCTGCTACAACCCGGTGACTCTCGAAGCCATCTAACCCGCCCCAACGAGATCCGCCACCAGAATCTCCACCGCCAGATCCTGGTTCATGCCGCCGGGACGCCCTTGCCAGTAGTTCTGAATCGCTTCATCGGCCGCCAAGATACGCGCCAATGCGGCATCGGCGGCGGCCTGCTCAAAGCGTTGCGCTTGAGTCGTGGCACGCTTGGCGACGAAGGGATGGACGCCCAGGGCCGACTGCACCTCCGCTTCCCCTCCCCGGCCGTCCAGCACCTCACGGGCGACCGCGATCATGCGGAACTGCCGCGCCAACATCGTGATGAAACGCCGCGGCTCTGCCCCATCGCGGCGCAAGGCTTCGAGCATCTGGAAGGCCCGCTTTGAGCGCCCCTCCGCTACGGCATCGACGAACTTGAAGATGTCGCCTTCCAAGCTCGCGGGTACCAGCGACTCCACAACGGTCTCGTCGACGGCGTCGTCGCCCGCATACACCCGCAGTTTTTCCAGCTCGCTCGCCAGTGCCCAGAGATCCGCACCGACGAGCTGCGCCAAGAGGCGCTCGGCGCCGGGCGTCAGGTGCACCCCCAAGGCGCGCGCGCGGCTCTGGATCCAGGGGACGAGCTCCCGATCGTTGACCTTGGGAAAAGTGCGAGTTTCGCCTCCAGCGCCCTCGACCGCATCTCGTAAGACGCTGTTCTTGGGGAGCTCGTTGTCGATCAGGACAAAGACAGTCGTCGGCGGGATTTCGCCGAGGAGGGTGGGCAATTGGTCCCACTCCCCCGCCGCGCGCCGACGCCCCCCCTTGAAACGGGCCCCTAATCCGTCCACGCGAACCAGGCGGTAGTCCGCCAGAAACGGCACCGTGAGCGCGGCCGCGCGCAACTCCGAGATGCTCGTCTTGGGGCCAGCCAAGGTGATCGTGTTGGTCTTCAGCGCGCCGTCACGATCGTGCGTGGCCCGGATCGCCTCGTACGCCTCATGACGCGCGTGGGTGTTTTCGCCTTCGAGCAAGACAATCATGGACGCAGCCTAGCGCCCAGCCCGGAGCGGCGGAGAACGGAATAATCCGCGTCCGGTCCAGGGTCAGGCGTCGCCGCTAGCCCTCATTCTTCCAGACCTTTGCCTGACCTTGCATCATCCCGGCCAGGGAGAAGACCTCGACGCGCCAGGGCGTCAGCTTGAGGATGCCGAGTTCGGGGTCCTCCGCGCCGCCCGGGAAGAATGTGGCGGGGTCGTAGCCGTAGGGCTCAGGGTACGACTTGAACAACTCCCAGACGCGCTTCTTCTCCGCGACATCATCCACCCACTCCGTGGCGCATTCGGCGTAGGCCTGATTTGCTACCGGGCTCAGCCCGGCCGCATCGACGTAGGCGCAGGAGACGTATGGAGTCTTGTCCAGGTGCTTGCTCTTGAAGGAGGAGCGCCCCGTCACGACCCAGCCTGTCGACCCTTCCCAGATGGGGTGGACGATGCGGGCGCGCGGACGCCCCTTTCGATCCGCGGTGGTCATCGCGGGCCAGATCACCTTCTGGATCACACCATCGAATTCCTCTTGCAACTCCTCGAACGACGAGACCTCTGGCATGCGGACGCTCCTCTGATCTGAATGCTCGCGATTGGACGATCGTCCAAATATAACAGACGCCCGCCAGCCCAAGAGTTTGTTTCCCACCTGACGCGCGGTCATGATGACGCTGGCTCACAATCAGGCGTCATCACCATTTCGCTCAGTCACCTTCGGACTGGCTGATCCTGGCTCAGGGGCATCCCATGACATCCGACAGCTGGAATCCCGAACAGTACGACCGCTTCCGCGAGGAGCGGAGTCAGCCGTTCTACGACCTGGCTGATCTCGTCCACGCGAGATCGGGAATGCGTGTCTTGGATCTGGGCTGCGGCTCGGGACGGCTCACGGCGTGGCTGCACGGGCACTTAGGCGCGGGCGAGACGCTTGGAGTCGATTCCTCGCCGTCGATGCTGCGCGACTCCGCGGATTATGCCGATGCGGAGCAGGGGATCCAGTTTGTCGAGGCCGACCTCGCCGACTACACCCCCGACGGGCAGTTCGATCTCATCTTCAGCAACGCCGCGTTGCAGTGGCTACCCGACCACGCCGCCCTCTTCGCTCGTATCTCTCGGTGGGTGGCTCCGGGGGGGCAATTGGCGGTGCAGATGCCGGCGAACTTCGGGCATCCGTCGCACCGCACGGCGGCGGAGTTGGCCGCCGAGCCCCCATTCGCGGACGCGCTCGACGGCTGGGTGCGAGTGGACCCCGTCGGTCCGCCGGAGGACTATTCCGTCCTGCTGGCGGCCTTGGGTCTCCGAGCCAACGATGTCCGTCCCTCGCCGCACGTTCGTCAACAGATTTACCTGCACGAGCTGGAACGATCATTGGATGTCTTGCAGTGGGTCAAAGGCAGCCTGCTCACCGCCTATGAGCGCCGGATGTCCGCCGTGCTGTTCGGGGAATTCGTTGAGCGATACGAACAGCGCCTGCTGCGCGATCTCGGCGATCAGAGACCGTACCTGTACCCCTTCAAGCGCCTCTTGCTCTGGGGCCAGCGTCCCGGATAGTCCACAACTCAGAGTGCGTCGCGGGGCACCATCCCCCGCCGAATGGCTTCGACCGCGACTTTCGTCCGATTCTGGACGTTCCACTTGAGCATTACATTCGCGATGTGGCGCTTCACGGTCGCCATCGACGCTTCAAGATCCTCGGCGATCTCCAAGTTGGTCAGACCGATCGCAACAAGCTTGACGATTTCGATCTCGCGGCGGGTCAGCTCTCTGCGATCCATGGCCAAACTTTATCCGGGGACTGCGTCTTCCGCCTCGCTCGAATGGCTCAGCCAAAGTATGTAGTTGCACCGGAATCTCACTCGGGCCCTCATCACTCATCGCGGTTGCGCCTTGCAGCACCGATCAAATCTCCCGCTCCGTGGTTCCACTCGCCCATCTTCTCCGGTCGTTCACTGGCGGACGGCGACCTGATCCCGACCCAAGATCGACACCTTACGCTCGCCGAATCACCCTTGCTCAGTGATCGGAGAGTCCGTTGTCGATCGCGAGGCGCTCGAAGTTGGGGGGGCGGCGCTCGGTGAATGAGGCCACGCCCTCCTTGAGGTCGGGCCACTGCGAACTCTGCTCCTGGAGATCGATGGTGTGCTCCATGGCTGGACCCAAGCGTTGCTGGAGATCGGCGTAGACCTGGAGCTTCATGTGCCGCAACGAGTTCGGGGAGGCCGTGGCCGCGAGCTGCCGAATATAGTCGGCGGCCTCCACCACCACGTCTCCTTCGGAGACCACGCGGTTGACGAGGCCCAGCGCTGCCGCCTCCGCCGCCGAGACACGACGCCCACTCCAGAGAACGTCCAGAGCGCGCGAAGCGCCAATCAAACGCGGCAGCACCCAGCTCATCCCATGCTCGGCGACAAGCCCCCGCTGCGCGAAGGCTGTCGTCAAGAAAGCGCCTTCGGCGATGAAACGCATATCGCACATCATCGCGATGGAAAAACCGAGGCCGGCGCAGGCGCCGTTGATCGCCACGATCAGCGGCTTGCGAATCGCCATGAGATAGGTGCTGCCGATGGCAAAGTCGGGAGGACGCGGCGCGCCCGGCGTGGATGGCGGCACGTCATCCTGTGTGCGGATGGCAGCCATGGTCCCGGCTTCCTGCATCGCATTCAGCGATTGCATGTCGAGGCCGGCGCAGAAGGCGCGCCCCGCGCCCGTCAGGACGATGCCCACGACGCGTTCGTCCGCCTCGGCACTCGCCAGTGCATGGCTGAGCTCCCGCAGGGTGCGGTCCGTCATGGCGTTGAGTTTCTCGGGGCGGTTCAGCGTGATCGTCGCGACCGGGTCGTCGACATCGAAGATCAGATCTTGATACACGAGAGTCATCCTTCACTAGGTGTCGAGTAGGACTGGGATCGCACCATAATCTTAGGCTGCACCAGTCAGGCATCTTAGGCTGCACCAGTCAGGCGCGGTCCGCGTCGATCATCGCGGCGCTGGAACGCGATGAACCTAGGCGACAGCCTCGACCGGGACGAAGTCGCCGCGCCGGAGCAGGTGGCGAAGGTCTGCCCGCGTCAGCGTCGCGAGCAGGAAGACGCCCACCCAGATCGCGCCGGGAACCACGAGCAGCACTCGGACACCCACACCGTCCGCCACGAAGCCAAAGCCCAGGTTCATGAATGCCATGTGGCCGGCGGCGATCATCAGATAGAGCGACATCACTCGGCCCCGCAGATGATCCGGAATGATCGTCTGAATCAAGGTCGCGGAGATCGCCATGTAGGTTGCCTGCGTCCCGCCCGCCAGTGCAGCGCCAATAACGACGACGACCGGCGTCTGGGCCAAGCCCAAGATGATCATCGCCAGCCCGCTGCCGATGCCGCTGGCGGCGTAGACGGGCCCACGCACCTCAATCTGCCGCAGTTGTGAGAGCGCCAGCGTACCGACGAACGCCCCTGCTCCGACCCCCACGAAGATCGCCGTGAATGTTGTACTGCCTCCGCCGACATCCGTCGCGAGCTGCGGCATCAGCGCATCGAAGGCCATCGTCAGGCCGCAGTGCGCGCCAAGGAGCGAGAGCACCAGCCGCACGCGTCGATCCTGCCAGGCGTAGCGCGCTCCGTCCGCCACGTCACTACCCAACCGACGCAGCGGCGTCTTTGCCGTAGCGGCCACCGCCTCCGGCCGCCAGCGAATGAGCCAGAGCTGGGCGACCGCCAAGAAGAGCAACCCCGCCGAGAGAAAGAACACGGCCCCTGCGCCCAACGCGGCCAGCACCAGTCCACCGGCCAGTGGGCCCGCGATGCGGGTACCGTGCCGTGCGATCCCACCGAGCGCCACTGCATTGAGGAGATGCTCGCGGGGCACCAGGCTCGGCATCAGCGCCTCTTGGGCGGGGCCGATCATCGCCATCGTCGTGCCCTGTAAGATCGCCAAGACCACGACCTGCCACGTGGTAATCACGTCCAACACGACCAAGGCCCCGAGTGTGGCCGAAAACACGACGCCAAAGGCCGCAGAGACGATCGCCAGTCGACGCCGGTCAAAACGGTCGGCCAGGGCACCCCCCAAGGGGCCCAAGAAGAGGAACGGCGCCATGCCAGCGAAGGTCACGATGCCCACGGCCCCGGTGGAGTCCGTGAGTTCAAAGACCAGCCAGCCGCGTGCCAGCATCAGGGCCCAGCGCGCTCCGGCCGCCAACACCGTGTTGTAGAACAGTCGCCGGTAGTCCGGCGACTCCAGAGCGGGCATACGGGCAGACATGCGAGGAGCCTACCGCTTCGGAATGGCTGCAGCAGTGGCCCGTGCGACCCAAGAGGTTCTCTGGTGGCCACGATCAGGCCGTCGCAAAACGGGTGCGGCGCCGACCAGCCACCGCCTAGTCGCCGACCGCGTCTAGTCGCCGGCCTGTTTAGTCGAACAGTGCGAGTTCGATGGTGTCGGCCATGTAGCAATAGCCGAGATCGCTGGGGTGAAGCCCGTCGTCACAGTCATAGATCGGCAGCATTTGGCTCGGGCGGTCCGGGTCGCGCAACGCCTTGTCGAAATCGGCGACGCCGTCGAAGACGCCACTCTCCCGGATCCAGGTATTGACCGCGAGGCGATGCTCTTCACGGGTGGGGTTCCAAGCGCCTGGTAGAAACGTCTCGTTTCCGAAGGGCGTCAGCGTCGCGCCGATCAATTTGATCCCAGCGGCCTCCGCCCGCAGGGCCATCTGTTTGAGGCCTGCGATCATCTGCTCAGCCGTCACTTCCTCATCCGGACGGGCGTTGCGGTTGCGCAGATCGTTCGTTCCGAGCATGACGATGGCATGGGTCACACCGGGTTGCGCCAGGACATCGCGATCGAACCGCCGCAAGCCGCTTTCCCCCCGCAGATCGTGCAAGATCCGGTTGCCGCCGAGCCCTTGATTCATCACCCCGAGCGGTCGACCTTCAGCGCGAGCAATCAAGCGCCGCGCCAGCTGGTCGGGCCAACGGCAAAACGCGTCATGGGTCGAGATGTTCGCGTCAGTCAGCGAGTCGCCAAGCGCCACGATTCCCCCGGTCTCCGCAGACGCTAAGACATCGACACCGCTGACGAAGAACCACTCGTCCGAGATCTTGCCGACCGGCATGTTCACGGCAGCGGCGAAGTCACCCGGCGGCGAGATGTAGTTGGTTTGCCGCGCATAGCGGCCGGTGATCTGGAATTCGGGCCCAATCGCGCCGGGCAGATAGATCGAAATCGCCAGGTCGGCGAGGGGCTCCACGTCCAGTGAGACGGAATCGCTGATCGCGAGGGCCCCCGCGGCGATCGTCGCCGACTCGGAGCCGCCAAACGTGAGCTGGCGCGCCGATTCCGCCACAATCGTGGACCCCTGGTCCCGGATCCCCACGAAGGCGGCACCGACTTCAAGCGGGCTGTCGCCATAGGCGTTCGATACGCGGACCCGCAGCGCGTCACCACCAATGCTGACGCGGGCGTTCATCCGCAGCGTGTGATTGTTGAAACTCTCCCCGGCCAAACTCGGCGCGGGCGAGTTCGCCCAGGTGCCGACCCAATGCTTGCTGGGATCCATCATCTGTCTCCTCCTGCGCTCAGCATCTTCGCGTCCCGGGCATGGTCGCCGCGGACGGTCGAGTGCATGATGTGCGTCAACCACGGAATTCGTTTCGCGTGGCGGTAGTTTAGGTGTAGGAGGTTCCTGACTCCTACTCATCCGCAGGGCTGATCTGGAAGCGCGAGCGGTCGCGATCTGCCCCAAAAAGGTGAGGAATCAGTCGCCGAGACTCCGCGACAGCTCAAACAGCCGTGCCGGTTCCTCGAAGCCTTTGAGGTCGTGGCTGCCGTGGTCGTGGAAACTTGAATGGGCAGTCCCACGCGAATCACGTGTGAACCCTCACGTGTAGGGGGAGGCGGAGGTGGCGGAGTGCCTCTAGGCGTTCTCCACCCGGACAAGGATCGTCTTCGCCGCGACGTCGTGCAGGGATTGTCGGTTGTCTCCGCGGAGGACACAGAAATAGTCAATGAGCGTCACAACGCCAGCCGTGGGTAGGCCGAGGCCCAGGCCGATCAATAGCTCATAGAGTCCCCGCGCGTTGACGCGGGCGCGGGATGCCGGCTGGCCGTCCAATCGATACACGCGCAGGCCGGCGATCTGCCCCCCGGGGTCTCTGAGTTGGGCGCGGTGAAGTTGAGCAGGACGAGCCAGCCGACGCCGAGCGTCGCGATGATGATCACGAGGTCGATCAGTCCGGCAGCGAGAGCTCGAACTTTGCCGGGGCGATAGGCCGCCGCGTGGGGCGCGGAGTTGAGCACACCGCAGCCATCGCAGAAGAGGGTGAGACCGGTCGCTTGGCCGCACTGGGAGCAGGCAGAGGGCACGGCGCTGAGCGGAACGTCCCCTGGGCTTGCTGTCGCGGTGGCCTGCTCCGCAGGCTGCAGCTTTTGGGGCGCGGCTGCCGCAGCCGCGAGGGCCGGTGCCGCGGGTGCTGGTGGGGCGGGTGCCCGGCGCAGCGAGGACCGCGCGATCCGAGACCGACACCATGATCGTCTCGGCCGCCAGGTCATGGAGGGTCTGCCGGTTGCGGTAGCGGAAGATCCAGAGCTGGTTCGCGACGGTCGCGACACCGGCCGTGACCAAGCCAAAACCAACCGAGATGGCGATCTCGGAGATGCCGCGCAGCAACACGCGTCGCGCCGAACTCGGCTGGCCACTCTCGTCGAAGATGTACAGGCCTAAGAGCGAAGAGCCCGGGGTCTGGGAGTTCCGAGCGGTGAACAGCAAGATGATCGCCCAACCCACGATCAGCGTCCCGGCGAGGAGAATGGTGTCGATCAGCCCGACGGCGAGCTGTCGCCCTCGGGTCGCTTGCGCAATCCCCGCGTCTGCCCTGGAGTTGAGCACGCCGCAGGTGGTACAGAACAGGCTGGCGAAGCGCGCTCCGCCGCATTGGCTGCAGCCGTCCAGCGTGGGCGCCACCCGGACCATTCCCAGCCGCGTGCGCTCGGCCGCAAACAGGGCGGCACCGGCGCCACCGGAGCTGTAGAGCGCCCGCAGCGCTGCGTCATCGCTGGACACCACGGGACCCAGGCGCGCTGGGCGGGGAAGTACCACAGCCGGTCACCGATGGCGCGCAGCAGCGCGGGCATCACGATCAGAATCACGAGCAGGGCGCCGAGCACAACGGCAACCACCATCATGATACCGAGCTGCTGCATGGGAAGCAGGCGCATGAAGGCGAAGATTCCGACGACCCCGGCGAGGATCAGGTCGGCCGCGAGGATCGTCATCGCCACCGACTTCAAGCCGCCACGGACCGCGGTGTCGATGTCCTCGCCGCGCTCGTGGTTCTCCCGCACGCGGCCGAGCGCGAAGGTTAAATCGTCAAACGAGATGCCAAACATGATCGCGAAGACGAAGAGCGGCACCCAGGCTTCGATGATGCCCGTCGCTTCGTAGTTCAAGAGGCCTTCCCAGACGCGCCCGTCCTGGAAGGTGAGCTTCAAGAATATGGGAGCAGATGAGAATGGGGGGGCCTCCGCCGATGGACCAGTAGGCGATGCTGGCGCCGTCGGAGGTTTGCGCATAGTCGATGGGTGGCCGTGCCATTAGGCCCCCTCCCCCACGACGAACAGCCGCACTGGCTCCGGGAATCCCTTCAACGTCGCCTCACCTTGGTCCTCGAAGGTGAACGCCTTGCCCCGACAGAGGTCCCGCACCACCTGCGCCACCAGCACCTGCCCCGGCTCCGCCCGGTCACAGACACGCGCCGCCAGCTGCACGGCGCTGCCGAAGTAGTCGCCGTCCTCGGCGATGGGTTCCCCG
>Ga0114996_10003418_pt1 | contig 19734 bp, 19 predicted proteins | sample ArcticOcean_MG_C_4_FD_87039 | JGI IMG/M metagenome (GOLD analysis project Ga0114996, IMG submission 87039) | Marine microbial communities from western Arctic Ocean - ArcticOcean_MG_CB4_134 | ecosystem: Environmental > Aquatic > Marine > Oceanic | place: Arctic Ocean: Canada Basin | collected...
AGTTGTGCATCGAGGGGAATGGAAGCGCAGGTTGCGAGATTTGATCCGAACTACCTAATGGAATCGGAGCGCTCAACTACGGTCACCGACTTCAAGGCATCGCCCCTGTAATCCTTCGTCGCTGTATCTCAGTGCTCTCCGTTGCCAGCCCAGTTTCCGGACAGTAGGCTCGTCCGGTCGAGATGATTGCATCTCGTGGACATGCTCACTCGTTGTCTGTTAGGTATACCCCCGTAATTTGACTGACACAAACCCGGGAAAGGATCGAAGTGATGGGAAACTCTGCGTTCGGGAAGGTCCTCCGGGTTTGGCTAATTGGCGGGCTGACGGGCGATGAACCACTAACACTGCCAAAGACTGTTTTGATCGAAGGCCGCGATGCTTTTCCTGAACAACGCTGATGTCCTGCAAGTGCTGACCATGGCCGACTGCGTTCGCGTGCACGAGGGCACGAGGAGGGTGAGGTCGAGCTCGCGATCGGTGAGCTTGCTGCACGGCCCCGCTTCGACACCATCGTCACCACTCCGTCACCTGAGCACTATTACCGCTGGGGTACGGTCGAGGCGGCCAGCAAGTCCCTCCAGACCCAAGCGATACGCCTGAAGTCTGACGTGATCTACTACGAGGGCTCTGGCGACAGCCTGGTCGAGGAGAAGTATGCAGGCAAACCTGGCCTCTACTGCGGTCTGGTGATGTTGTTCGACACGAGCAGCGCCTCCCCCCTCGCTATCATCCAAGACGGCAATCTGCAGCAGGCTCGCGTCGGTGCCAAGAACGCGCTGGGAGTGAAGTACCTCGCTCGTGAGAATGCCAAGACTGTTGGCATGCTCGGCTCCGGGGGGCAGGCGAAGAGTCATCTGGAGGGGTTCGCAACGGTCCGCCGCATCACGCGCTGTAACGTTTACAGCCCCACCAAAGCTAATCGAGAACGCTACGCCAACGAGATGTGTGAGAAGTTGGGCATCGAAGTCATCGCGGTCAACTCAGCCGACGAGGCAGTCGACGGCGCGGACATCATCTCGTGCAACACGAATGCTATGACACCCATCCTCTTCCCCGAAATGGTCAAGCCTGGCGTTCACATCACGGTGGTCTCGGGCGAGTGGGACCGCGCGGTGCCCGGGATGGTTGACGTAGTGCCGTCCTCGGCCGAAAGCCGTCTTTTCCACGGTGCGTCGCCCGATTTCTCGCCGGGCCGGGGAGGAACTGCTGCCGTGTATGCGGCCGCGAGCGATGGCGACCTGACACATCTCGTCGAGATCTCGGGCAACCGCTATGGTGAAGTATCTGCACGCCAAGGCGGCGGAGGCGGCACGCCCCGCAAGACCAGGAGCGTCCCGCTGGCTGAACTCATCCAAGGTACGGCGCAGGGCCGACTCAACGACGGCGAGATAAGTTCTTCCTCAGCAGTTGGCGGCGGCGGCACCACCGGGATGTCCTTCGTGGTTGTCGGCAAGCTGATATACGACTTGGCGCGAGAACGGGGCCTCGGCACCGAGTTACCTACCGATCTCTTGTTGCAGGATGTGCGGAACTAGGCCGCGAAACCTCCAAACTCAAGAGCTACCGGACATTGATGGACGGAGTAGCGAAGGCGGCTTCACTCGACAGGTAGTCCTTGTTTGAAGAGGTTCGCTGGTCGCGTGCAAGACCCGCGACGGTGCCGGCCGCGCCTTATAGGAGGGCGAGGGCCTGCCCGCCCGATGCGGTGAGCAACACCACCAGCCAGGGCCGCACTTTCCAAACCGCTAGGAGCCCGAACGCGGTCAACCCCAGCGCGAAGCCCTCGGGTGCGATGATGGCCGTGGTCCACACCGGCTGGTAAAAGGCTGCCAACAATATGCCCACGACGGCGGCGTTGATACCCAATAACGCGCTGCGGAAGGCCGCGACCGAGCGAAGGGAGTTCCAGAACGGAAAGGCTCCCACGATGAGTAGGAACGAGGGCAAGAAGATCGCGGCGAGGGTGAACAGACCGCTCAACCAGCGGGAATGCTGCGTGTCGATGCCGGAGCCGAGGTAGGCCGCGAACGTGAAGAGCGGGCCGGGGACTGCCTGCGCCGCGCCGTAACCCGCGATGAACCGGTCGTTGGTGATCCAGCCGGGAGGCACCACCTCGGCCTGGAGCAACGGCAGCACTACGTGACCGCCACCGAAGACGAGAGCTCCGGATCGGTAGAAGCTGTCGAACACTCGTAGCGATTGCCCGCCCATCGTTTCCGCCAACAGCGGAAGCCCCGCCAGCAGCCCAAAGAATAGGACGATTGCGACTATTCCCACCCACCGACGTACGGGAGAACGGAGCGGAGGGGCAGCCACGGCTTCGCGTGAAAGCAACCGCCACCCGATCAACCCGCCCGCGAGGATGACGATGATCTGCGTAACGGCAGTCTGCCAAAACAGCATCGTCACGGCGGCGAGGACGGCCAACGTGGCGCGGGGACGGTCGGGCGCGAGGTTCCTGGCCATCCCCCACACGGCATGAGCGACTACGGCCACCGCCACTACCTTGAGGCCGTGCAGCCAGCCTGCACCGGACACATCGCCAATCTCGGCGACGCCATACGCGAACCCGATAAGGGCAATGGCGGACGGCATGGTGAAGCCCAACCAGGCGGCAACGCCCCCCCCAGCATGCCTGCGCGGGTCATTCCAACGGCGATGCCCACTTGGCTGCTGGCGGGGCCGGGCAGGAACTGGCAGAGGGCGACCATATCCGCGTAGGTGTGCTCGTCTAGCCATTTGCGGCGGACGACGTACTCGTCATGGAAGTAGCCGAGGTGGGCTATCGGTCCACCGAATGACGTGAGGCCGAGACGGAGGGCCGCCCAGAACACTTCCCAAAGTCGCCTCACACCCTGCGGCGGGACTTCCACGTCGATCGCTGCCTCCTCGTTGAGCCGGTCTGGGGATTGTAGCCGTGTTCGTGGGGTACGCAGTCGAGTGTCACCACATGCGTCAGAACCCCAAGCCTTTTAATGGATGGTTCCAGAGGCGGCTTCATCTTCCCTCCCGTACTAGTAACCGTCGGCGTGATTCTTGGCCGTATCCGTACGCACATGTCGCTTTTGTGAGATTGGATCAGTCACGGGTAGACCACCAACCTAAACCACAAACGGTAAGCCATGCCCCATCAAACATTACCAACACTTATTAACCTATAACGCCCTCGACCAGCAGGGCGGCATCAGTTGGCGGCAAGTGACCCCGACAGTCCATCGGCGCCCTGGCAAGGCCACAAGCCACTGCGCCAGGTAACGGCCAAGTGGAGACTTCTGGCCATAGGCTCCTTGCGGGGATTTCTACGGACTTAGCTTTTAAAAGGAGTTGTTCCTGAGGGAGCGGTGGGGCCCACTGGCCATCCCATTAGCGGGCGGCTATCGCACAGCGAACAGCATTCCTGGTTCTTGTGACGTTACGTATAAAGCGCCGTCAGTCACTACGACTGATCCTCGCAAAGGGGTTCCTAGGTGTATTCGTTGCTCTACGCTTCCATCGGTCACGTCCAGCACCAGCACATCGCCGTCATCCGTGCCGACGTAGACTCGGTTACCGGCTACGGTTGTGAATGTTTGGATGCGCACACCGGCATCGTATGTCCATAGTGAATCGCCGTCGGTGACGTTCAGAGCATGGACTTGGCCATCGGCGCTTGCGACGAAAGCAACACCGTTGGCGACTGCTGGTGAGCTCAGTTCCACGTTTCCCGCCAGCTTTCGCCCCCAAACATGTCCCTTGGGAATTGGCGGGTGTGGCTGGAGCCCCCAGATGAACAGTTGCTGGCGCCAATACCGTAGTCCGCGCTCGAACGGATACTCAATCTTTGACGGATCGATCGCTGCGATCCTCCCCTTGGCGGTGCTTACTAACACGCGGTCATGCGTGAAGACTGGACTCTCGAGCACGATGAACCCCGTGCTGTAAGTCAGCCGTTTGCCTGCGTCGACCGTGTCGATGATGTGGACGAGACCGTCATCGATAGCAACCGCCATGAGGTTTTCTGCGAAGGCGAGTGGGGCAACGATCCGTCCCTCTGTTTGGAACGTCCAGAGCTCCAGTCCGCTGACGGCATCGAGGGCGTGGACAGTGCCGCCCCAAGAAGCAGCGTACACCACTCCCCGATGGATTACGGCTGACGCGGAAAATAGGTTCGGGCTCTGGAAGGTCCACCTAATGGCCCCATTCATAACATCTAGCGCGATTACCTGGCCGTCCCTCAGCGTCAGGTAGACCAGGTCGTCGGTCAGGGTTGGCGAGGCGCTCGTGAGTGCCGGAAGATTTCGTTCCCACACTAGCGCGCCTGTTCGCTCGTCTAGAGCGAACAATCGCTTATCGCCTGTGGTCAGGAAAACTTTCCCCTGCGCTACGGCTGGTGCGCTGCCGAGTGTGGAGTTGGTCTCGAAGCGCCACAAGATATCGCCTTGTACACGCGAGTTAATGGGCATGGCAGAGCTATGTGCGGCATCTCGTCCAGGAAGCGCCCAGCCTTCGGTTCCAATCGTGGCTTCCACACGGGTCGAGGGTAGTGGAACATGTCTGTTGGAAATCGCCCCTGAGAGCCAGAGTCCCCACAGAGGTAGCGCGATGGCTGCGAACAGCAACCCCAGTCTGCGCCACTTCCTTGACGCTCTCGGGTGGGGCTGGGCCAAAGTGGATCCCAATCGCCGAGATTCAAGCGCAACTTTGGGATCGGCGTCGGTCACCTAGGCCACCTCCAGGGGTATGAGTCGCAATCTATTCTAGTCCTTGGTGCCCATCCCTCTCGAAGCTAAGGCCGGTCACGACTCCCCCCGGAGAATTTCGGCGCAAAAAGGGCCCCGCGCCGAAGCGCGGGGCCCTTTGCTTTCAAGACAGATGGGAAGTGCTAGTTGCTAGTCGTCAATCCATGCGTTCTCAAAGATCTGGTGGTACATCTTGTTCGTACCACGCCACCCAACGTTCTTAATCTCTGGCCGAGCCATGATTCCATTACCCCATACAGGGCTTGTCACACGGTACGACTGGTCGGCGACATAAATCTGCAATTCCTTCACGATTGCGGAGCGAGTGCTGTCGTCAGAAGCCCAGAGTCTCGCCACAATCTCGTTGAGGTGGGCATCGGGTGCCAATGACAAAGTATTCGGCGGTTGGTATTCGCTCCAGTAGTAAGTTGACGCCAGATCAGAGAAGTCGAAGCTATTTGTCCAGCCGAAGTAGACGTCGTCATAGGACAGCGTATTGCCTGCGCCCAGGAACGGACCGTATTCATGCATGTCGAATTCGGCATTGATACCGACTGCCCTCATCATCGTAAGGATCGTCTCAGCTACCTCTTGCCATGGTGAACCGTAATTAGCGGTCCATACGACAGTAGTCGAGAATCCGTTCGGGTACCCAGCTTCGGCCAGAAGTTCCTTGGCCTTAGTGGGGTTGTACTGCATATATTGCTGCACTTCGTCCGGGAACTCACTGAGCTTAAGTGCCTCAGGATCGAGCGGCCACGCTTGAAGAACGGGTTCTCCATCGCCTCTCAATGCGGCACTGACAATAGCGTCGCGATCAAGGGACATCGACAAAGCGCGCCTTACACGAACGTCACTCCACGGTTCTTTATCAAGCCTGAGCCTGATGCCCATGTGGAAGAGGCTCGGGCAGGACTTTATGAAGTAATCCGGGTTGGTCTTCTGGACTTGCTGGAGCGCCTGCGGTCCAGCAGCCGGGAACATGTTAATCTGTCCTGACCTAAGTGCCGCTAACCGGGTCGCGGCATCGGGGATGACGTGTGCCTCAATCGCATCGGCGTACGGCAATCCGTCCTTGAAGTAGTTGGGGTTGCGCTCAAAGCTAACCTTCACGCCGCTCAAGAATTCCTTGAACACGAATGGACCTGTACCAACCCAAGATTTCGTTGGGTCTTTCAAGTCCTCTTCAGAGGTGATTTCTGGAGGAACTATTGCACCTTGCCTGTTACCACTTGTGAATGCATTGATGAAGCCACTGAACGGTTTCTTCATGTGCACACGGACAGTTTGGGCGTCGACGGCTTCTGCCCGATCATAAAATTCTGCGCCAACGTACCCCTTGCCTGCGAGTCCTTTGACGAAACGTTCGTTCAGTGTGTATACGACGTCATCTGCGGTCAGCGCTCGCCCGTTCAATGGGGGCAAATCGTGCCACTTGATACCTTCTCGTATCTTGAATTCGAGCACCGTAGGCGAGACATATTTCCAGCTCTCAGCAATTTCAGGCTGGAGTTCAAGTTCACAACTGTCCCCGACTTGCGGTCCAGGTGAGTAGAGGGGGTTGAATACAAGTTCGGCGATCTTACGAGTTGGATCCCAGAACCTCGTCCGGCCCCATGGGTCCCAGCCCGGAGGATCACTACGGATCCAATACGCCAGAGTTCCGCCGTATTGCGGGCTATCGTCCGGTGTCGGAGTCGCCGTGGCTGCTGCCACAGGCGCGGTCGTCGGGGTCGGTGTTGGGTCGTCCGACGAGCACGCGGCGACGGCTAACAAGCTAACCATCCCGAGGAGGAGGGCTGTAAGCCTAAGTGCTTGGCGCATTGTTGACTCCCTATGGATTGATCACATGGCCGTAGGTAGGCAATGCGGCATCTAAATGGAGCGAGCCCGCCGATCGGCGCTTCCTCCTAATGATACCCGTGAGTTTTATCGCTTTTGGTCATGACCTGTCAATGCGCCCGGGCGTTGCCTCTGGGACGGATGCGGAAAATTCGCATGCGCAAGCATGCCAGGCTCCCATAACAAGGCTTTACAACCCCAGCCTCTGTGGGCTAGCGTGTGGCAGCCTTAAATGGGTGGGGACATGACCAAACTTCTAGAAGTAGAGAATCTAAAAACGCATTTCTTTTCTCGTAATGCGGTCGTCAAAGCTGTTGATGGCGTTACATTTGACCTTGAGGAAGGTGAGTCCCTCGCCCTAGTCGGCGAAAGCGGATGCGGCAAGAGCGTTACGGCGATGTCCATCATGCGGTTGATCCCCTCGCCCCCAGGACGCATCGTGGATGGTGCTATTCGGTTCATGGGTCAGGATCTTTTGCAAGCAGATGACTCCACTATCCGGAGTATCCGTGGCAACGAAATAGGCATGGTGTTCCAAGAGCCTATGACATCTTTGAATCCAGTTCTTTCGATTGAACGCCAGCTTTCAGAGTCTGTGGAAGAGCATCTGCACGTCAGTAAAACAGCAGCAATTGACCGGGCCGCGGAATTGCTTGACTTGGTGGGGATTCCCGGTGGTAAGCAACGCTTGAAGGACTATCCTCACCAATTTTCAGGGGGTATGCGACAGCGCGTCATGATTGCCATGGCGCTGAGTTGCAACCCCAAACTCCTTATTGCCGATGAGCCCACCACTGCGCTGGATGTGACGATTCAGGCCCAGGTTCTTGAACTCATTCGCAAGGTACAGCGCGAACTTGGGGTCTCGGTGATTATCATTACGCATAATCTCGGGGTGGTTGCGCGATACGTTGACCGGATTAACGTAATGTACGCGGGACGAATTGTTGAACGAGGGAAACTCGATGACATTTTTGAAGATCCTCAACATCCCTACACCAAGGGATTGCTCGCCTCAGTCCCTCGTCTAGACCGGCCTAAGGGATCTCGACTGGTTCCCATCGATGGCATGCCACCGGATTTGAGTGCGTTACCTGAGGGATGCGCATTTCGTGAGCGGTGCACCTTTGCGATTGACCAATGTGCGACAGATGCACCAACAGTTCGCCCGGTCGGCATCGGAGAAGGCCACGAAGCTGCCTGCTGGGTTGCTGATCAAGGCGCTGGATCCTCTGAACACGTATTAGGTGTCGCTACCGATGACTGACGCTGTGATTGAACAACCGCAGGCGCTCGTTAGAGTCTCTAACGTCCAAAAGTATTTTCCTGTCACTGCTGGACTTATCCTGCCCCGAAAGGTTGGCGACGTGCGAGCGGTGGATGGTATCTCCTTCACCATCAACCGGGGCGAGACCCTTGGATTGGTCGGCGAGAGCGGCTCTGGTAAGAGCACTCTCGGACGATGTATCGTTCAACTTCTGAAGCAAACAGAGGGACAAATCCAGTTCGACGGGGTGGAGCTTAGTGATCTGGGAGGCAATGACCTACGGGCGATGCGACGGCGCATCAACATGATCTTCCAAGATCCTTACTCTTCCCTAAGCCCTCGCCTCACTGCGGGCAAGATTATTGGCGAACCCATAGAAATACATAAACTGGCTGCCAGTGCTGCCGAGAGGCGTGAGCGAGTCGAAGAGCTCCTGCGTATCGTGGGATTGAATCCTTACATGGCAGACCGGTATCCTCATGAATTTTCAGGCGGACAGCGTCAAAGAATTGGTATCGCAAGGGCCATTGCCGCGGAACCCGAATTCATTGTGGCAGATGAGCCAGTTTCGGCTCTTGATGTGTCCATCCAAGCGCAGGTCATCAACCTGCTCCAGGATCTCCAAGAGCGATTCAACCTAACCTACCTCTTGATCGCTCATGATCTCTCAGTGGTTCGGCATATCTCCGACCGAGTTGCTGTAATGTACCTCGGCAAGCTGATGGAAATTGCACCATGTGACGACCTTTACGAGGAGCCGCAGCACCCCTATACAAAGGCGTTGCTTTCTGCCGTGCCGGTACCCGATCCCAAAGTTGAGAGGGCGCGGGAGCACGTCGTGCTCCAAGGCGACATTCCCAGTCCGATAGCTCCTCCATCAGGGTGCGTTTTCCACACTCGGTGCCCGATTGCCGTGCGTGAATGTGCAGAGACGGTGCCCCCGCTGCAGGAAGTGGCTCCGGGCCACCTGACCGCTTGCTTGCGTGTTGGCCCCAACGCTATCTGAGTGAGTCACTAAAACCTAACAGCGCGTCGATCCACGCGGCGTTGAACGTGAGCAGGGCGGGCGTGTCGGACGTCGTCACAAAATAGTGTTGTCCGTCCGCGGTAAGTCCGCCGACGAGATATACGATGCTGAAATCGAATCGCTCTTCAATGGGTTTCGCCAGTTGATAGGTTAATCGCAAGGTAGCCGTCGGAGAGGCGAATCCCAACGCCGGGTTCGTAGTGTCCGGCAGTTTTAGCACCTGTAGCGTGGGCGGCCCGCCAACCAGCGATAGCGCCTTGCGATACTCTTCCGCGGTCATGTCCCGTGTGTCTGCGTCATCTATCAACACCCGTCCGCTGGCTAGTTGACCAGGGTTGGTGCCCAGGAACATGGTCGCCCGTTGATTAGCTTGATCAATCTCAAACACACGTGCTCGCTCGGGATTCACTCGATAGTACCAGTAGGGAAATGGTGGCTCTTCAAGCAAAGACTGAAGGACGGCCCCCCAGTCCGCGTTGACGAGGAGTACTGTTGAGGTGCCCCGAAGCATCGCATAGTGGTGTCGTTTGTCAGGCGTTCTATCCCCAATCTCGATGATGACTTGGCTGCCATTGGCAATCGTCAGCTCGACAGTGCTAGGTAGATCGAGCCCAAATTCGCGGGGATCCTCGACCCAACCCAGCTCGCGTTCGATCTGAGGCCCCGATAGAAGCAGCACTATGCCTCCCCATCGATCACCGTTGACTCCAATGCCGTTCGGCTCCCTGAATTGCCATCCCTCAGGGACGCGGTCGAAACGAACAGACGCTTCGTCCGACGTGATGGCAACAGAAATTAGCTCGTCCTGATTGATCACGTATAGCCGCTCCGGCGCTTGAGTCACGCGGGCTTCCTCGTTATCGCGGATCCAAACCATCCATGCAGCGAACGCGATCAGAGACGCAACACCAACCAAGCCTAATCGAATTACTATATTGTGCATGGCGATACCGCCTAGCGGCGCCTCCACCAGGCGAATGCTCCAATTGCGGCCATAGTGGCAGGCAATAGGAACCACGCGATGTACCGGAATAAGTTGAACTCGTTCGCTGAGAGGACCAGTGGCCGGAACACTTCAGTTTTGGCTCGTATGGCGATGAGCGCCTGGTCCTCCAGTATCCAGTTGACAGAATTCAAGAAAAGGTCACCATTGCCCAGATCTTCGAAGTGACGATTGCTGGCGAAGTCCGCGTCCCCAAACACGACCAACCGAGTTTGAGTGCGATTCGGATCGAAACCTTCTGTAAGCGACTTGGTGACCGTGCCCGATGCTTGAAGCACAAGACTCACGGTGTGCGGTCCTCGCTCGTCAGTTGCCTCATCGAATGCCTTGCTGTCGAGGTTCGGAGACACCCACGACTCGGCAGAGCTCTCCGCGATGGAGCCGTACCGGACGGGGACCGACTCGCCAGTATTAATCCGGTCCTCTACTTGGGCCAGCGGCCGCAGAGCGGAGGCACCGGGGAGCAAGGTTGAACCAAGCGGACTTACGATCGCCCCGCCTTGTGTAATTGATGTCCTGCTCCGGTACTGATCACGCTGGACGACGAGGCTCCTTGCATCCGTTGCAGCGGAACGTGTGGGGTCAACTATGGTGCCTGGGATCTGCTCTATCCCCCACGTTGTCAATATCGAGCGGGTAATTTCGGGCGACTTATCATTCGGCTCAAGCAGAATCACCGCACGCCCACCGTTGGCCAGCCATCCAATCACCGCATCGCGCTCCGCGTCTGTCGTCTCGCCTAGCGGGGCCGCAATGATCAGCGCTGAGGCGTCGTGGGGGATGCCGTCTTCTTTAATCAAATTCAGGCTACTGACCGTGTATCCATCTGCTGCGAGTCCACGCGCGGCTAATCCATAACCCAACGAGTCAGAACGTATATCGTTGAAATCTCTTTCTCCGTGACCGGCTAGGGAGTAGACCTTGTGCTTTTGCGTTTTAGTGGCAAGCAGGATTGCAGTGATTAGCCTCTGCTCGCTCAGGGCCTCTGTGCTGACTGCCGACCTACCTCCACCCACTCCACTGGTGAAGATCACCGACGGGAATTTAACGGCTCCGCGTGACCGGGCGACAGAAGGCTGTAGCTCTGGATCCACGAAACGGTACGTTAATAGCTCCGTCCGTTTGCTGAACTCGCTGAGAAACTGTTCAGCAGTTGCCTGAAATTGAGCATGCGATGCGTTTGTCGGGACGACGAATACGATAGCTTCCACTGAAGAATCGAGTGCTTCAAGGACCGTCACTGCCTGTGACGAAATCTCGAATTGCCGCGTTGCTGTTAGATCCCAGTTGACGCCTGTGGCGTTGGTGATCACATTAATTATTACGGTGAGCCCGACAGCAAGTGTGATGGTTGCAAGTCCGATACCTGAAAAGCGCCCGCGTCTGCCGGAAATAGCTTTAACGATGGCTGGGAATGACATCAATCCTGCCGCCGCGACTAGTACGAAAGCAACGATTAGCGTCACGGCTGCGAAGCGGGTTAGTTCGGGAACCCAGACGGCGAGTAGTGTCCCTCCTGCGATCCCGATGCTGCCGAGCGCAGCGAGCAATGTGGCAGAGTTTCGTAGCGCTGCCATCATCGGTCCGTCCCTAAATCAAAAGTCAACGCCATCGCCGCGTCTCGAGGCTCAAGGTCGCCAGAAGCAGGAAGATGCCAATGAAGGTCACGAAATAGACAAGATCAGACAGTTCAACGACTCCGGCGATGAAATCGTTGTAGTGGCCTGGCAGTGAAAGCGATCGCAATATCGTTGCAGGCGGGCCCGCAACGACCTCTGCGGCTTGATCCGCTAGCGTCAAAAATAGTAGCGCCACGGCAGAAGTGGCTCCGGCGATGATTTGGTTGCCGCTCAGCGACGACGTGAACAATCCCAATGAAGCCGCTGCTCCTCCGTAGAGCATGAGGCCAAGGTACCCCGAAAAGAGCGGTCCAGGGTCTGGGCTCCCATACAAAGCGAGGAGGCCTACGTATATAAAAGTGGGCACGACGATCCCTAAGAACATCATGAGCAGTGCGACAAACTTACCGAGAACTATTTCCCATTCACGGATGGGAGTGGTCATGAGTAATTCGAGAGTGCCCATTTTCTGCTCTTCCGCCAACAGTCTCATCGTCGTCACCGGAGCCCAAAGGATGACCGCAAAGGCCAACGGCGTGAGCATCTCACGGACTGAGGCCTCGGGAACGGTCGTCGACAACCCCCGAACCAAGAAGTGGCCGGCGAGCGCGAGGAACACCGCACTCACGACATACGCCATCGGCGATGCGTAGTACGTATACGTCTCTTTGCGGGCGAGAATCAGGACGTTACGCAACGGTGTTGGCCTTGGGCGTTCGAGCGAGGTCAAGAAACGCGGATTCCAGCGAAGGGTGTTCCTCCTCAACGCTCACCACCACCACTCCAGCGTGGACCAGGGCCACGACTATGTCGTTGAGTAGGTCCGGTCCGGACCCTGTTACCGTAAATGCATTGATGCCTTGCAAGGATGGCGCACACTCTTGCGTTGAAGTGACACTCGCCAACCCGACCAACTGGCCCATAACGATTGTGCTACCTTCTTTGGCTTCGACCCTAATGCGTCGCTCGGCAGAATTGCTCTTGGTGATTTCCGAGATAAGACCGTCAGCTACGACTTGCCCATCGCTCAGAACCACGGCACGACTGCAGAGATCGGCTGCTTCCGAGAGTTGGTGTGTGCTGAGGAGTACCGTGTGTTGCGTACCGAGCGAGCGGATAAGCTCCTTGACCTCTGCGACTTGGACCGGATCAATCGAGACAGTGGGTTCGTCCAAAATTAAAAGGTCGGGCTCGTGCAGGATAGCGATAGCGAGCCCTGCTCTCTGACGATAGCCCTTAGAGAGTTTCAAGATCAGCACGTCCCTGTATTCGGTGAGACCGACCTGCTCAATCACGTCATCAATTCGGCGCTCCATGTCCCGCCCTCGCATCTTGCGTAGCGCACCGAAAAAGCGGAGCGAGTCTCGAATGGTTAGATCCGCATAGAGCGGAACATCTTCGGGCAGGTACCCCACTGCTTTACGGACGTCTAGGGAATGACTGACGACGTCGAAGCCAGCAACGGAAGCCACGCCGCCGGTAGGTGGCAGGTACCCGCACAGGATGCGCATCGTCGTGGTCTTGCCTGAACCATTGGTGCCCAGCAGGGCGACCGTCTCTCCGCGCTGAACCGAAAATGACAGCCCCTGTATTGCCTTCCGAGGACCGAAGGATTTGGTCAGCGCCGTTGTTTCGATTATTAGATCTTGCACTATGCTACAACCGAGCTGTGGCTTTGATTGGGGCGCAGGGATTTGATTTCATGTATGCCTATCGATAGACTGGCGCGGCTTTCACGCCTGCCGAATTTAGGAGCGCCGCAGCATTGTACCGTTTCGTAGTTAGACGCCTTTTACTTGCTGCCCTAACGATGTTTATCGTGAGCATCGTTACCTTTTTTATGCTACGGCTTATTCCTGGGGACATCATCGATCTCATGCTTGCCGATTTCGGCTACGCTGCCGATCGTGGTTTGTTGGAGACGCAGCTCGGCCTCAATCTCCCCCTGTACACTCAGTTCTCGAACTGGTTCTTCGGTTTGCTAACCGGCGATCTGGGTGACTCCTTGTGGACCGGCCGCACCGTCGCCGAGGAACTGTCGGTGCGCTATCCCGTAACGATTGAGCTTGCGGCGATTGCGCTCATAAGCAGCGTTGTCATCTCAATTCCCGTAGGCATCATAACCGCTGTCCGGCAAGACACTTGGGTCGATTACATCCTGCGCTCAACGTCGATCGGCTTTGTCGCTGTCCCCGTGCTGTGGATAGGGACTCTGGTTATCACTGTCCCTGCGATCCTTTGGGGGTGGTCGCCCCCCTTGAGTTATGTACCGTTTGCCGATAACCCGCTCAAGAACTTGTCGGTGATGTTATTGCCAGGGCTGATTATCGGAGTGCCGCTAATCGGCGGAGTGATTCGAATGACCCGAGCGATGATGTTGGAGGTGGTCAGGCAGGATTACATACGCACTGCTTGGGCCAAAGGGCTCCGACCGAGAACGATCTGGTACCGACACGCGGTACGAAACGCGATGATTCCCGTGCTGTCGTTGTTGGGCCTGCAGATTCCATTCCTACTTGGTGGGACGGTCGTCATCGAGCAGATATTCAATCTGCCCGGGATGGGGCAGTACATGCTCAGTTCGCTGCAACACAGGGACTACGTGCCCGCACAGACCATCGTTCTCATCTTTGCAGCGGGTACAGTTTTGATCAACCTTATCGTTGACTTGCTCTACAGTTACCTCGACCCACGGATCAGGTACGCATAGCTATGGTGAGTAACGAGAACATGAGCACTGAAGCCGTCGTTAGTCGAGCCCATGGAAATTCCTTACGATCCAGCGCAAGAAACTTGATAGCTCGCCTCTATCGGGAAAAACCCCTGGGGTTTATTGGTGCGGTAATCGTATTTATTATGATTACTATGGCGGCGTTCGCACCGTGGATCGCTCCATACCCATTCGATGAGCCCCATTACTCCAATTCTCTTGAGGGATCTAGCCCCGCTTTCATCATGGGCACCGACTTTCTCGGTCGAGACCTTTTCAGCAGGCTTGTCTACGGTGCGCGTGTCTCGATTACGGTTGCGGTCGGATCCGTTCTGCTCGGCAGCCTCCTTGCAGGAATTCTTGGCATTACTAGTGGCTATATAGGGGGAAGGTACGACACGATTGTGCAGCGTGCAGTGGACGCCTGGATGAGCGTACCCCCGTTGCTCTTTTTGCTGTTCATTATGTCTATCCTTGGCCCTAGCGCTCTGAATGTGACTATCGTGCTGGGCCTGGTAGCGATCCGTGAGAGTCGAGTTCTCAGAGGGTCTGTCCTATCCATCAAAGAGAACGCTTACATCGAAGCTGCCCGCATCAATGCAGCGAGTACTGGAAGAATCCTTTGGCAGCACGTCCTACCGAATGTGATGGTACCGATCATCATTTTGGCCAGCCTCCGGCTTGGCCAGGTCATTCTCATCGAGGCCTCGCTGAGTTTTCTTGGTTACGGTGTGCCAGCCCCGTTCCCGTCGTGGGGCAGAATGTTGAGTTCGGAGTCCCGGAACTACATGGAAACAGCTCCCTGGTTAGCTATCTGGCCAGGCGTGTTTCTTAGCCTCACGGTTTTTGGGTGGAACGTCCTGGGCGATGCACTTCGAGACCTTCTTGACCCACGGATGCGAGGCACCGGTGGCGGATACCGCTCCTGACGGGTAAGGGATAACTTGGCAGACGTCGCAATCATCGGTCTTGGACCAGTGGGCCTTAGCCTCGCGCAAGCGACTACGCGCGCTTTTTCGGGTGCTGCGGTCATCGGATTCGACCCTGATAAATCGCGAGTTCGCCGGGCCCGTGAGGCAGGGATGTTTGACTCGGTCACCGACCGGCTCTCAATGGCATTGGCAGGCGCTTCGTTGGTTGTTGTTGACACCCCACTGCGTGATGCCCCAGCCGCGTTGGAGTCAATTGGGCGCCTTGCCCCGGCTTCATGCATCGTTACGGACACCTGCTCGCTCAAGCGCCCTGTCCTGGACTGGGCGGCCAAGTTCCTGCCACCCAGCATGGGATTCGTCGGCGGACACCTGATCGTTGAACAATCTGCAGATGCTTACATGGTGTCAACGGCCGGCGCAACGTATTGCCTGGTGTGCGATGCGTCCACGTCTTCTGAGGCCGTTGGGGTGGTCACCGCGCTGGCGTCAGCTGCAGGTGCCAAGCCGTTGTTCATCGATGCTGACGAACATGACAGCTTTGTTCTAGCGAGCTGTTTGCTTCCAAAAATCGCGAACGGAGCAGCCATCGATGCAGTTATACGGAGTTCGGCTTGGAGGGATATCCAGAATCTCAGAAGCGATCTCTTTGACTTGACCGCTTCCTCGTCATTGGCGGCAGATTCTGGTGATGTATCGCTCAGCGATATCGCGAGTCTAGGAGTCGATAACGTTGGCCCGCTCGTATTCTGGATCGAACGCCTTGAGGGCGAACTCAAATCACTTAGAGAATCTATCGTGCGAGGCCTCGCTGCTGGCGAGATGGTCGACTTTGACGCATTGACCCGTGAGCGCCTCGACCTCCTCACACAACGGTCGTCAGCCCAACCGAAGATTGAACGGTCCGGCGTTCGGAGCCTGATACTGGGAGATTGGCTGACGAATCGTGCCAAACAGCGCCGAGAAACCTGACCTGCTACGGGATCCGAGTCTTTGCCATCTCCGTGGCGAGCCAGGCAAGCATATTGGAGTCAATCTGGACGTTAATCTCTTGGTCGTTCAGGAACGAGTTCATCCATGAATCAAACGTACGCTGCTCGATGATGGGGATATGCGAAGGATCGACGGGACGCGCAGTATCCCTTGCGCTGACGACGTAGAGTGCGATGGCACCCGTTGGCTCTTCCACTGGAAGTGACATCTTGAAGGGCTCAACATTCCAGAGGTAATCCGCTATGTGAGCTGGGAGGGCGTCGTAGGGGAGCCACCCAAGATCACCACCGTCGTTGACGAGAGAATAGTCCGTTGCGAGCTGTTCGAAAGATGTGCCTGCTTCAGCCCGCTGGAGGACGAAATCAGCAGATGCTGCGTCTGTCGTCAAAATGCGATGGACGTGTATCTGCGGCTGAGTGGACGGGATAGTCGCACTCAAGATGGCTTTCGCCTGGGATCTGACGATGCTTGCCGCCGCCTGGCGTCGGAACGACTCTTCGCTGAGCCCCCGCTGCTCCAGATGGGTGCGCTGCAATTCCTTGAACTCCGCTTGGTTAACTTTAATCAAGCTTCCGTCGGAATCCGTAGGGACAACCAAACGGCGGATGCGAACGTCAATCGCATCGTCCGTAGGCAGTCCGCCAAACTGATGCGCCTGCTGCCTCAGCACTTCGTCTTCGGTGAGCTCCCCTGCAATGCCGAACGCTCGTGCGGTGAGATCGAAAGATCGGCCTTGTCGTGCGGCCTCTCTTTTCTCAGTTTGTAGCATCTCAACTAGGATGCTTCGCTTGATCTCTTGGTCATTGACTTGAACGAACCAGTCGTTGCTAGGTTGGATGAAAACAAGGATGTAGCCGAGTGCTGGTGCCGCTGCTAGAACTGCTGCGATGGCCAATGCGAAGAGCACCCGTCGCCGACGGGTGCTCTTCTGTTCTTCAACGTTGGCTGTTGTTAGCACAATTACAGGGGGAATCGCTTGTTAAATACCATAGAGTGCTGTGGGATTGTCTCGAAGGATTCTTTCGGCGGCAGCGCTCGAAATGTCGTCCCGCTCGCGCATCTGTGTGACCAGATGTATCTGCGCGGATGGGTCGGCGGACAGCCGGTTAGTGGTCCCTGGGGTGTGGTGACCGTAGTCCGTGCCGACGACCAGATGGTCCTCGCCGATATAGTCCATCAGGTAGGGAAGATCCTCTTCCACCTCGTAGGAGATCCACATATTGTACTTGTCGAACAATTTCGGTCCCCAGAAGTCCCCATCAGCCTTCAGCGTCCCCCTGAGCTGATACATCGCGAATGGGATCCAAGAAGCGCCCGTCTCGATGAACCCCCAACGAAGGTTCGGGAAGAGTTCCGGTACCTTGTTTGACACCAAGTTGCGGAAGGCAACGATCGGTGGGAGCCGTCCGTGCGTAAACGTGTGACTCCGTCGAATATCTATCAAGTTATTTAGCGCGGGCGCGCCCTGTCCCTGGTGGATGCAGATCGGAAGCCCTAGGGCTTCCGCTTCCTCGTACACGGGGAAAAAATAAGGGTCGTCCAACGTCCTGTCGCCTTCGATGCCGCGGAAGAATACGCCGCACGCACCGCGCTCTTTCCCGAATCGAAGCTCTGCGATGCTGGCGTCGATGTCGCGCAGGGGGGGGATCACGACCCACCTAATCTTGTCCTCAGACTTCGCCCACACATCAGCCAGGAACCGGTTGTAGGCCTTGCACAACTCAACCTCGTATGCGACGTCAAAGGTTAGGTACGCAAGGAACAGCGTCGGGTATACGACCTGCACGTCTACTTTGGTTGCCTGCATGTCTTCGAACCGCATCGGCAGGTCGAGTAGCTCACGGGCCTTGCGGTCGACTCTGTCGCGTACGTTCGTTTGCGCAGTCGGTGTGACCAGGAAGTTCCCCCCACGCCCTGCCGGCTTGGGGTAGATCATTCCGTCTATCAACCACATGTGATCGACCCCACCATAGAGGGTGTCACCTGGCACTTGAACCACGACGGGGCGCCTTGCATGCCAAGCGGGGTCTAGAAAATCCCACATCTCTGGCGGTTCTGCGATATGGGTGTCAGCGTCCACTACGAGTGCCATGATTTTGCGCCTCTTCGACTAGATTCCCAACTCTAATATCCCAAGTCGAGTATCTTCTTCGCAATACTCATCGTCAAGCGAAACACGCTTCGCAGTGCGATCAGGTGGAAGCTACTTCAATGCGCTCGCCGGTTCGACTTTCAATGACCCAAGGCTCCCCTTCAACGCAGACTTGCTCACCGTTCTCTGCCGCCCGCGCACCACGTGGGATCAGTCGCATCGGTACTGAAAATCCGAACCCTAGAGGCTGCGCCGGGTCTCCCGATTTAGTGCAGCGCCCACCACCAGGTGGCGTTGTTCGACGCTTCTCGATGGGGTGTCGAGGTGACTTCGGCCCAGGAACTGAACCACATAGCGCGGCTCATGGAGCCGGCTTCGCATGAGGCGACCAAAGCCCGGATAGAACCGGGTAGAAGAGGAAGGGCTGACGGTTACGGGGCGGACAGGCGACCCCGGACGCGTGTACTTCGATGATCCCGGCGGCCACCGTCTCCAGTTGGTTCTATAACGGCCACGACGACTAGGGCGGCCGCCATGGGCGCTCGTTGGCGCGTCAGTTACTAGATGGTCGTGGCTGTCGGAGTGGGGACTGCTGATGGGCGACGAAAAAAGGCCCTGAATGGGGCCCTTTGGGGTTGTGCCTGGGTTGGCTAGTCTAGTGGAGAAGGCCAGGCCTGAGCAGGTCCGCCACCGGGGCGATGAGCTGGCGCACGATCTCTTTGCTAATCAGGCCTAACTCCGCACCTTCTTGGCACAACTCCTCAAGCAGCCATTAGCGGTGAGCGATTGCTCGTAAACCTCGCGCGAAAGCCGGTCATGGAGCGGGGTTGTCACGGCCCGGACTCGATCCGCGAATGTATTGGTGGTTCTAGTGGTGTCCGGGACTTACCTCCTCCGACGCTTGGTGCTAACGATATCCTCGCTTGGTTCATATTGGCCTTAACTACTTGGTCCCGACCGCGCTTTCTTGATGTATTCAGTTTCACACCGCCTCACAACCCCTAGATCACCCCTTAGAGCAATTAAATAAATATTCCTCAGTGATACTTCTTTCATCACCCAGGGAGTTCCGCAACGTGGACATCGACTCATGGCGCGCGCGCTCGGGTAGCGAAAGAGTTGAGCCCGCCTCCCCGAACCGACCCATTCCACTGGACCGCTAACCGCGTTCCACATCACGAATCACGATGGATCCCGCGTAGGCACTCGGGCACCCGAGTGCGGCTCGAATGCATCGATGCTTCGCATTCGTTGCTCCGCCAGAGGCGCTGCAAGGAGAGAGCAGTTAATGCGGCACAACCGTAGGAAACACAGAGCGAGGGTGTAAAATCCGGCGCGGCGGCAGAACCTCCCACCAATCGGCCAGGAGCGAGTGCGGTCCCAGTTTTCGAGCGGACGTTCGCGGGAGCGCGAACGCACCAGGTGTACATGGTGCCGCCAACAAGCAGGTTAGTTGTAGGTTCGACCTATCTTTCGCTAGAAGGACTCAGCGTTGATCGAGATTGAGCATGTCACGAAGCGGTATGGTGCC
>Ga0114996_10003419_pt1 | contig 19728 bp, 24 predicted proteins | sample ArcticOcean_MG_C_4_FD_87039 | JGI IMG/M metagenome (GOLD analysis project Ga0114996, IMG submission 87039) | Marine microbial communities from western Arctic Ocean - ArcticOcean_MG_CB4_134 | ecosystem: Environmental > Aquatic > Marine > Oceanic | place: Arctic Ocean: Canada Basin | collected...
ATAATCGGCGAACCGCTGAGTGTCCCCATTGGCGTTAATGATCAAGGTCGAAACCTGTGGCTGAATACGTTCGATAATGCGGTCAATCATCGTTCGTCCGCCGAGAACGGATAGTCCCTTATCGCCGCCACCCATGCGCCGCGCCTGCCCGCCAGCCAGCAATACGCCAAGAACGTTCATTTTTCTGTCCCTGTCCGGGCTTGAGCGCGCTCAATATCAGCATCGTAAATTATACGATCTTCACCAGACAGCACGACAAAACGCTTACCCCGGGCGCGGCCGATCAGCGTCAGGCCGACTTGCCGCGCCAGGTCCACACCCCAGGCGGTGAAGCCCGAGCGGGACGCCAGTATGGGAATGCCCATCTGCACCGTCTTGATGACCATTTCGCTGGTCAGCCTTCCGGTGGTGTAGAAAATCTTGTCGGCCCCGGAGATGCCGTGTTTGAACATGTATCCGGCGACTTTGTCGATGGCGTTGTGGCGGCCGACGTCTTCCATATAAATAAGTACCCGATCCTGTTTGGCCAGCACACAGCCATGAATGGCCCCGGCCTCAAGATAGAGACTCGGCTCGGTGTTGATCTTCTTCATCAGGGTATACAGCCAAGATGTCTTGATCACCGTGTCCGCCGGCAACGAGACGTCTTCGAATTTTTCTATGACATCGCCGAACACGGTGCCCTGTGCGCAGCCCGACGTCAGGGTCTTTTTCTTTAGCTTTTCCTCGTAATCGGTCTTGCGCGCAGTACGAACGACGATGGTGGCGATATCTTCTTCGTAATCGACGCCGGTAATTTCGTCGTCGGGCAACAGCATGTTCTGGTTCACCAGATAGCCTATGGCCATGTATTCCGGATAATCGCAGATCGACATCATGGTGACGATTTCCTGGCCGTTGAGGAACAGCGTCAGCGGCCTTTCCACCGTTACCGACATCTCCACCGGGTTGCCGTCCTGATCGGCCCCGGTCACCCGCTCGGTCAGGCGCGGGTCCTTGGGGTCCGGCATGATCAGGTGTTCGTCGGTGCTCATTTTATGTTCCCTCGGGGTTTATAAGGGCGGCTTCCCCGCCTCGCTCCCTCTTAAGACTATGGATACCGAAGGCGGGGAATACAAGAGATGACGGAAAAGAACAACCACAGAGCAAATAATGTTCTTTTTTATGTATATATATGTTTTAAATACATATATTAATAATAATATGTAATTTAAACATAGAAATAAGGATTGCACGGATCACTCCATGACTGACTTCTCCGATGCCATAAGCAACGCGCTGGCCCTGGTTTTTGGGCTTGATGCGGCGTTGACGGAGATCGTTGGGCTGTCCTTGCGGGTCAGCCTGACCGCCGTCGCCATCGCCGCCGCCATCGGCATGCCGGTCGGCGCGCTGTTGGCGCTGTACCGGTTTCGTGGTCGGTTTTTCCTGGTCGTTTCCATGAACGCGCTGATGGGGCTACCGCCGGTAGTGGTCGGCCTGATCGTCTATCTTCTGCTCAGCCGCGCCGGCCCGTTCGGGGTGTTTGGATTACTGTTCACGCCGACGGCGATGATCATTGCCCAGGTTTTGCTGGTGACGCCGATCATCGCCGCCCTGACCCGCCAGGTGATTGAGGACCTGTGGGTCGAATACGAGGAACAGATGCGCTCGCTCGGCGCCGGGCCCGGGCGCGCCATGCCGGCGTTGTTGTGGGACGGACGTTTCACTCTGATCACCGCCATTCTGGCCGGGTTCGGCCGGGCCACTGCCGAGGTCGGCGCGGTGATGATCGTCGGCGGTAATATCGATCACGTGACCCGGGTGATGACCACTTCGATCGCGCTTGAAGTATCCAAGGGTAATCTGGCGCTGGCGTTGGGGCTCGGCATCATCCTGCTGGTGCTGTCGGCAGGCATCAATGGCGCTGCTTATATGATCCAGCACGAAACCAGACGGTGGCACGCATGAACGCGCTCGCCCCTGGACCGGTTTCAGCATCTTCGATCCTGCCCCTGGAACTGGATGGCGTTTGCTTCGAGGCCGGCGGCACCCGCCTGATCAAGGATGTATCGTGGCGTTTCGGGGCCGACCTGCGCACCGTCGTCATCGGCCCCAACGGCGCCGGCAAGAGCCTGCTTCTCAGGTTATGCCACGGACTGATTAAGCCGAGCCAAGGCCACGTTCGCTGGCAAAATGAAGCCAACCCGGCGCGCCATCAGGCGATGGTGTTCCAGCGCCCGGTAATGTTGCGCCGCTCGGTCGCCGCCAACGTCGATTACGCCCTCAAGCTGCGCCATGTGCCGCGTCGGCAACGCACGGACATAATCGACCGGGTGCTGCACGAGACCGGCTTGAAACGGCTGGCCGATCAACCGGCCCGAGTGTTGTCCATTGGCGAGCAGCAAAAATTGGCGCTGGCCCGGGCCTGGGCACTCAAACCACAGGTGTTGTTCCTGGACGAGCCGACAGCCAGCCTCGACCCTGCCGCCACCCACGGCGTCGAGGAAATTATCGCAGCCATCCACGCCCAGGGCACCCGCATCATCATGACCACCCACGACTTAGGGCAAGCCCGGCGCATGGCTGACGAAGTCCTGTTCATCAACCGGGGGCGAATTCTCGAGGCCGCACCGGCAAAGGCGTTCTTCGAGAAACCGAAAAATGACCTGGCGCAAGCCTTCGTGCGCGGAGAATTATTGTGGTGGAACAAGGGCCGGGACAACCGCAAAAATCAACCCGGCCTTCAAACTTGAGACTCAACCCCATGATCCGGCACCTGCTAACCGCCACGCTTATGGCTCTTGTTTTTTCGACACCGCCCCTGGCGGCGGCTGAAAAATACATTACTTTGGTCGGCACAACATCGACCGACAACTCAGGCCTCTACGACGAGATATTGCCGCTCTTCACCGCCAAGACGGGAATCCGGGTACGCGTGGTTTCCGTCGGCACCGGACGCGCCATCAACATCGCCAAGAACGGCGACGCTGATGTGTTGTTGGTGCATCACCGAAAATCCGAGGACACGTTCGTCGCCGAGGGCTACGGCGTTAGACGCCATGACGTCATGTACAACGACTTCATCATCATCGGCCCCGAAAACGACCCCGCCAACATCTGGGGATTAAAGAGCGTCGTCGATGGACTGGTCCAGATCGCATCAACCAGAAACTTTTTCGTGTCGCGCGGAGACGATAGCGGCACCCACAAGAAGGAACTGTCCATTTGGAAATTGGCCGGCATCGACCCGGCCAAGTCCAGCGGCCAATGGTACCGTGAAGCCGGAGCCGGCATGGGGGCGACGCTTAACACCGCGTCGGCCATGCCCGCCTATACTCTGTCCGACCGTGGCACCTGGCTGAAGTTCGAGAACCGGGGCGGGTTGCGGCTGCTGGCCGAAAATGACCCGCTGTTGCTCAACCCTTACGGTGTGATTCTGATCAACCCGAAACGCCACCCTCATGTTAAAGCGAAAATGGGGCAAGCCTTCATCGACTGGATTACCGGCGCGGAAGGCCAGGCCGCCATCGCCGCCTACCGCATCAAAGGCCGTCAGGCGTTTTTTCCGAACGCTAGAAAGTAGAGGGCCGCCACTTGGTGATCCGGTTATTGCCGAAGTCTGTGGCGAAGACCGAGCCGTCGGCGGCGACGGCGACGCCGATGGCGTAGGCCATCTGCCCCGGCCCGGAACCCTTCTCTCCAAACGCGGTCAGGAAGGCACCGGTGTTGGAGAATTTCTGTACCCGGTTGTTATAAAAATTGGCGGCGAAGACGTTGCCGTCACGGTCCACGGAGACCGCCGTGACGGTGGCGAACCAGCCCCGGAACGGCCCCCAGATATTCATCGCCAACGGCCCGCCCCGTTTCCACGCCAAGCCGCCGTCTGGGCCGAACGCCTGGATGCGGTCGTTGTAGCCGTCGGCGACGTAGAGCGTGCCATCCGGGCCGAGCGCCACGCTGGTCGGGTAATTGAATTCCCCGGCCCCGTTCCCGACTTCTCCGGTCGTCCCCCATTGCCGGACGAAGTTTCCGTCGGCGCGAAGCTTCTGGATACGCTGATTATAAAAATCGGCGACGACGGCTACACCGCCTGGGGCCTTGAATTGACCGGGGCCGCCGATGATCCGTTTCGGGGCGCCGTCGAGGGAGAAGACCTGGATACGGTCATTCCAGTATTCGGCGATGTAGAGTTCGCCCCTGGCAATGGCCAGGTTCATCGGCCGCGCCAGTTCCCCCACCCCATCCCCCGGCTTACCGATTTGGCGCAGGAAGTTGCCGTCCAGGTCGAACACCTGGACGCGGCCGCCCCGGGCGTCGGAGACGAACACTTCCCCGTCATTAACGGCGATACCGGTGGGGTCCTGGAATTGGCCCGGCCCCGTTCCCTTTTGCCCCCAAGCGGACACGAACACGTAAGGGGGCTCTCGCATGGACGGCACGAAGGCCCACCAGCCGATGGCAGGGAGCCCCAAGAGGGCGCAAAGCAAGACAATTATGGTTTTTTTAAATCTCAAAACGCATACTTGCCCATCAGCTTGAAGCGGTAATCGGACGTTGGCTGGGCGCCGTTAAGGTTTTCCGCAACCGGGATTTGCAACCCCGAAGTCACCGCATAATTGCGATAGGTCCAGAAAATACCCGGCGACAAAAACAATTCCCAACCGCCACTGTCCGTCACGTCGGCGCCGGCTAAGGAATCGCGCGCCGCCCTTTCCCAGTTGAGCTCAAAGAACAAAACGGTGTCGGCGTCGCGGTATTCACTCAGCACCGGGCGCACGCCGCCGACGATGTCGAGAAACACCTTGTCGCCCTTCTCGAGATTTCCGCCGCCTTGGGTGTTGAGGCGGTAGCGCGCCGCGAAGTTATAATACCAGCGCCGGGATTCCAGGTCGTGCAACAGGCCGCCGACGAAATCCGCCGAGCCGCTTCCCAAACGAGGATTGGAATCATCGTCGCCGGTCGACAGCTTGGCCCTGAACAGAAGCGCCGTCGAATATTGAGTGCCGGGCGTATCGATTCTCAAATATCGGTACTTCGCCGCCAGTTGTATATCACCGAAGCCGGTTGACCCGTTGGCATTAACGGTCTTGTCCTTGAAAGGAATCTCCACCCCAACCGTCAAATCGGCGCTGACGCCGTATTCGTATTCCAGGGAAAGCTCGTTTTCGGTTTCGTTTTCCCCGGCGCCGCCGGCACGTTCACGGTGATACCCCAAGCTGACTTCGTGGCTGCCCTTGGAATGGACATGCGCGCCCGGCGCAAAAATAGGCTCGTGGGCGGCGGCGGGGGTGGTCAGGGCGAGGATTGCAACCGCCGCCAAAATTCCAACATGTCTCATTTGTGCGCTTCAAAGCGGCGCAGCGTAAAGCCGGAATCGCCGACGGCCCGCCTAGCGGTCTCTTCCTTGAGGACACTCCCGGTTTCCATGACGACTGTGATGAAACCGCCTTCCATGTCGATGTCCAGTTTTTCGACGCCCTTGAGCGCGAGGATGTTCTTCTCGACTCCGTAGGCGCAGAACGGACAGGCCAGCCCGTCCACGTAAAGCCGATAGACGTGCGACACGGCCAGGACAGCCCCGGACCACGCCACGGCGGTGACCAGAAAAACCGCAAGAAAGAATGCTCTCATGACCCCGCACCGCTTTCCAGGGCTTCGAGGATCGAGTACGCGCCGAGCGCCCCCTTTCCGGGACACGCCGAAATCAGGCGGTCCAGGGCCGCGCCGATGTCTTGCAACCTTTTGATCTTGCACTGGACCTCCGTCAGTTTGATCTCGGCGCGGCGTTGGACCTCGGCGCAATTGGCCTTGGGATCGGCGCGCAGCGACAACAACTCGGCGATTTCGTCGAGGGAAAAACCCAATTCCTGGGCTTCACGGATGAACCTCAGGCGCGACACGGTTTCCGGCGGGTAATCGCGAAAACCGCCCGCCGCCGGTTTCAACGGTTGGTGGATGAGGCCGCGGCGTTCATAAAAACGCACGCTCTCGATGCCGATGCCGGCCTGCCGGGCCGCCTTGCTTATGGTCATGGTTCTCATTGCGCTCGCCTCACGCTAGTTAACTTACACTCCGTACTGTTGTACGGAGTCAAGGGCTCGAGGCCAACACCCCACTGGCAGGAGATATTTACAGTCCTTCGACAACAAGCATGTTGCCCTTTGACGCCGATTGGCGGAGCGCCTTGGGGGCTTCGTATTCGGGCGACGCGTGCCACGCCTTGGCCTGTTCCATGGAGGGGAATTTCAGCACCACGCAACGGGGGTAAGCCCATTCACCTTCTAGAATATCCTGTTCGCCACCGCGCACGAGGTATTCACCGCCGAACAATTTCAATGTCGGTGGCACTTGGTCCCGGTAAACCTCGAACGCTTCCGGGTCGGTGACGTCGATTTGCACGATGATATAGGCAGCCATGTTTTTCTCCTGGGTTTTCCTTGCCCTCAAGCATAAGCAAACGGCTTAGGCTTCAGCCGCTTTTTTTGATCATGAATGTGTAAACGCCATCGGCGTCGCTGCTTTCAATAAGCTCATGACCGGTCGCTTCGCAAAACGATTTGAAATCCTTTACCGAACCGGGATCGGTGGCCATGACTTCGAGGATTTCTCCGGCGTCAAGGCCACCCATTGCCTTCTTGGCCTTGAGAACCGGCAACGGGCAATTCAGTCCCTTGGCATCGAGTGTGGCTGTCGCGCTCATAGTGACCTTATTTCCTTCGGCTGTTGAATTTACACACCTCTAGGGCGCATTATAAACGACCCGTCCCAAAGACGAAGTATCATAGCCCGGCATCTCTTGGGCGCGCTCCCTAAACGCGGGCGAGGCGGCAAACGCCAGCAGAGCCTGGACCGGGGGTTCAAAATAATCCCTTCGGCGGATCGCCAAATCATATCGTTCCCGGTGCAGAGCCACGAATTCCAGCCGGTACTGCGCCGCCACCGTGGAAATGCACAACCCGGCGTCGGCCTTACCCTCCTGCACGGTTAGCCCTAAGTCGGTCTCGCTCATGGCTGGATGCTCAAGAACGTCGAGGGCGGCGATATCCAGCCCGGCCTGCTCCACCAGATGCTGGAACAATATCTGCGCCCCTGCCTGTGGTTGACGAACAACGACGCGGGCCTTGTTGCTCTTAAGGTCGGCAATGGAGGAAATCCCCAGTGGGTTGCCCGCCGCTAGCGCCAACCCCTGTTCACGCCAGGCCCATTCGATCAAAACAACGTCCAGCCCGGCGCAGGCGTCCGTAATAGCGGCTTGGTTATAGGTTTCTGTGGCGGGTTCGTAAACGTGCAGTCCCGACAGCATGGCCTCGCCAGTCGCAAGACGCTCAAGCCCATCGAGGCTACCGCCCGGCATCATTGCCAGCTGGCATCCCGATTCACGCAGGCTCCATTCCAACAAAGGGTCTTGCGATCCGGCACAAACGGCGGGCGTCGGCCCTCCATCCAGAGCCGAACCAGGAACACCGCCTGGAATTTCGGTGCCGTCGGCGACCCATCGGTCGATAAGGGGTTTTGGGAACAGCCACTTGCCGGTGACCCGGGTGGCGGGGATGCGTTTTCCCCGCAACAAGTCATAGACCTTACGCTCCTTGATGCGAAGGTAGTCCGCAACTTCGCGGGTGGTCATCAACTTGCTCAAGCATTCCCCCTGTTTCTTTGTGCATTATACTGTGTTTTTTACGGGTGACGCTTAAACTTTTTACTTGAACGGAATTAAATAAAAGCAGACAAACCGGATTCAGTCCCCTACATAAAAGGGGGCAAGAAATAAATAAAGTCGGCCCGGGGTGGCGTATCGCCCCCGGTGCCTGGTCAGGTGGAGAAAACCGCCGGCCACAAGTGGAGGATGGGCTTCCGATGAAGCTGAACAAGCAAGAGGTTCTCGTATGTAATTGCGAGGGCACGATGACTATTGACGACAAGGCGCTGGGCAAGGCCTGCGCCGCTGCACCGGGTGCCGAGGCGCCGGGCGAATTATCCGTCGCCGGCCACCTGTGCCGGGGTGGAATCGAGGAATTTCTGCGCCTCGCCAAGGGATCGGACGAACTGCTGGTTGCCTGCACCCAGGAAGCGCCCCTTTTTCTGGAGGCTCTGGAAGACATCGGTGATGATGCTCCCGCCATTCGTTTCGCCAATATCCGTGAAAAAGCCGGCTGGTCGAAAGACGCTGGGGGAAAATCCCAGCAAAAAACCGACCTGACGGCGAAAATGGCCGCACTGCTGGCGGAAGCCACGCTCGACATCGAAGACAGCCATTCGGTCACCATGACGTCCAATGGCGTCCTGGTGATCCTTGGCCGCGACGCAGACGCCCTTGAGGCGGCTAAGAAACTGTCCAGCCGCCTCGACGTTACCGTGATCCTAGAGCCCGGAGCAGAGGCGCTTCCGCCCCGAGTGATGGATGTTCCGGTGTTTACCGGCCGCGTTACCGGGGGAGAAGGCCATCTCGGCCAGTTTCAGATCTCGGTCGAAGACTTCAGCCCGGCCAGCCCGTCGTCCAAAGGCGCGCTTGCCTTCGACGGCCAGCCACAGAAAGGCACCTCGGAAGCCGACCTGATATTGGATTTGCGTGGCGGTACCCCACTGTTCCCGGCGCCTGAAAAACGTGACGGCTATTTCAATCCCGATCCCGGCAATCCGGCACTGGTGGCGAACGCGTTGTTTGAGCTTACCGACATGGTGGGATCGTTCGAAAAACCTCGGTACGTGGATTACGACGAGTCTATTTGCACCCACTCCCGCGCCACCATCACCGGCTGCACCCGATGCATCGACAACTGCCCGACCTCGGCCATCACATCGGCCGGCGACAACGTGGAATTCGACCCTTATATCTGCGCCGGTTGCGGCACCTGCGCCAGCGTCTGTCCGACCGGAGCTGCGCGCTACGACCTGCCCGCCGGCGAAACCCTGTTCAAGCGCCTGCGCACAGTGCTCAGGACCTATGCGGGCGCGGGCGGCAAAACCCCCCGATTGCTGGTCCACGACACCGAATTCGGCGAAGACATGATCGACCTGATAGCCAGAAACGGCGGCGGGCTTCCAGCCAATGTGCTGCCCTTCGCGGTCAATCAGGTGACACAGGTCGGTCTGGACTTCCTGCTGGCGGCAAGCGCCTATGGGGCAGAGAGAGTTCTGGTGGCGCTGCCGCCCGGAAAGGCGGACGAGCGCCCGGCGCTGGATGCTGAACTCGTCCTTGCCGAAAAGGTCTTGGACGGCCTCGGTTATGGTACCGGTCATTTCACCATTGCCGATGACATCGACCCCGAGGCTTTGGAAAAACGCCTGTACGGGCTCGACGCGCTGACACCCCTGCCGGGAGCGGATTTCCTCCCTCTGGGCCGCAAACGCTCGGTCATGGGATTGGCATTAGGGGAACTGCATAAATCAGCCCCGACCCCGGTCGATGCTATTGATCTCCCCACCGGTGCCCCCTTCGGCGCCGTCATCGTTGACACAGACGGCTGTACCGTGTGTCTGGCCTGCGTCGGGGCATGCCCGACCGGAGCGCTTCGCGACAACGAAGATAAACCACAGCTCAGTTTCACCGAACAGGCCTGCGTGCAATGCGGCTTGTGCCGCAACACCTGCCCGGAGAAAGTCATCAGCCTGACACCGCGCCTGAGCTTCCTTGCCGAAGCAGGCGAGGCGCAAATCATCAAAGAAGAAGAACCCTTTGAGTGCATCCGCTGTGGCAAACCCTTCGGAGCAAAATCTTCCGTCGAAAAAATGGTGGCAAAACTGGAAGACCACCCCATGTTCCAAGAGAAGGGCGGCACGGAACGGCTCAAGATGTGCGATGACTGCCGCGTATTCGCCCTTGCCGAGGAAGATGAACACCCGATGGCATCCGGCGCGCGCCCTATGCCCCGCACCACCGACGATTATCTCAAAGAGCGCGAAGACCTGCGCCAAGCCGCTGCCAAGGACATGGCCGAAAAGGGTCTCACTGCGACCGATACGGATGGAGACGCCTAATGATTGACCCCTTTGGACGCGAGGTTTCCTACCTCCGAGTTTCGGTGACGGACCGCTGCGATTTTCGCTGTGTCTATTGCATGTCGGAAAATATGACGTTCCTGCCCAAGGCCGATGTGCTGAGCCTGGAGGAACTGGACCGGATGTGTACGGCCTTCGTGCATAACGGTGTCACAAAGCTCCGCCTGACCGGTGGCGAACCGCTGGTCCGGCGCAATATCATGAGCCTGTTTAAGAACCTGTCGCGTCATCTGGTGAGCGGCGAGCTAAAGGAACTGACGCTGACCACCAACGGAAGCCAACTGGACAAATACGCATCCGAGTTGGTCGATTACGGAATCAAGCGCCTCAATGTGTCCCTCGACAGTCTCGACGCGGACAAGTTCAAACAACTGACCCGTTGGGGCGATATCACTAAGGTTTTCGCTGGAATAAAAGCCGCCAAGGCGGCCGGTCTCGCCATCAAGATAAACACCGTCGCCCTGAAAAATTTCAACGAGGACGAAATCGAAGACCTGATCCGCTGGTGTGGCGACGAAGGCCATGACATGACCTTGATCGAAACCATGCCGCTGGGTGATATCGGCGGCGACCGGGTCGAGCAATACCTGCCTCTGTCCAAGGTCCGCACCAAACTCGAAGAAACCTTCACACTGACCGACATCGACCACAAGACCGGCGGTCCCGCTCGTTACGTCAGCATCAAGGAAACCGGGCGCATGCTGGGCTTCATCACGCCCCTGACCCACAATTTCTGCGAAGGCTGCAACCGGGTCCGGCTGACTTGCACGGGAACGCTTTATATGTGCCTGGGCCAAGACGATGCCGCCGACCTGCGCACACCATTGCGCGCGTCGGAAGGCGACGATCTGCTGAACGCCGCCATTGAGGAAGCCATCAGCCGCAAACCCAAGGGCCACGATTTCGTCATCGACCGCGCCGGGCGAATGCCGGCGGTCGCCCGCCACATGAACGTTACCGGGGGCTAAGGGTTGACCCGGACCGAACCTGGGGCCTCTATTAGGATCTGGCCCCGATGGCGGATAGCGGAATATGGATTTAACGCAATCACTTGAACGGCTGATGTGCTGGCTTGGATTTCACGATTTCCAGGTCCTTGAGATCATGTTCGGCTTCGGTGATGCGGGTGATGTGGAAAAGGTCGAATGCCGCCGTTGCGGGCTCATCCTGTCGCGGGAAAAGAAGCGCGACTAAACCCAAGGATCGGCATGAACAGGGCGGAACGCCGGCGGCAGGCGAAACAGAAAAAAAGCAAAAACCCGCTGCCGGGGAAGCAACGCCCGCGCTCGATGTGCTTGAGAAATTAAAATCGGCAATCGAGGCCCATCAAGCCGGCCGCCTGGATGAGGCGGAGCGCCTATACCGGAAAATCCTCGACATCGATCCCGGCCATTCCAACGCCAACCATTTTCTCGGCGTCATCATGCACCACACGGGACGCGGCGAGGAAGCCGCCCAACTCATCGCCAAAGCCATCGAAAGGGAACCCGCAAATTCATCCTTTCATTTCGATCTGGGCAACGTGCTGAAGGCGCTGGGGCGTCTGGACGCCGCCGCCGACCGTCATCTGGAAGCCATCCGCCTGAGCCCGGATATCGCCGAGGCTCATACCAATTTAGGCCTGGTTCTGGATCTGCAAGGCCGAGCCGAAAATGCCGCCGCCTGCCATCAAGAGGCGATCCGCTTGAAACCCGAATCCCCGCAAGGCCACGACAATCTGGGCTGCTAACTTCAGGAACTGGGCCTTCTGACGGACGCCGTGGCCAGTTACCGCGAGGCGATCCGTCATTAGCCCGAATTCGCCAACGCGCACTACAACCTCGGCACCGCGTTGCACGAAATGGGCCTGGCGGCGGATGCCACACGTTGTTTCGAAGCCGCAGCCGCCCACGATCCCGGCCATTTCCGGGCGTTGAGCAATCTGCAATTAACCCAGCAGTACGTGCCCTCCGCGCCTCCTTCCCGGTTTATCGATACCGCCAGGCTTTGGGCGCAAGCGTTCACGAAAGGTGACCCTGAGGCCGGCCCGGCCAACAACCCCGATCCGGGTCGCTGCCTCAGGGTTGGTTATGTGTCTGCCGATTTCCGAAATCATCCGGTGGGATTTTCATCGCAATATACTCGCCGCCCATGACGTCGGGCACGTGGAAACATTCTGTTATTCCGCCGGCCAACGCACCGACCGCCTGGCCGAGCAATTGCGCGCAGACGCCGGTCACTGGCGCGACATTGCCGGGCTCGATGATGGCGCAGCGGCGTCCCTGGTCCGGGACGACGCTATCGATGTGCTGGTGGATCTGGCGGGACATACCACGGGCAACAGGCTGGACGTATTCGCCCGCCGCCCGTCCCCGGTACAGGTCGGATGGATTGGATACTGCGCGACTACGGGGCTGGCGGCCATGGATTTCGTCTTGGCCGATGCCACCGTCGTCCCGGACGGCGAAGTCGGGTTGTTTACTGAACGGGTCTGGCGGCTGCCCGCACAGTATCTCTGTTTCGCGCCCCCCGATACGGACATTCCGATCAATGTTCCTGAGCGCGATGCGGGAGCCCCCGTTACCTTCGGCAGCTTCAACAACATGGCCAAAGTCAACGACGAGGCGCTGGCCCTGTGGGCGCAAATCCTCAAGCAGGCGCCGGGTACTCGGTTGGTTTTCAAGGCTAAGCAAATCGGTGCCCAACCTGACGCCTTGCCTTCCCTGCTTGAACGCTTCGCCGCCCATGGTGTCGAGGCGGACAGGTTAATACCGGAAGGAGCGTCGCCCAGGCAGGAATTTCTCGCAGATTACAACCGCATCGATATCGCGCTCGACCCGTTTCCCTTTTCCGGCGGGGCAACGACGGCGGAAGCACTATGGATGGGGGTTCCGGTTGTAACCATGAAGAGTGGCCGCTGGGCCGGGCGGGTCAGCGAGGCCCTGCTCGGCGCCGTCGGTCTGGATCAATGGGTGGCGGATGATGCGGGGGCCTACCGCTACCTGGCATTGCAACTGGCCGCTTTGGGCCCGCGGCCTTTGGACCATCGAGCCCAACTTCGCCAACAGGTGAAAGTCTCCTCATTATGCGACGGTCCGGGCTTTACCCGTTCACTGGAAGAAGCCTACCGGGAGATGTGGCGGGAATGGTGTGAGAAGACTTAAGCCTTCCGAGCCTCAGTCAGATAGTCCATCGCCGCATCGACGCCGGCTCCGACGTTGTCCAGACCGAACAGCCTCAATCCCATCTCCACCCCGACCAGAGTGCCGCCCAGTGTCAGATCGTTGAAATCGCCAAGATGGCCAATGCGGAAGACCTTGCCCGCCACACGGCCAAGACCCGATCCCAGCGACATGTCGAAATTGTCCAATACGATTTTGCGGAAATCGTCCGCATTGCGGTCGTCGGGCATCAGTACGGCGGTCAGGGATTGGCTGAATTCATCCCCGTTGGTGCACAACAGCTCCAGCCCCCAGGCCCTAACGGCGCGCCGCGTTGCTTCACCGTGACGGGCATGGCGTGCAAAGACATTGTCTAGGCCCTCCTCATTGAGCATGGTGATGGCTTCCTTAAGCCCATAAAACAAGTTCGTCGCCGGCGTGTAAGGGAAAAAGCCTTTTTCGTTGGTCGCCAGCATGTCGCCCCAGCGCCAGTAGGATTTCACGAACTCGGAGGTCTCGGACGCCGCAAGGGATTTCGGGCTAACCGCCGTAAACGACAGCCCAGGCGGCAGCATCAGGCCCTTTTGCGAGCCGCTGACCGTGACATCGACGCCCCATTCATCATGGCGGTAGTCCATACAGGCCAGCGAGGAAATAGTATCGACCATCAGCAGCGCCGGATGGGATGCCGCATCCATGGCCGCGCGTACAGCCGGAATATTACTGATGACACCGGTGGCGGTTTCATTGTGCACGGCGCAGACCGCCTTGATGGCGTGGCCGGTATCGGTTTTGAGGCGGTCTTCCACCGCTTGCGCCTCAACGCCGCCACGCCAATCGCCGGGTATGCAATCGACTTCGAGTCCTAAACTTTCGGCCAGGTTTTTCCACAGGGTCGAAAAATGGCCGGTCTCGAACATCAATACCTTGTCACCGGGTGACAAAGTATTGACCAGGGCGGCTTCCCACGCGCCGGTGCCGGACGCCGGAAAAATGACCACTGGGTGTTCCGTCTTGAAAATCCCCTTGAGGCCGGACAGCACGTCGAGGCCCAATTCGGCGAAGTCCGGCCCGCGATGGTCGATGGTCGGTTGCGCCATAGCCAGAAGAATTCGATCCGGCACATTTGTCGGACCAGGAATTTGAAGAAAATGACGACCGCTTTGATAAGACATAACTTCACTCCCCTGCAACTGTTCCGGGGTTTATTACATAGGAATTTGCTGACAACAAGCGGCGACAGGGAACCCTGTTCAGGTCATGCTTTCATTTTTTCACCTGTCGAGCGGGCGTTAGTGGTCAGGAATTCGATCAACCTGTTGACGAAAGAATCTGCCTTACCGAGCAGGGATTCAAACTGCTCTTTAGAGACCACATATACCGCCAGGGGACCGTCAATTGCCCGGGCCGTCGCCATCCGCGGCTGATCATCAATCAACGCCATTTCCCCGAAAATGGAGCCGGGGCCAATGGTTGCCAATGAAATTTCCTGGGAAACCCCGTCTTCCATTACGGTTTTGAAATTTCGACCGTCCCCGACTGAATTATGAAGGCTTCCTGGCCGTTTTCCCGTTCACGGAACACGGCTTGGTTTTCCGAAATTTTACGAGTCGGCAGATTTCGCCGGTATCCTTTGTCGTCACCGGCCAATTGCAATGCCTCGGCCTTAGGTGTTGGTTTTTGCACGCTAGCTTGCGATGTCATCATGGTCTCCAACGTCTTTCACATTTTGGCAATTATCGTTTTTCTTCTTTGCCATCCGCGTCGGTTACGGACACGGGGTCTTTACTCAAGACGTTCCTATATTCTCAAAAAAACCTTTTGGTTTCAGTGATTGGGGTCACATGGATTAGTAAAATAATGTTTTTAAGTGTTTTTTTGTCAGTGGCAGGATGAAGACTCAAGGCCTGAGCCCGTTGAGATAATCGTTCAGGCCTTCCAGGCATTGGTGGAAGACGGACATATCCTGGGCGTTCTTGGCCTGACTGAAAGCGCCTTCGAGGGCGGCAATGATAAACGCCGCTGCATTATCGACCTCAATCGCCGTATCGATGCTTCCCGCATGCTGACCGTTACGTAGCGCTTTCGCCAGCCCACGCCTCCAGTCGCGGTACAAATTTTTAGATGCGGATGCGGAAACCCTCGTCCACCGGAGCCATTTCCTGGGCCAGGTTGTTAAGCGGACAACCCAAGACGAGCATTTCCGGCATGTCCTTTTTAAGCCGCGAGCCGATTACCGAAGCCAACGCCTGCAATGGGTCGTCCTTTCCTTCGAGCGGATCGAGCCACCAGTCGTTAACATAATCCCTGAGCGGCCCTTCGACGACGGCATAACCGAGTTCCATCTTCGACGAGAAATGATGATACAGCGCCCCCTTGGTCAGGCCCGTTTCGGCCAGGATAGCCGTCAGTCCGGTGGCCTGGAATCCGTCGCGATGAATGGCGCGATACGCAACCTCGATCAATAGACGCCGCGTCGATAATGATTTTTTCCTGGGCCTTGCCATACCGGTCAGTATGTTCGGGAACGGCTGTGAAAACAAGGGAGACAAATGGTTTCCCCCTTGATTTTGCAGGGAAAAAGTACGACACAGAAAATGTCTTAGGAAAAAAACCGATGAAATTCAACACCATTGCTATCGTCGCCGCCGAGGGACCGGAAGCGCAAAAGGCACTCACCAGCCTGAGCCAGCGCTATGAAACCGTTGCCTCCAAAGAGGCCGATATCATCGTAGCCCTTGGTGGTGACGGCTTCATGCTGGAAAGCCTGCTCGGTAATATCAAGGATATCAAACCGGTCTACGGCATGAACCGGGGCTCTGTCGGGTTCCTGATGAATGCGTTCAAGGAAGACGATCTGCTGGAAAGGCTGGAAAATGCCGAACCGGCGGACATCCATCCGCTCCGCATGACGGCGACGGACACTACTGGGGCAGAGCATCAAGGACTGGCCATCAACGAGGTATCGCTTTTACGTCAAACGCGGATGGCGGCCAAACTTCGGATCGAAATTGACGGCATAGAACGCATGGCGGAATTGGTCTGCGATGGCGCGCTGGTCGCCACACCCGCCGGGTCCACGGCCTATAACGTGTCCGCCCATGGCCCCATCATTCCCATCGGCGCCGGCGTCTTGGCTTTGACCCCTATCAGCGCCTTTCGGCCACGGCGCTGGCGCGGAGCCCTGTTGCCGGAAACCGCCACTGTCGCGTTCCATGTCATCGACCCTACTATTCGAAAAGTCAACGCCACGGCGGGGTTTACCGAGGTCTCCCAAGTCGCCCGGGTGGAAATTTGCCGCGATCCGGACACCACCGTGACGTTGTTGTTCGATCCCGAACACGACCTGGAAGAACGTATCTTCAAGGAACAGTTCCTGCCGTGAACACAAGAGGCGAGGACCCGCCTTCGCAAAGCCTGCTTTGGCAGACCAAGGAGGGCGGGCACAACCCTGACAGGGACCAAAAATGAATCTTCCGGCGTTTTTGCACATTAATCCACGCCTGGTTTTCGGAGCCTTTCTGACGTTACTACTGGGCGCCGTCGGCGGCGCTGCGTTTGATTGGCTGACCATGCCGCTGGCGTGGTTGATTGGCGCCATGATCATCACCACCATCGCGGCGCTGGCCGGGGTCCCGCTGAAAGGGCCGGGACGGTTTCGCAATCTGATGATCGGGGTGCTGGGCATCATGCTAGGCAGCGCCTTCACCCCCGGCATCATCGACAACGCCGGCCAATGGTGGCAAAGCATCCTCTGTCTGATGTTCTTCGTCGTCGTGTTGGCGGGCGTGGTGGCGGTGTTTCTCAACCGTGTCGCCGGCTTCGACCCGGTGACGTCCTATTTCGCCGCAGCACCAGGCAGCTTCGCCACGATGGTCGTCATGGGCGCCGAAATGGGCGGCGACGAGCGCAATATATCCCTCATCCATGCCATCCGGATCATGTTGACGGTGCTGGTGATTCCGTTCTGGTTCCGGTTTTACCACGGCTATGAGCCAGGCGGGGCAGGAGGCCTGCCGGGTCTGGGCTCGATCATCGACTTTCCGCTCAAGGATTTCGCCATCTTGGCGGCGTGCGCGCTGGGCTATCCCCTGGCCAAGTTGGTTCGTTTTCCCGCCGCCGCCCTGCTCGGGCCGATGTTCCTCAGCGCCCTTGTGCACTTGACCGGGCTGACCTCGGCCAAGCCGCCGTCCGAGATCGTCAACCTTTCGCAACTGGTCATCGGCACCGGGCTCGGCTGCCGCTTCGTCGGGCTGCATGTCAGGCGGGTGATCGGCACCATGGGGCTTAGCGCCGGCGTAACGGTGTTCATGCTGAGCTTGGCCGCCGCCTTCGCCTTCGGCCTGGAACGTTTTTACCGGATTGCCGTTCGCCGCCCTGTGGCTGGCTTTCGCGCCGGGGGGATTAGCGGAAATGACGTTGATCAGTCTGGCCATGAATATCGACACGGCGTTCGTGTCGACCCATCACCTGATCCGGATGATGTTCCTGGTGTTCGTAACGCCTATGGTTTTTGCCCTGATCCGAGATCGATTGGGCGCAAAACCCCGGAAATAATCACGCTTGGTGATCGGCGCCAACGGCGTCCGAGACATTGGCAAATCCGTCACGCTCCAGCAGACGGGCAAGGTCGCGATTGATACGGCGGATCAGGCCGGGTCCTTTATAGACCAGCGCCGTATAGAGTTGCACCAGCGAAGCGCCAGCACGGATTTTAGCATAGGCATCGGCCCCCGATGACACTCCACCGACACCGATCAGCGTGATTTGGCCTTCGCACAACCGGTAAAAATCCGTCAGCACCCGGGTCGAGGAGGCGAACAGGGGCTTTCCGCTCAAGCCGCCCGCTTCGTTACAATGGCGCCCTTGCAGACCAGACGGGCGGCCGATGGTGGTATTGGTGGCAATCAGGCCGTCCAGCTTCTTTTCCAGCGCCACGGCGGCAATCTCCCGCTTGTCGTCTTCGGTCAGGTCCGGGGCCACCTTGAGCAACAGCGCAGGCGGATTGTCCGGCGCGGCCTCGGCGCGCGCAGCGATGACGGCGTCCAGCAATTCGGCCAACTGGTCCCGGCTTTGCAGCGCACGCAACCCCGGCGTATTGGGCGAAGACACGTTGACGACCAGATAATCGGCCTGACCGGAAAAGGCGCGGATGCCGGCGGTATAATCGGCGCCAGCATCCGCGCTGGTTTTGTTTTTGCCCAAATTTACGCCGACAGGGCCAGCGCGCCGCGACCGGGGGGCCAGGTTTTTCAAAACTACTTCCAACCCGGCGCCGTTAAATCCTAAGCGGTTGATGACGGCGCGCTCGCTGGGAAGCCGGAACAGGCGCGGTTTCGGGTTGCCCTGTTGCGGCTCAGGCGTGACCGTGCCGACTTCGACAAATCCGAAGCCCTGGTTCAACATGGCCTCCGCGACCTCGGCATTCTTGTCAAACCCGGCGGCGAGGCCGACCGGATTGTCGAAATTAAGTCCCCACAGGCTTTGCCGTAGCCGGAAATCAGCGGCCTGACGACAGCCCGGAACCAGTCCCCTTTTGAGGGCTGTCATGGCCAGGCCGTGGGCGGTTTCCGGATCAAGGCGGCTGATAAACGGCCACAGCAGGGAATAAAGCCCGCTCACGCCCTAGCCTCGGCAGATTCGACATCGGCGGGAAAGACATGACGGCCGTCCGGTCCCAGCACCAGGTCATCGACACGGATTACTGCCGCCAGCGGCAGGGGTCCGTAGAGGTGGGGAAACAAGGCGCCACCGCGCGAGGGCTCCCACTTAAGCACCTGGCCAAGCGCTCCGGCATCAACGCTCAACAGCACCAAGCCGTCCTGACCGGCACGGTGTTTGGCGGCGCTGGTGATTACTTGCTCGGCCGTGGAAAAATGAATGAAGCCGTCGGCGGCATCCTGGGACGATCCTTGATAGACGCCGGCGGCTTCGGCGGCCTGCCATTCGCTCTTGGCGCACATGTGATAAATGGCCGGGCCGCCTACCATTGCAGCTTCTCGCCGCCATCAATATTCACGCCGCCATCCTCGCCGATGGAAATAGCCTGGTCGGAATTTTCCGGTGATTGGGCGGGTTCCGGGGCTGCGGGCCCGGGTTCCGGTTCGGGTTTAGGTTCGGGTTCCAGTGAAAGGTCCGGTAGGGGTTCAGGGGTCTCCTCAGCAACCGTTTCCGGGACGGTGCCGACGAGCCCGTCCAGCATCTTGCCTACGCTTTGCAAATTATCATCCAGAGGCGTATCCAGGGTTCCGAGATTTTCCGGCCCCGAGTCGGCGACCGGAATGGCCGAGAAATCGAGCGCCGAATCCACCACCACCGGACCTTCACCCGTCATAACACCCTCGACCCCAATCCGGCACAGGTCGCGCACCTCATCATCGCTCAGCGGTTGGGCGTACAGGGCGATATCGTCCATTTCACCATGGAAAAAGCTGCCGACACCACTGTCGCCCGAATCGACGGCGCCAAATGTCCACGGCGCGTCGTTGTCCACCAGGCCGCCGGCAATTTCGTCAAATCCGGCGAGTTCGCCGTTGAGGTAAGCTTTCATGCCGCCCGTGCCCCAGGTCACCGTAATCTGGTTCCACTCGTTGGCGCCGAAAGCGCC
>Ga0114996_10003422_pt1 | contig 19720 bp, 18 predicted proteins | sample ArcticOcean_MG_C_4_FD_87039 | JGI IMG/M metagenome (GOLD analysis project Ga0114996, IMG submission 87039) | Marine microbial communities from western Arctic Ocean - ArcticOcean_MG_CB4_134 | ecosystem: Environmental > Aquatic > Marine > Oceanic | place: Arctic Ocean: Canada Basin | collected...
CAGCATCTTTGCGAGCGACTTGCGCCGCCTGAACCCCTCCATTCGGAGCGGGAGCCTGTTGACCTCCTCTCGCGTCATCACTGCGGTGCTCATTATCCCGGCCATGATCGTCGGTTACTTCTTCGACAGTGTTCTCTACCTCTTCTTCATTGCCGATTTGGTCTGCGCTGGGGCGGTGGTGCCGGTTTTCTTGGGCATGTACTCACGAAGGCTGAAGGGCTCGGCGGCTATGATCAGCTCCCTTCTTGGAATCGGGGCAGGCGCGCTCTTCTTTCCGAATCCTGATCTTGGTGGATGGTGGACGTTCACCTCGCTTACTGATTTTTGGCACGTCCTAGCTTCGGGAAATACGCTGGCGAGCTTCTCGATTGCGGTGGGTGTCTCGTCTCTGGCAGCCGCAGCCTTCGTATTGTTTGAGGGGCGCAACAAGGCAGGAGCGGGCTTCGACTTCGACCAGTTGTCGGGGCAGGTTCATTTGTTGGAGGAGCGGTCCTAGTCAGCGAAGGCCTCTGGGCCGGGCTTGACGCGCGGTCGTTTCAACGGTTAATTGACAGGGTAGGGCCCCAATGCTAGCGTTGCCTCCGACCTTACGAAACTCGACGCTACGGAGGGATTGAATGACCACGGAAATTGCTGGGGAGAGGACATCTACCGCAATGCAGGAGGTCTTGATCTCCGCAGACTCGCACACAATGGAGCACCCTGACCTATGGAAGGAGCGGCTGGAGCTCCGGTTCCGGGGTCAAGCGCCGCAATTCACAGCAAATGAAGTAAGCGGTTTTGCTGCCCATCCCGGTGGCAACGACCCCAGTGAACGCATCAAGGAAATGGGCGAGGACGGTGTCTCTGCCGAGGTGCTCTACCCAACGCTTGGCCTGCGCCTGTTCGGCATTCAGGATGCCAAGCTGCAGGAGGCATGCTTCCGGGTCTACAACGACTGGGTCATGGAGTATTGCAAGGTTGCTCCCGACCGTCTGGTAGGCGTGTCGATGATCTCAACCTATGACATTGATGAGGCCATCAAGGAGGTCGAGCGCACGGCGAAGGGTGGTTTGAAAGGGGCCTTGGTGTGGCAGGTGCCGCCAGCTGACTTGCCTTTCACGTCGGACCACTATGACCGTCTATGGGCGGCCGCTCAGGAGGCAGATGTTGCGATCAGTCTTCACATATTGACGGGCTTTGGGTACAGCAAGAACCTGGCCAGCCTCAAAGGCTTGGACCTCATCAGGCACAGCGTCAACACGAAGATCTACGAGGCGTCCAACGCTCTCTACGACCTGATCTTTTCTGGCGTTTTGGACCGGTTCCCGCGGCTGAAGATTGTGTTTGTCGAGAATGAAGTCGGTTGGATGCCCTTCGCTGTTGAACAGTGGGACCGCTACTACAAGCGGTTCCAGGAACGATTGGATCTCAATCTTTCCATGCTGCCCAGCGAGTATGTTCGGCGGCAGGTCTACTCAACCTTTTTCAACGACCCGTCCGGTGGCTTTCTATTGTCGTACTGGGGGGAAGAGAACTGCATGTGGTCAAACGACTACCCTCACCCCAACTCGACGTGGCCGAACTCTAGGGACGTAATTGGGCGGCAATTGGCGCATCTTTCTGAGGAGACGAGGGCTAAAGTGGTGCGTGGGAACGTGATGCGGCTTTACGGCCTGCAGGCACCTGGCGCTTAGACGGCGCTTTTCTTTGCGCTGAGTTTAACTGCTCGGTTGTCGGTGCCTTGCCCAGCTAACTCGTTAGGGGAGTAGCTCAAACGGTTTGGCTAAGCGTACGTTGTTGTCCCACCCAGCCCACCCTCCTACGCTTTAATACAGGGGACACCCCTGTGCCCCGCCGGGGCTGCGCCCCTGCACCCCATTCGGATCGCAGGCGTTCTCTCCACTGCTGCCATTTATCGGGACAGAGAGCATCGAACTAGCTTTCTTGGTTAAGGAGCACTGGGTCAGGTGAGGGATCATCGCCTGATAATTTAGCTAGGGAGGCCGGACAGCGGCACTAGCCTTGATATAGTTCAATATTCGGCATCGAGGCGACGAGAGCGAACCAGAAAGTTGTGCGGGTAGGCAGCCCCTGAAGTTGGTGACCCTGAAGCGGTCCGTCCACGGCCCGGCCGGCTATGTCCCATGTCGATCCCGTTTCGTTGTCGACGTAGGTTTCCCCGGCTACTTGGAAGATCAGCGCGCGGCCCAAGACCTCTGCGCTGAAGGCTGCGCCGGCGGGTCCTTCGTCGATCAGGACGACGATCGGCTCTCCGTTCAAGCGGTCGTTGATAACGGTCAGTCCCGATCCCTCCAAGAGATAGGCTCGTTCTTCGCTGCTGGAACGGACGGCGAGCACTCGGTCCCCTGGCCGGAGACGCTTGTCCGCCGTGACCTTGTCACTGACAGGAAAAGCGAACCTTCCTTCGTTGACGATCTCCTGGTATCCGACGAAGGGGTTTCGTTCATAGAAGGCCACGGGATAAATTTTGGTCTCGGTTGAGAGGACAAGCGTGTCTGGGTGCAGGCGTTTCCAGTCGCCCCAGGGCATCATTACCGAAGGCAGAGGGGTGAGGCGTTGCCCCGTCAGCTCACCAACCAGGGCTTCCCCGCCCACCTGGAACCAGTACGACCCCGTCTGCTGATCGAACATGACCATATCGGATTCATAGAGGGCGCTTGTGTTGCCGAAAACTAGCTCCATTTCGTCCAATCGCCGGTCATAGATGATGCCGCTGGCGCACAGAGGACAGTACGAGACCAGGACGGGCACCCCTTCGATGGTGTCGTTGACGATTTCGTGCAGGTTGAGGATGTTGACGGGGTAGGCGTAGGGAGTGCCCCGCTCTGAAACGTATCCAAGCACGACGAAGCTATCGTCCAGCCAGTCGCCGGCGCTGGCGGGCCCATATGCTGGGTCGTAGATGGGGCGAATGGCGTCCTGAAGCGCCAAGATCCGGCCGTCCTCAGCTTCCGACAAAGGGAGAGACCCTCCGTCGAATGTGTCGAAGATGATCTCGCTCAACGCGACGCTGTGCTTGGATAGGTCGGGCAGGGGCGCTACTGGTGTGGGAGTTGGCAAGATCAGGGGAAGGTTGATCTCAGGGGGAAGCGGAGTGGGGCTAGGACCTGGAGTGGGAACCGGGTTGGGAATCAGGCTGCCCTCTACGGTTGGGGGCGGATCAGTTGGTTGTGTCGTTGGGGAGGGAGCAGGGCTAGCCGAGCAGGCAGCAAGGATGGCCAGCAAGAGGCTTGGCACGGCGAAGAACCAACGCTTTTTGGTGTGATGGATGAGAGCTGTTATGGCAGTCATTAGCTTCTGAGATGCTCTTCTGGGCTGGGAGGTGTCGTGGCGTCGCCCATTGCGTCATTTGAATCAAGAAGTGCCGCTGGCATACCGACGATTGGCTTGGCATATGCCGCTGTCCCGCCCCGCCCACCCTCGGACGTTTCTTTTCCGGGGACACCCTGGAGCCCCGGCGGGCTGCGCCCTGCACCCCCGATGGTGTTGCTGGCGTTATTCGGCTCCTGCGCCCTTGGTGGGAGACCGCGTGAGATGCGTCGTCATGCTGGCTTGACGACGTTCCGAGCAGCTACGTACAATGGGAGATAGAGCAGAAGTACCTAAGGGAGCATTTCCATATGGTCACGACCCGCAAGCCACGGCAGCAAACACCCCTAACGATTCGCATTTCTCCCAACGCAGCTAAGCACGTCCGACAGTTCTCTGGCGTGGAGCTCACAGAGGATGACTTTCTTACTCTGCGAGTAGGCGTGAAGGGCGGCGGTTGCTCGGGCCTGACGTATGAGCTTTCGCTCGGTGACGCAGCGACAGAGGCTGACAAGGTTGTTGAGGAGCACGGCATCCGGCTTATGGTGGACAAGAAGAGCTACGTGTTCTTGGCGGGCACAGAGTTGGACTACTCCGGCGGCCTGAATGGCAAGGGCTTCACGTTCAACAACCCCAACGCCAAGACGCAATGTGGCTGCGGGACATCGTTCTCCGTTTAGGTTAGTAACTCGGGAAATTCAGCGCCGCCATGCTCTGCAGTGTGGCGGCGCTTCTTTTTAGGGAGGCAGTATGAGGCGAACCCCGCTGGCCGAATCCCACCGTAGGCTTGGCGCTGTTCTTGAGGAGCGCAAGGGCTGTTTGCTGCCCTCCCGGTTCACTTCCCCAAACGAGGAATACGCGACGGCCCTGAAGACCGGTGCTCTGGTCGATCGTTCCGGTGTTGGTAGGCTGATGTTCCGAGGCAAGGATGTTACCGACCTGCTGGAACGGCTTTCCACGAACCACGTTGATCCGCTGGAGACTGGTGAAGGCGCATCCACCGTGCTGACCACGAATAAGGGCCGCATTGTGGACGTTATCACGGTCACCGCTTTGGAAGACGGATATCTTGTTCTGACCGGCCCGGCCATGCAGCGACGGGTTGCAGAATGGATCGATATGTTCACTTTTCGGGAGGAAGCTGAAGCCGAAGACGTCACCCGCAAGACGGCACTAATCGGCGTGGTGGGTCCCAAGGCGTCCCGACTGCTGGGGAACATATCGGGCACAAGCGTGGCTGGTATGGAGCTGGGCCATAGCAAGACACTTACCGTCGGTCGTACGGACGTTGTCGTGGTCCGAACGGATGCTGTGGGTTTGCCTGGGTACGACCTGTTGGTGTCCCGGCAGCGCGCCAAGGGCGTATGGCGGGCGTTGCTGCAGCGGGGCCGTCGCTACGGTATGACCCCTCTGGGCACTGAGGCTTGGGAAATGCTGCGGGTGAGCAATGGCATTGGTGAAACCGGGCAGGAATACACCGAGGCCTATAACCCCCTTGAAGCGGGTCTCATCGACATGGTTAGCTTCAACAAGGGCTGCTACGTTGGGCAGGAAGTCGTTGCCCGGCTGAATACATACGATAAAGTGCAGCGGGCTTTGGTTACGCTGGCCTTCGAAGAGAAAGCTTCTCCCGCTGCGGGGTCAGGGGTGTTTTGGGAGGGAAGCGAGGTTGGCACCGTCACCTCCGTCGCCCGGCTGCCTGGTGAGACCCATTCCTCCGCTTTGGCCTATGTCCGGAAGGCTCATATTGAGCCCAATAAGGTACTCATGGTGGGTAAGGATGACGGGGCGGTGAGGGCCACAGTGAGGGCCACAGTGAGAGTGAAGTAGGAGCTGCGAACTTTGCTAGGGCAGCAACGAGACCCCGCCGTCAACGGCAAGCACCTGTCCCCTAACCATTTCTGCTGCAGGCGAGCAGAGAAATATCGTGGCCAGGGCGATGTCTAGCTGAGTAACCATGCGGCCTGCCGGCGTCTTTTGCCGCGCTGAGGCGAGCATATCGTCCTTGTTGGGGAAGTGCTCGAGGGCGTTGGTTTCCACATAGCCCCCAGAAACAGCGTTGACCCGGATGCCAAGCGGCGCAAGTTCAACGGCCAGGTAGCGAGTCAGCGTTTCCAGTGCCCCCTTGGACACCCCAACCGACAGGTAAAAGGGCAGCACCCGTTGAGAGCCCAGGCTGCTGATGCTGACGACGCTTCCTCCATCGATCATCAGCGGCGCCGCTTCTTTAGCGCATAGGAAGGGGCCTCGGGCGTTGATGTTCATGGTCCAGTCCCAGTGCTTGGCTTCAAGCTCTAGCGCTGGGCGCTGAATTCCAGAGGCTGCATTGTTGACCAACACATCGACGCGGCCGTACAAGTCAGAAATCTGCTGGAAGAAACGAGTGATGCTTTTGGGGTCGCCCACGTTGGCTTGGGCGGCAAAGCATTTGACACCGAGCGCCTCTATTTCCGCTGTCGTCTCTCTGGCTACACGGTGGCTCCGTAAATAGCCGAAGGCGATGTCAGCACCTCGCTTGGCGAACTCCAAGGCAATGGTGCGGCCGATTCCCCGGCTTCCCCCCGTTACAACGACCACTTGACCAGCGAATGTAGTGTCGCTCATGGCTTAGAGGGTGATGCCGCCGTCTACCGGTATGGCTTGCCCGGTGATATAGCGCGCCTCTTCAGTACACAGGAAGGCGATCATGGGGGCTATGTCGTCGGGGACGGCAAAGTAGCCAAGGGGAATGTGGGAGAGGACCAAGTCTTTAACTTCCTGGTTCAGGTTCGCCACGATCTCGGTTTGCACGTAACCAGGCAGGATGGTGTTGGCGGTGATGTTCCGGGTAGCGACTTCGCGGGCGATGGCCACGGTGAAGCCCAAGAGCCCCGCCTTGGATGCTGCATAGTTCGACTGACCAACGTTCCCGGTAAGGGCGATTGCAGAAGATACGTTGACGATTCGTCCCCAGCGGCTACGTATCATTGGCCTGATGGCTTCGCGGGTGCAAAGGAAGGCGCTACGCAGGTTGGTGTTCACCACCTCGTCCCACTGCTCATCGGTCATGCGCATCAAGAGGTTGTCCCGTATGATCCCGGCGTTGTTGATCAGGATATCCACCTTTTTGAAGGTGGATATTGTCTCCTCGAACATAGCCTTGACGTCGGGCCCCTTGGATACGTCGGCTTGAACGGCAATGGCTTCGCCGCCAGCGCTCTTGATTTGGTCTACCAACTCTTTGGCACTGTCTGCCCGGGTGTTGTAGTTGGCAACTATGTGCGCTCCGGCTTCTGCGAGACGCAGGCCCACCGCGCTGCCTATGCCGCCAGACGCTCCGGTGATGACTGCTACCTTGCCCGTTAGATCAAACTTCCACATTTCATATCTCTCTTTGCAGTTTGGGTGCTCAGTGCCCCCTGCATCTGTGCTCCCTAGTGGGGGTCAGGCTGAAACGCGTTCATGGACGCGCTTCAACTCCTCTTTTAATGAGGCAACGAAGCCGATATCCACAACGTACTTGGCCATACGAATAGCTTTGGCGACCTCGGTAGCTTGAGCCCTGCCATGACCTACGATAACCGCTCCGTCCACTCCCAGCAGCGGTCCGCCTCCCGCGCCTTCGACTACGTTGGTCAGGCTGCGGATCTCCCTGGCGACGTCAGCAGCTGCTTCTTCGGACAGGTGGGCTTCCAAGGACTGGAGGAGCCAGCCTTCCAAGACGACGCCCATGCCTTCCGAGAATTTCATCAGGATGTTCCCCACGAACCCATCGCAGACCACTACCTCAGCGTTGCCGGCGACGACGTCGAAGCCCTCGATGTTGCCGATGAAGTTGAGGCCGGATTGCTTCAGCAGGTCGTAGGCCTCTTTCACTTGGCGATTGCCCTTGCCTTCCTCCGCACCAACGCTGAGCAGGGCGACTCGCGGGTTCTCGACATCGAACAGCTTGTTGGCGAGTACGGAGCCAATTACACCGAAGCTCAAGAGTTGGGCCGGGCGGCAGTCGACGTTGGTACCTAGGTCAATGACCACGGTCTTGGGAGCAATGCTAAAAATGGGGCCGCCCAGAGAGGGCCGCTCCACTCCTTCAAGCGTTCCCAGAGCGAACATGGATACTGCCATAGCTGCGCCGGTAGAACCCATAGTTACCGCTGCGTCAGCGTGGCCCAGCTTCACCAACTGCGTTGCTACGGAGATGGAAGCCTTGGGTTTTTCCCGCAGCGCGGACACAGGGTTTTCCCCTTCTTTGATGACTCCGTCCGAAGGGATGATTTTTATCGGAAGCTTGCTTAGGTCCAGATGAGCGACCTGCTGCTCCAAGGCCGTTTGATCTCCAACCAAGAGGGCAACGATACCGCCGCCGGCGATGGCCTCAAGCGCTCCTTGCACCATAGCGGCCGGCGCGTTGTCACCGCCCATGGCGTCAATGGCAACTCGCACCATCCCGGCTGGAGCCTGTTCGCTGGTCATTCGCTCTCCTTTTCGATGAGGGAGGCTGGGATATTGGCCTCTCCGGTGATGAGGTCCTCGCCCCGCTGGTTTTGACACCCAACGCGGCACTCTAAATAGGATACGCCCTCTTTCTCAACAACGCGGCTCACAGACCCAACAGTGGTAACAATATCCCCCAGATATGCCGGCGCCCTGAAACGCACCTTCAGACGGCCGCTTTCCGGCCACGCTGAACCGAATGCCTGGGTCAGCATCTCTGATACGTGCGCCAAAAGGAGCATGCCGTGGGCAATGACCCCGCCGAACTGGGTATTGGCAGCGAAATCGTCGTCAAGGTGGGCAGGGTTGAAGTCCCCGGAAGCCTCTGCGTAGAGGCGCACGTTCTCCCGTGTGACCGGTTTGGTCAGGGTTGGTAGTGAGTCGCCTGGGTTCAGCATTTGTATCTAGGACTCTGGGAACAGGACGGTGCTGCGTCCAGTTAACAGAGAGTTGCCTTGGTCGTCGTCAGTGGTCAAGTCTACGACCAGCCACCTCCAGCCGCCTCGCACGCTATTCTGGGAAACCGTCGCAGATTGCACTACACCATCGCCGACCCTGACGGCCCTGGAAAAGCTAAGCTCCTGGCTGGCGTGCACGGTGCCGGGCACCAACTCAAGGTGCTTCAGGACTGCGCCTAGTGCCCAGGCTGCGAGGGCGGTAGGAGGCACGTAGCCTGGAAGGGTGGAATCGCCAACGGCCTGCCGGTACTGTTCCACGGCAGCATCATCCATGGCCATTGCGCGGCTTGGAAAGCGGTAACCTGGAGTCAGGGATGAATAGTCCATAAGCGAGGTCGAGCGGGGAGCAGGCCGATTATACGGGCAGGCGGCCCAGAGAGGCAACCGACAAAGGGCCGACTTTCCCTTTGCATGGTAAAGAGCGCCTGCTCTTGGCATAGCCATTCGACGGACGTAAAGTTGGCGGACTTATGAGCCTGCCAAACCAGGAGCGATAAGACTCGTGCTGTGCTATTCTCCCCACCGACGAGTCAACAGGAATAGCAGTGAGGCAGGCGGTAGTGGACAAACCCGTTATTGAAACCCGAGGGCTTTCTAAACGCTATGGCGATGTTGTGGCGGTGAAAGACCTGTCTCTTAGCGTTGAGACGGGCGGAGTCTTCGGCCTCCTTGGGCCCAACGGCTCCGGTAAGACGACGACTATGGGGATGCTGCTGGGCCTTGTAAGGCCCACCGCGGGATCAATCCGTCTGTTCAATGAACCGGAAGGCGTACCGAGGGAAGCGCTGCACCGCATTGGCGCTATCGTGGAGTCGCCTGCGTTCTATCCTCACTTGTCCGGAAGGTCCAACCTGTGCTATTTCCAGGGCATTTTAGGTGGCCGCCCCTCTCAGGTGGACCAGCTGCTGGATTCGGTGGGGCTTTTGGAACGTGCCGACAGTAGGTTTTCCACCTACTCCTTGGGCATGAAGCAACGGCTTGGCGTGGCTTATGCCCTTTTGGGAGACCCGGAACTCATATTCCTCGATGAACCCACCAACGGCCTTGACCCTGCGGGCATGGCCGAGGTCCGGGACCTGATCAAGGGGCTTGGAACTGAAGGACGCACCGTTCTTCTCTCGAGCCATCTGCTCCACGAGGTAGAACTGGTCTGCGACAGTGTTGCCATTCTCTCTCGTGGCGAGTTGATCGCTCAGGGGCGGGTTGCTGATTTAGTCAGCGCGCAAGCGGCGATCCGCTTTAAAACTACGGACGACGATCAGGCTAGGTTGGTGGTATCTGCATTGGACTGGGTCGAAGAAGTCAGAGAGGAGGGTGGATACCTTCTGGCATCCGCCCCTGCGGAAAGATCACACGAGCTTACTGCGGCGCTGGCCCAACACGATGTCTGGATACGCGAAATGGCCCCGGTCGAGGTCTCACTTGAGCGTTACTTCCTTGAAGTCACCGGTAGTGACGCGAACGAGGAAACGGAGGGCGGCCAGTGATTGGCTATGTCCTTTCGTTAGCGCGTTGGGAGTGGTTCAAGCAGCGACGCAGGTGGCTTCCCTGGGTTCTATTGGCGATCCTGGCGCTGATCCCCCAAGCGGCGATTTGGGGAAGTTTCGGCTCCTACCATTTTCAAAGCAACGATAGCGATAGGCAAATGGTCTTTGGAGTCAGCGGCGCTGGTCAGCGGCCCATCGAAGCGCATGGCGACGGACGTGTATCGGGAGGGCGTATCGGGCAGATCGTTCCAGGTGGCTCGGTCTCCGTCAATTGCGACGATATCCTGTCAGGCAACGTGCCGGAGTTGCCGCCTGGGTTTCCGCCTGAAGTGCTGGATGACTTCGAGAGGGAATGCCGCCGGGACGCGGTTCAGAATGATCAGATTAGGGCTGATGAGTACGATGCCTTCGCCTTTCCCGCGAGTCTAGGCTTTGCGCTCCAATTTGCTGTGGGCTTCGGAGTGATTCTGCTGATAGTGCTCACTACCTCGGTAGTGGGCACTGAATACAGCTGGGGTACGCTGCGCAACGTTCTTGCCCGAGGAACGGGACGTTGGCAGTTTATGGCCGGAAAGGCGACGTTGCTGGTGTTCTTGGCCCTGGGTGGCCTTCTGACGGTAATGGCGCTAACAGCCGTAAGTAGTCTCATTGCTGTCAGCCTGACAGATACTCCGGTTGGTTACGTTTCCTCGACAACCTGGCTGGGCCTGCTAGAGAGCTTGGGGAGGGCGTGGTACGGATTGATCCCATACATAGCACTGGCTGGGTTTGCCACCGTGCTCGTTGGATCTTCTGCTTTGGGCCTATCGCTATCCATTGGGTATTACATAGGCGAGCAAATACTGTCAGGCCTTATGTCTGCTTTGTTTGACTGGTTCGACACGATCGGGGACTATTTGCTGGGTCCCAACATAGCGGCGTGGGTGTCGGGTGGCGGAGGAAATACGGACGGACTTCTCATGGGTATGGTGCTGGACTCTCCTCCAGGCCAACTTCACGCCTCGCTGGTGATGGCTGCATATATTGTTGGGTTGAGTGCCTTGGCCCTGTGGCGCTTCAGCCGACGGGATGTTGGTGGAGCGTCTGGCGGCTAGGGCTTTGTCTCAGAGATTGGCTTCCACGATGTTCGCCTCCCACTAGGCTGAGGCTTTGCCCCCATCCTGAATGTGGCACGATGCTGACTTGGGCTAGGATGGGGGCAAAGCCTCAGCCAGAACTTCAGCGATGTGCTTGGCTTCCACACCAGTGCCATGAGCGATCTGCTGCCTACACGACACCCCGGCAATGACCACTTCGGCGTCGGCTGCGGCGTTCCTTACGGCGGGGAAGAGACGATCCTCACCGATGGCCATCGAAACGTCGTAGTGCTCCTTCTCAAAGCCGAAGGACCCGGCCATGCCGCAGCACCCAGAGGCGACCTCTTCGACTTCGACCCCCGGTAGTCCTCGCAGGACTTTCATAGTTGGCCCAGTGCCAACTATGGCTTTCTGGTGGCAGTGGCCGTGGAAGAGCAGTTTGCGAGGCCGGTCCACCCATGCGATGACGAGGTCACCCTTTTCCTGAAGCTCCTGGAGAAGCTCTTCGAGCAAATAGCTGGCCCCGGCCACCGCCTTCGCCTTGTCGTCTTTAAGAAGGTCTGGGTACTCGTCTCGCAGGGTCAGTAGGCAGGAAGGCTCGGTCCCCACGATCTTGAGGCCCTGCTGCACATAGGGATAAAGCAGATCGACGTTGTACCTGGCGTTGGCTACGGCTTGGTCGAGAAGCCCCTTGGATATCATGGGTCGGCCGCAGCACCGCTTGTTTGGCAGCACCACTTCATAACCCGCCGCCTCCAGCACCGCTACGGTTGCCTTGCCCACTTGGGGATAGTTGTAGTCCATGAAAGTGTCGTGGAACAGGACGACCTGGCCCTTTGGCGCCGAGTGCCCTTTCCGCCGTTTCTTGAACCATGCAGGAAAGGTCTGCCTGATAAAATCGGGGAGAGGGCGGCGCTTGTCGATCCCCAGGAAGCTGTCGAGGAACCAGCGCGTCGGGGGAAGGCGGTTACCCCAGTTGGCCAGCGGGGCGGTCCAAGAGCCCAGCCTGCTCAGGGCTGCGATGTTGCCGAAGATGCGCGACCGCAGGGGCATGTCATGCTCGGCGTAGTATTTCCCAAGGAACTCGAACTTAAACTTGGCCATGTCCACGCCAATGGGGCATTCCTTCTTGCAGCCCTTGCATTCAAGGCACAGGTCCAGGACTTCGAACATGCGCTTGCTGGTGATTTCTGAGGCAGGTAGTTCGCCGGTTAAGGTGGCCCGTAGGGCGTTGGCCCGGCCCCGGGTGGAATGCTCCTCCTCCCGGGTCGCTATGAAGGACGGGCACATGGTGCCGCCCAGGGTCTTGCGGCATGCTCCGATGCCTGTACACAACTCCAAGGCATGGCCGAAGCTAACATCCGAAGAGAAATCGAACCGAGCTGGGATCTGCGGCGTTTTGTATTTAGGGCTGATGCGCAGATTCTCCGTCAGGGGAGGCGTGTCGATGATCTTGCCCGGATTCATGATGTTGGTCGGGTCGAAGGCGTGCTTCAACTCTTTGAAAGCTTGGTACAAGGTGGGCCCGAACATCCGCTCGGTGAAAACGCCACGCACTATGCCGTCCCCGTGCTCACCGCTCAGTGACCCGCCGAACTCAAGAACCAGATCTGCCACTGCGTTGGCTATTGACTCCATGCGCTGCAGGCCCTCATCGAGCTTCATGTTGATGAGGGGCCGGACGTGGATGCAGCCCACGCTGACGTGTCCATAGAAACTGGCCGTGGTGTCATGATCGTCGATGATCTGGTTGAAGCGGCGGATGTAGTCCGGCAGCTTCTCCGGCGACACCGCTGTGTCCTCGACAAAGGTGATGGGCCGGTAGTCTCCCCGGACGCTGAAGAGAAGCCCCTGACCAGCCGAGCGCAGGGCCCATACGGCAGCTTGCTCCTGGGCAGTCATTGCGAGTGTGGACCCGTAACTCATGCTGGCTGTGTCCCGGATGATGGCTTCTAATCGGCCCCTTACCTCTGCCTCGGTTTCGCCGACGACCTCAACAGCGAGGATCGCCTTTGGGTGGCCCTGAATGAACCCCATCTGTCCCTGGAAGCCAGGGTTGATGCGGGCGTTGTTTACTATGAGGTCATCCATCAATTCGACGGCAGAGGGCTCGTGACCCAGGATGGCAACCGTCGATTCCATGGCGGCAATGAGGTCGGAGAAATGTAGGACCGCTACGCCGGTGCGGGTGGGGTAGGGCACCAGGTTGACGGTGGCCTCTGTGAAAGCGCAGAGCGTTCCCTCCGACCCAACAACGACCTTGGTTAGGTCAAAGGGGCCGTCGCCGTTGAAGTCGTCCAGGTTGTAACCGGAGACGCGGCGCATGATCTTAGGAAAGCGCCGTTCCACCTCATCGCTGTGCTGGATTCCCAGACGGCGCACTTCACGGTATATCTGGCCTTCGAGTCCGGGCTTGGCAAGGGCCGCTCCAAGTTCTCGTTCTGAAAGGGGGTGCAGGGCTGCTTTGGAGCCGTCGGAGAGGACGACTTGCAGCGCCTTCACATGGTCGATGGTCTTACCGTAGATGATGGAGTGGGAGCCGCATGAATTGTTGCCGATGGCCCCGCCGACGTTGGCCCGGCTGGTCGTGGACGGGTCAGGAGCAAACTTGAGTTTATGACGCCTGAGGTGATGGTTGAGTTCGTCGATGACGATGCCGGGCTGGACGCGGGCCTGCCGGCCTTCGGGGTCCACTTCTAGGACACCGTTCATGTATTTGGAGAAGTCCATGACAACGGCGTGATTCACGGCCTGTCCCGACAGGCTGGTGCCGCCACCCCTGGGGAGTACGGGCACGCCGTAGCGGTGGCAGGTCTCGACGGTGGCCTGCACATCCGCTGCATTTCTGGGCACCACGACGCCGACCGGCATCATTTGGTAGAGGGAGGCGTCCGTGCTGTAGAGGACACGGGAGTAGTCGTCGAAGCGCACTTCTCCGGAGGTGCGCTTCTCAAGTTCGTGGATTAGCTCTGCGGTTTCGCTCATTGTTGCTTCCGGCATATTCTACTCCACGACTGATTGGTGGCACCTTTCTTGTTGATAATTGTGGCTGCACGGCGCAGCGGTTGGCTTAGCGTACGCCGCTGTCCCACCCGGCCCGCCCACAAACGTTTCTAATATCGGGGCCACCCCGAACCCCGGCGGGGCTTTGCCCCTGCACCCCAGTCGACCCTATCGACGAATGCGAAAAGGGGTTTCGTTTGGCTATGGCTCTTGGTTCGGTGTTGCACGGCCAGCGGCTGGCTTTGGCGTGCGCCGAGGTCCCACCCAGCCCGCCCGCGAACGTTTTTAGGAAAGGGGGTCACCCCCTTTTAACCCCCGGCGGGGCTTCGCCCCTGCACCCCAGTCGGACATCAGATTGAACGGGATGGTGTTGATTGCCGGGCATTCGTGGCTGGTTGGGGTTTACGCGAGAGAGACGCCCTCAGGGCGTCTCTTCATTAGTGACTGCTGCTTCAGTTGCATCAACTGGTGACTTCGAAGGCCCAGATTTGGTGGGTGATTTCGGGCTCGCCTTTGGGAAGGAATTGGATGGGGTCGGTTACTTCGGCCAGCTTCCATTTGCCCGCCGCTTCCAGTTCAGCGTGCTTTTCTTTGAAGCCGCCGGTCTGATGCAGATCGGGGCGGAGGGTGTATACCACGTACCCTCCGGGCTTGGTGGCGCGTACTAATTCGTCCAGTGAACTGGCGGGTGCGTGCCCAACGGTCATGACACCCACGCTGATAACGGCGTCGAAGGCGTCGTCTGGGTAGCAAAGAGGGCCTCCGAGCCTTAGTAGGCGGAGCTGTCGATAAATCTTCTTCTTGCGGGCTTCAGCCAGCATGCCGTTGGAGAGGTCCATTCCTTCCAAGTTCTTGTAGCCCAGTTCAGCCAGGAGTTCGCCAACCTGGCCTGTGCCCACACCGGCGTCCAGGATGAAACCCTGCTTGTTCGTGACGTATTTGACGAAAACGTCGACGGCGCTCTTCGGGCCTAGCCAAGCGAAGTCTCGGTTGAGGTCAGAGTCGTAGTCTTTCGCCCATACGTCGTAGCGCTGAGCAAGCTCGTCTTCGCTGGTGGAGGAATAGACCCATTGAATCCTGTTCTGTTCTGTCATCAGGCACTCCTGCTTGCCTCATAGGCGTCAACCGCGGCTTCGCGCAGAGTAGCGACCTTACCTGGGAGTGTCAATCACGCCTGTTTGGTCTCGACACGCCTTCTGGAGCGGGGGTATATTGCCGCTAAACCGGCTAGTGAGGAGGGCCATGCCATACATACAGACGGTCGCAGAGTCGGACGCTACCGGCCTCGTTAAGGAGATATACGAGGGTGCAAGACGGCATCTGGCTCCCGGCGCCAACGCTAATCTGGGCATCATGGAAATCTTCAGTCTGCGCCCTGAGCTGCTGAAGGCCCGCTTGGGATTTGTGCGGGCCGTGTCCTTTGGGGGCTCCGGCCTTGGGGCTCGCAACGAGGAGTTGATAGCTACGTCGGTGGCTGGGTTGCTTAACTGCAGGTACTGAGGGGTGAGCCACGGAGAGTTCCTCCGTCTGCAGGGCGACAGCGACGCCTCAGAAGTGGCGAAGGTCGCTAACAACTGGCGCACAGCCGAGTTGGATGCCAAGGAGCGGGCCATGTTGGAGTTCTCAGAGAGGCTAACGTTCACTCCGGGCCTGATGAGTCCCGACGACCTTGACGGCCTGAGGGCAGTGGGCTTCGACGAAGCACAGATACTGGCCATTGTTGCCGCTGCCGCCTACCGCAACTTTGTGTCCCGCATCGCCGAATTGTTGGGCGTAGATTTGCCGGATGAGGGGTACTCCAAGGAGTTGCTGGAGGTATTTCCCAGTAAGACTGCTACCTCGGCGGTTGAGGAGGCGATCCAATGAGCTGGCTAAAGGGTGTTTCTGGAGATGGCTACGCAGATGCCTTTTCTCTTTCGCCTGGGGCTGAGGAGGCGGACGCCGCGATGCGTGAACAGGTACGTCTTGGGCTCGGGGAGCGGGACTACGCTCTCATGAGCCTTGTTATTGCCGGGCTCTTGGGATGTCCGCGGTTCATGGATTCGGTGAGGGGGCTTCTGCCTGCGGTCGAGGCGGTGAAGGTGATCGAAGACTGGCGCGAGGCTGGCCTATCTTCAAAGGAGCAGGCGGCAATGGTCTATGTCGAGAAAGGCACGTTGCGCCCCCACGAGGCAGGCCCCTCCGATGTTGAAGTCCTGCGCGCCGCTGGCTTCAACGATACCGACATCTTATCCCTGGCTACTGCCATTGCCTACCAGAACCACGCCATGCGCGTAGCCGCAGCACTAGGTGTGGAGCCTCTGTAAGGGAGTGACCGGGCTCATCGGCGGGTAACAGCGTTCGCTCCAGATGCAACAGTCAGGTTGGGGAGGCGCTCGCTAGGGGCCTTGGGCTTCCAGTTTAGCTTGACCTAAAACCGGCCTTTGGCTACCATCGACCGAGAAGGCCCCCGATTTCGACCCCCAACCTGGGCCTGCGGAGCAGAGTCCCTTTCTAGCGTGGGGCGCGAAGATGAAGATACTCCAGGAGCTGCCTCCAGCCCCACCGCCCAGTGATACCTACCTCACCATCGGTGTCTTCGATGGGGTTCATCGCGGCCACCAGTATCTGTTGGAACAGGTTATTGCTCAGGCCCGCGGGGCAAATGCCCTGAGCGGTGCTGTTACCTTCCTCAACCACCCCCGGCAGGTTTTGCAACCTGCGTTCCAAGCTCAGTTCCTGACTTCGGTCGAAGAAAGGCTTCGCCTCTTAAAGGGCGCAGGCCTCGATCTTGTGGCGCCGGTTACTTTTGACTTGCCTCTTTCCCAGCTGTCGGCGCACGATTTTTTGGATCTTTTGATGAAAAGGCTAGGGATGCGCGGGCTGGTCGTTGGGCCTGACTTTGCTTTGGGACGCGGGCGAGAAGGCAGCGTTACCCGTCTGCAAGAGTTGGCCGACGAAATGGGGTTTCGCCTTGAGGTGGTGGCCCCGCAGTCGTTGGGCGATGTGTTGATAAGAAGTACGACCGTGCGGCAGGCCCTGCTAGAAGGGGCGGTTGACCAGGCTAGGGAGTTGCTGGGTAGGAACTTCAGCTTGGATGGAGCGGTAGTCCACGGCGAAAGCCGAGGGCGCGAATTGGGCTTCCCCACGGCGAACATCAGCATCTCCGCTGGTCGGGTGGTACCCCCAGATGGTGTTTATGCCACCTGGGCAATCGTAAATGGCGTCAGACTACTTTCGGCGACAAATATTGGTGTACGTCCAACGTTCGGGGATAACGACCGGACTGTGGAGACATACATCCTCGATTTCGATGAAGACCTGTATGGCCGCTCGATTACAATAGAGTTCGTGCGTCGGCTGAGGGATGAACTTGCTTTCGTGTCGATTGAGGCTCTCAAGGAGCAGATGTCCAGAGATGTTGATGAGACGAGGGCTCTGCTCATTGCCGAGGGAATGGAGTCTTCCCAAGCCCGGCAACCCATTTTGCCGGTCCAGGGTTAAACGCTATGGATGAACAAACCAAGAAGCGCCTTCTCCACCGTGGGGTGGTTGAGGTCATTGTCGAGTCGGAATTCCTCAAGCGGCTGGATGAGGGCAAGCCTCTCCGGTTGAAAATGGGCTTTGACCCGTCCCGCGCCGACATTCATTTGGGCCACGTCGTTGGACTCAGGAAGCTTCGCCAGTTCCAGGAAGAGGGGCACAAGGTCATCCTCATCGTAGGGGACTGGACCGCGCAGATCGGCGATCCTACCGGCCAGTCAGTGACCCGGCCCATGCTCACCGCGGAGGCAGTGCGGGAGAACGCACAGTCCTACCTGCGGCAGTTTTTCAAGGTTGTGGACCCCGATAAGACCCAGGTGGTGTGGCAGTCGGAGTGGTTCGGCAACTTCACTCTGGCGAATATCATCAAGCTGACCTCCTACTTCACGGTCGCTCAGTTCTTGGCGCGCGAGGACTTCAACAACCGTTTCAAGGAAGGAAGACCCATAGCCATCACTGAGCTTATGTATCCCCTCCTGCAAGCCTACGATTCTGTGGCGATCGAATCAGACGTGGAATTTGGCGGGACGGACCAGAAGTTCAATCTGCTGGTTGGCCGGGAGTTGCAAGAAAAGATGGGCCATCGGCGACAGCAGTGCCTGATCATGCCGATCCTGCCTGGCACCGACGGCGTCCGCAAGATGAGCAAGTCGTTGGACAACTACATTGCTGTGGAGGAAGCTCCCAGCGAGATGTTCGGCAAGGTGATGTCCTTGCCGGACACGATGATTGTGCCCTACATGGAACTGCTCACGGACCTTCCTGCCGCTGACATCGAAGAGATACGACAGTCGATAGGTGCGCCTTCCTTCAATCCGATGGATGCGAAGAAGCGGCTAGGCGCGGAACTGGTCGCCATTTTTCACGATTCGGTGGCCGCTAGACAGGCCCGTGAGAACTTTGAGCGAGTTGTCCAGCGCAAGGAAGCTCCCGAGGAAGCGGGGTTGGTCGCGACGCCCGTCTGGGCCTCCGGCTCTCCAGAGGGCGCACTTTGGCCAGACTTCCGAGTACAGACGGCAGGCGGTGAAAGCTTTGCCGTAGACATGAGCCAGCAACGCAACGGTGGCCCGTCGGTCAGTATTGAGGTTGCCGAGGGTTCCTTTTTGATCGACTTGGGTGAGCTTCTTACGAAGGGTGGTATTGCGCCCAGCAAGGGCCAAGTAAAGCGCCTCCTAGCCCAAGGCGGCATCGAGGTAGACGGAAGTAAGGTGGAGAGCATGGTATGTGCCGTCCGCCCGGGCGGCCTTATCAAGGCTGGAAAAAGGGACTACATAAGGATCGCCCAGGCCTCTGAATAGGGGCTTATGTGCATTGTGGGCGATGCATGTCTGTGCTAAAATTCACAAACGTAATAGCCGCGATAATTGCCGGTCAGGAGGCAGCGTGAACCTACGGATTCCAGGACCTACCCCCGTTCCCGAAGATGTTTTGCAGGCCTCCGCGGCGCAGATGATCAATCACCGCGGGCCAGAATTCAAAGAGTTGATAGGCCGGGTGACGGACGGGCTGAAGCATGTCTATGCCACTGAAGAGGACGTCTTCATTCTGACCTGCTCCGGCACCGGTGCGATGGAGGCTACCGTCGTGAACATGCTGTCGCCTGGGGACCATGTGCTGAACGTCAGCATTGGTGTCTTTGGAGACCGTTTCGCCCAGATCTCTGAGGCCTACGGCGCCAAGGTGACTCGCCTGGAGTTTGAGTGGGGAACCTCAGCGGACCCCGACAAGGTCCGGGAAGTACTGAATCAAAACCCGGATATCTACGCTGTTTCTGTGACCCACAACGAGACTTCCACAGGCGTCACCAACGACCTGGAGTCTATAGCGGCCGTCGTCAAGGGTGAGTTCGGCAAGCTGCTTCTGGTGGACGGCGTCTCTAGCGTGTCCTCAATCCCCCTGTTAACTGACAAGTGGCACTGCGATGTGGTGGCCACCGGATCCCAAAAAGGTTGGATGGCCCCGCCGGGACTAGCGTTCAACTCGGTGAGCCCGGAAGCATGGCAGGCTTATGAGAAGGCGACGATGCCTCGCTTTTACTTTGACTTTGGGAAGGCCAAGCAGTACCTCAAGAATGGGCAGAACCCTTGGACTCCAGCGGTTTCGGTCATGTACGCCATGGACGCCGCCCTTGAGAAGATCCTTGCCGAGGGCATGGCCAACGTATACGAACGCCACGCGAGCATCGCTCAGATGACTCGGGATGGTATGAAGGCCCTGGGTTTGGAGTTGTTTACGAGCGCAGCAGACGCCTCCAACACGGTTACCGCCATCAAAGTCCCCGAAGGTGTTGAATGCGCCGAGCTCGTGCGGAGGATGCGTACCGAATACCAGACGGTCATTGCTCCGGGACAGGGACGGCTCACGCCGGACATCTTCCGCATCGGCCACA
>Ga0114996_10003426_pt1 | contig 19709 bp, 12 predicted proteins | sample ArcticOcean_MG_C_4_FD_87039 | JGI IMG/M metagenome (GOLD analysis project Ga0114996, IMG submission 87039) | Marine microbial communities from western Arctic Ocean - ArcticOcean_MG_CB4_134 | ecosystem: Environmental > Aquatic > Marine > Oceanic | place: Arctic Ocean: Canada Basin | collected...
CTTGCTTTACGCCGACACGAGTGTCGACGCTGCAAGCTGAGAGCTTGCGCCACGTCTGCTGCTTGCGTGTGTTTGATCCACTCGCATGTTCGTTCGCTGGTTTACGGCGCTTCGCTTCACTGGACTACGGCGCTTCGCTTCACTGGACTACGGCGCTCCGCTTCGCTGGCTTACGGCGCTTTGCTTCGCTGGCTACTCTCTGGTGATGAATTCGTCCAGGTTGAGCAGTACGCTGCTCAGGCCCGTCCAGGTGGCGGTTTCCAGCGGGCTCACTCCGGCCAGTTCGACTGGGGCCAGCTTCTCGGCGGCTCCCGGTTCTTGTTCGAAAATCCGTTGTTGGTTGCGGTAATAGTCCGAGAGCGACCGCAGCTCTTTGGCACTGGGGGGACGCGCCAGCGCTAGCTGGAAGGCGTAACGCAAGCGGTCTTCGAGAGCGCCGCTCTCTTCGGTCAGAACGCGCACGGCCAGCGCTTGAGCCGCCTCGATGAAGACCGGATCGTTGAGCAAGTTCAGCGACTGCAGCGGCGTGTTCGACCGCTCGCGGCTGCAAAGGGCAACTTCCCGGGCCGTGGCGTCGAAGTTCGCCATTTGCGGATAGGGGATGGTTCGCTGGATCAGCACGTAGAGCCCGCGCCGGTACTTATCCCTGCCTTCGCTCTCCTGCCACTTGACCGAGTTGGAGTAGGAAAGATCCGTCACGCCTGCCGGAAGCGGCGGGCGAACGCTCTTGCCGCCGATCGCTGGGTAAAGCAGTCCGCTCACGGTTAGCGTTGCGTCCCGGATCAACTCGGCCGGCAAGCGCAGGCGGGACTGGCGCGCCAGCAGGCGATTCGCCGGGTCACGCGTTTCCAAATCGTCGCGCGCGGTCGACGACTGCTGATAGGTTGCCGACATCACGATCGTCTTGTGCAGCTTTTTGAAGCTCCAGCCCTGGTCGACAAATTCCGTTGCCAGCCAGTCGAGTAGTTCGGGATGAGATGGTTTCGCGCCCTGGCTGCCGAAGTTTTCCGACGTCCGCACGATGCCAGCGCCGAAGTATTCTTGCCAGACGCGGTTCACGGTGACGCGCGAGGTCAACGGATTTTCGGGTGAGATGATCCAGCGGGCCAGGTCCAGCCGCGTGGCTGTTTCAGGGCTGGGCAGCGATCCGAGGAACTCCGGGACGTCAGGATGGACCTGGACGCCCAACTGGTCCCAGGCGCCGCGCAGATGGATGTGACTCTCGCGGCCCTCGGGGTTCTGGGCAATCGCTTGCGCCTCGCTAATCGCGGGGAACCCGTTCCTGAGCGCATCGGTCTTCTTGCGCAGCACTTTATAGTCGAGTTCGGCCCACAACTCCTTGCTGATGACGCGGTGATAGTTGATGACGAAGTGGTCGGTGATGCCGTCGATTTCCTTACGGGTCCGCTCACTGGGAGCTATTTCGACGATGCCGTGCCCGTTGTCGAGATACTTGCCCAGGGCGTCGTAGGCGTGATCCCAGTCGGTGAGCTTGCCGGGATTGCGGGCTGCTTGCCGCATGCCCTCTTCCCAGGCCGGCATCAACTCGAAGACGCGATTTTTCTCCAGCAACTCGTGGCGCGTCTTGCGATATTCGGGCAACGCAGCGAGATAGGGGCCCATCTCTCCGCCAAGCGGCGCGTCGATGATTACTTCGTCGGCGCCGTTAAAGAAGGCGAAGAGGCTGTAATAGTCTATTTGCTTGATGGGGTCGAACTTGTGGTCGTGACACTGCGCGCAGCCAACGGTCAGGCCCATCCATACGGTGCCGACGGTGCTGGCGCGGTCGATGATTTCTTCGAAGCGGAACTGTTCGATCTTGACGCCGCCCTCGCGATTCTTGAGCGTGTTGCGATGGAAACCCGTGGCGACTTTCTGGTCGGTGGTTGCGTTTTCGAGCAGGTCGCCGGCGATTTGTTCGGTGGTGAACCGGTCGAACGGCATGTCGTCGTTGAAGGCATTGATGACCCAGTGGCGGTAGCGCCAGGCATGCGGACGAACGAGGTCTTTCTCGTAGCCGTCGCTATCGGCATAGCGCGCCAGGTCGAGCCACTGCATGCCCCACTTTTCACCGTAGTGGGGCGACTTGAGAAGCCGGTCGACCGCGTGCTCGTAGGCTTGGGGACTTTCGTCGGTGACGAAATCGGTTACCTCTTGCGGAGTCGGCGGTAGGCCGACCAGGTCGAGGCTGAGGCGCCGGATAAGGGTATGGCGATCGGCTCGCGGTGCGGGTGCGATGCCTTCCTTCTCCAAGCGCGCCAGAACAAAAGCGTCGGCGGGATTGTTGATCCATTCCGAATTGACAACACTTGGAACCGCTGGCCTCGTCAGCGGCTGGTAGGCCCAATGAGTCAGCTTGGGTTTGTCGCCGGGGATTTGCGAAAGTGTGGAGATTCCTTCTTCGGGCCAACTTGCTCCCTGATCGATCCAGGCACGCAGCAGACCGACCTCCTCGGCTGTCAGCTTTTCTCCAACCGGCGGCATGACCACGCCCTCAACCAAGCCGGCCACGATTCGCACCAGCTTGCTCTCGGCGCTATTGCGGGGGAGGATGACCGCGCCGGAATAACCTCCCTTCAGGGCGGCTTGGCGGCTGTCGAGACGCAGGCCGCTTTGTTGCATCGCCGGGCCATGGCAGACCTGGCAGCGCGCGTCGAGCAGCGGCTTGATGTCGCGCGCGAAGTCGATCTTATTGGCTGAAGCAGGCGGAAGGTCGGCGGCGTATGCGGGAACGAACAGCGCTGCGAAAGCGCAGAAGGCGGTCAGCCTTTTCAGGTAGTCCCAAGCTATTTTTCTCATCATTCTTTTTCTTTCCAAAGCCGTCGTGTGCGTCTAACCCTCAGCTAGGTTTCGGTTGCGGCTTGTGACCCGCGCCAGCTATGTCCGCCTCTACGGCAATTCTCAGCCCCAGCGCCCGAAGAATAGCCGTAAAACTATCATACGTTGGGTTTCCCGATTCGGAGAGCATTCTATAGATACTTTCTCTGCTGATGCCGGCCTTCTCGGCTACCTTCGACATCTTGCTAGCTTCGGCGACGTTTCGCAGCGCAACTAGAAGCATCGCGTCGGAATCTTCGAGGGCTGCGTTTAAATAGTGTGCGGCAGCCCTTGGATCCTGGAGATGCTCCAGAAGCGCATCATGATGCAGGCGTGTGCGCTTAGGCATTGTAGTCCTCCCATCTTTCAGTTGCTTTGCGAATATCGCTAGATTGTTGCTTCTTTGATCCGCCACCGAGCAGTATCAGATCGTCGTTGTCCATACCATAGTAGACGCGATAGCCGGGCCCAAAATCGAATTTCAGTTCACAAACCCCGCTCCCGATCGAACTCCACTCGCCGAAATCCCCGTGCTCCACCCGATGAAGCCTCACGAGAATTCTGGACACAGTTCTCGTGTCTTTCAGCTGATCAAGCCATTCCTGAAACGGGTCGTCACCCTTCGGGTCCACATAGTGCCTCAGTGTTCTCGGGCGTGCTTCCACAAGCTTGGAGCCTATAGCGCCTCGCGGGGCGTTTCAATTCTCAACGGCTCAACCCGTCCAGTGTGCCTGTGACTTTTAAGTCACAGGCATTTTGATGCTATCACAGTGCGCAGCTGCGCGCAAGGTGGTCTGAATCGGGAGAGCTTGGACGTTATCGCAGGGCCTCATGCCAGCATCTTTTCGACGACGTTGCCGCCCACGTCCGTCAGGCGGAAGTCCCGCCCTTGGTGATGGTAGGTGAGCTTCTTGTGGTCGAATCCGAGGCAGTGCAGCACCGTGGCTTGCAGGTCGTGGACATGAACTTTGTCCGCCACTGTCTTCAATCCGATGTCGTCGGTTTCTCCAATGATCGCGCCGGGCTTGATGCCACCCCCGGCCAGCCATAGGCTGTAGCAGTCAGGGTGATGGTCGCGTCCGGCGCCTTCGTCATCGCGGTCCAGCTGAATCATCGGCGTGCGCCCAAATTCAGAACTCCAGATGACAAGAGTGTCGTCTAGGAGTCCGCGTTGTTTTAGGTCTTTGAGCAGCGCGGCGGTGGGCTGGTCGACGATGCCGCAGTTCTCGCGATGATTCTTGTCAATTTCCTTGTGCGCGTCCCAGTCTCCATGGGTCAGCATCACGAAGCGCACGCCGCGCTCGACCATTCGCCGGGCCAGCAAACAATTGACGCCATACTGCCGGGTCGGCTCTTTCTCGACCCCGTAGGAATCGAGGGTCTGCTGCGATTCGCCGGAAAAATCGAGCAGGTCGGGCGCGGCCATTTGCATCCGAAACGCCAGCTCGTAGGAATTGATGCGCGCGGCGATCGCGAGATCACCGGTTTCTTCGAAGCGCTTTTCGTTGAGCTTTTTGAGCGCGTCCAATCTCGCCCGCTGCAACTCGCGGCTGACGCCCTCGGGGTTGGAGAGATAAAGGATCGGGTCGCCGGTCGAGCGAAACCGCGTGCCCTGATAGACCGAGGGCAGGAAGCCGTTGCCCCAAATGTTCGATCCGCCGTTGGGTCCTTTTCCCGAACCCAGCACGACGAAGCCCGGCAAGTTTTCTGACTCGCTGCCGAGCCCGTAGGCGGCCCATGCGCCGATCGACGGGCGGCCAAACTGCGTGTGGCCGGTGGTCAGCATCAGCACGCCGGGGTCGTGGTTGAACGCCTCGGTGTTCATCGTGCGGATCATGCAAATGTCATCCGCACAGGTGGCCAGGTTGGGCACCAGCTCGGAGAAGTCCATGCCGCTCTGGCCGTACTTTTTGAACTCGCGGCCACTCGCCATCACCTTGGCATTGGGCTTGATGAAAGCGAGCTTGAGGTCTTTCGTTAGCGACGGCGGCAGGGATTGGCCATGCCATTTTTGGAGCCCGGGTTTGGGATCGAATAGGTCGAGCTGGCTCGGCGCGCCCGACATGTAGAGCAAAATGACGTTTTTGGCCTTGGGAGCGAAATGCGGTTCTTTCGTGGCCATCGGGTTGCCGCCCGACAGTTTGTGAGCGGCTGTCCGCCCTTCGAGGCCCATCAAGTGCGCAACGGCGGCCGTGCCGACACCGGCGCCGCAGTTGCGCAGAAATCGGCGCCGGGATTGAATCGCCGCGAAATCGGTGAAGGTCATTTTTACGTTGATCCGTTGAGCTGTTGAGCCGTTGATCCGTTGAACTGCTGATCCGTTGATCCGTTGCTTTTTGAATCGTCTTTCGCCGGTTGCGGTTTTTCTTCCGTCGATCGGCTTACTCCCGCTTCGCGGTTTATTCCCTTGTGATGAACTCGTCTAGGTTTAACAATACGCTGCTGACTCCTACCCAGGCGGCTCCTTCCTCGGGACTGACGCCGGCTAGCTTCAGCGGGAAGAGCTTTTCGGCCCTTTCCGAATCTTGGGTCAGGATTTCCTTTTGTTCTTCGAAAGACGTTTGCAGCCAGTCGGTCTCGACCGGCTCGGGTTGGCGCCCGACGCAAAGCTCGAATGCGTAGTTGAGCCGTTCGGCGACACCCCCAGGAGCTTCGGTCAGCGTCCTTACCGCTAGCGCCTGCGCGGACTCAATGAACACCGGATCGTTGAGCAGATTGAGCGCTTGCAGCGGGGAGTTCGAGCGGTCGCGGCGGCAAGAGGCTACGTATCCGGCCGGCATGTCGAAGTTCGTCAGCAGCGGATACGGCGCCATGCGCTGGTTCTGGATGTAGAGCCCGCGGCGATAGCGGTCGGGTCCCTCGCTCACCTTCCAGCGATCGCTGCCCGCACCCATGCGGTTGGCTCCCTCCGGCTGCGGCGGACGAACGCCGCGGCCACCGACCTTCGGATAGAGCAGCCCGCTTACGGCCAAAGCGGAATCGCGGATCAGCTCGGCGGGCAGCCGAAAGCGCCCTTGCCGAGCCACCAAGCGGTTCTCTGGGTCGTGTTCCGATAGCTCGGGCCGTGCTTTCGAGGACTGCCGATAGGCGGCCGACATCACGATCGTCTTGATCGTTTGCTTGTAGCTCCACGTCCCCATAAACTCCGACGCCAGCCAGTCGAGCAACTCCGGATGCGAGGGTCTTTCGCCTTGCGAGCCGAGGTCTTCCGAAGTCGTCACCAGCCCGCGGCCAAACAGTTCCTGCCAGATGCGGTTGACCATGACCCGGGAAGTGAGAGGGTTTTCTTTCGACACGAGCCATTGACCCAACTCAAGCCGCGTTGGCCTTCCGCCGGCTTTGATGGCATGCAGCCAAGACGGCGTTGCTTTCTCGACTTCGATCCCTGGGGTTTTGTAGCTGCCGCCTAGAAAAACATGCGACCTGCGCGGATTGCGCTCGATGTGAATCACCTGCGCGCCGCTGAACGGCGGCAACGTTTCATCGAGCTCGCGCAGCTTTTTCTTCAATTCGATGAAGCCCAGCTCTTTCCACTCTTCCTTGCCTAGAACCCGATGATAGTCGGATACGAAGAAATCGGTGATCCTCTTCTCCCGCCTCCAAGAGCGAAGCTCGGGCGGTGTGAAGAAAATCGTCTCACCCAGATCAACAAAGGTCCGGAGTTCGTCGAAGGCCCCGTCCCAGGCATTCGATTCCCCTTCGTGGGCGGCGTGATAGCGGACCTTTTTTTCCCAAGCCGCTTGTAGCTCCTTGACCTTCAACTCGGCAAGCAGCCGATCGCGCTCCTTCTGATAAGCCGGCAGCGCCCGCATGTAAGGCCCGCGCTCGCCTTCGAGCGGGGCGTCGATGTTGACTTCTTCGGCGTCATTGAAGAACGCGAAAAGTTGGTAATACTCTTTCTGCGTGATGGGGTCGTATTTGTGGTTGTGGCACTGCGCGCAACCGGCTGTCAGGCCCAGCCAGACCGTGCCAACAGTGTTGGTGCGGTTAACGACCTGCTCGAACCGCCACTCTTCGGGCTCGGAGCCGCCTTCCGTATTCGTCGGCGTATTGCGGTGGAACCCGGTGGCAACCCATTGTTCCGTCGTGCGATCGGGCAGCAGGTCGCCAGCTATCTGTTCGATGGTGAACTGATCAAACGGCATGTCACTGTTGAAGGCGTTGATCACCCAATGACGATAGCGCCAGGCGTGCTTGCGGAAAGTGTCTCCGCGGAACCCGTTGCTGTCGCCGTAGCGCGCCAGGTCGAGCCAGTGCCGGCCCCACTTCTCACCGTAGTGCGGGGAGTCGAGCAGGCGATCCACCAGGTTCCCGTAAGCTTTCGAACTGCTCTCGCCGGCGAAAGCCGCTAGTTGCTCAGGGGTCGGCGGAAGACCGGTCAAATCGAGATGCAGCCTCCGGGCCAGGGTGATTGCGTCCGCCCGCGGTGAGGGCTCAACGCCCTCGGCTTGGAGTTTCGCGAGGATGAAGCGGTCAATCTCATTCGATGACCCTGTCCCGCTGTTGAGCCATTCATGGTTGCGAACCCGCGGTAATGTCGGCCGTTGAACGGGCTGAAAGGCCCAGTGGGATGACTTGGGCGACTCGCTTCCCTGGGTTAGCTCCGATGTTGCCGGCCAGTTTGCTCCCTGGTCGATCCAGGCGCGCAACAAACCGATTTGCTCGTTGCTGAGACGCTCGCCGGCCGGCGGCATGATTTTTCCTTCGACGAGACCGGCCACGATCTGGATCAGCTTGCTGTCGGCGCTCTTGCCTGGCTGAATCACCGGGCCGTTTAGACTGCCGCGAAGAGCGTCCTCGCGAAGGTCCAGCCTCAGGCCGTTCATCTGCACTTGGGGCCCATGGCAGACGAGGCAGCGGGATTCGAGCAGCGGGGCGATATCGCTCGTGAAATCAATTTGCTTGGGGGAAGGCGGTGGGAGTTCAGCGGGAGGCGCGGCTAGCCCGGCCTGAATGCCAAGGGCGGCAAGGACAGCGATGAGGAATCGCGCGACCATATTTTGCCAAGCCGACTACAGGCGTGAGACAGCAGTTTCTAGACGGCCAGCCCTACTGTGGAACCAACTGAGCCCCGCGCGAAGCCGCATCTCGACCCGTACAACCTCAGGCTGAAATTTGCGTTTCCGCCGCTTTCACGAGAGCCTGCCTGTAATCACTTACTGCTAGAAGTTTATCAAACGCAAGGCAAGCGCGCATCCCGTCAGGGGAATCGGCGGTGCTGCGCTTCAAAGCTTCCGAGATGGACGATGTTCTGAAATCGCTGACCGTCTCGCAAACAGGCGGTCAGGGCGTCTCGGCGATCCGGTACGACTCTTCGGATCCGTTGAGCAAGCGCTTGGAGGTCTTCCCGTTTCACATTGGCGAATCTATCAACCTGGCACGCATTCTCGACCAGTTCAAGGGCAACGAGGTCATCATCAATCGTGCCGAAGGTTCCTCGAAGGGGATCATCGTGAGCGCGCGAACCGTTCCGGGCGGAACGGGACAGTCCGAACGACAAGAGCTGCTGCTGATTTCGGGAGACGGCGAGCTGAGGACAGTCGACCCAGCGTCAGCCGCGGGTATTCGCTTCTTAGACGAATCAAACCAGGGTCAGTTTCTGGAGTATCTGGCTGTTCTAGCGCGTGCCCGGGGCAGTGAAAAGAAAACAGTCACGATCGAGTCGCGGGGCGGGACTACACGCGTTCACGCGAGCTACGTCGTGCCAACGCCGATCTGGAAATCCAGTTACCGCCTGGTCCTTGACGACCCAGAAGGATCGCTGCTCGAGGGGTGGGCGATTGTTGACAATACCTCCGGCGAAGATTGGGACGGCGTCACGCTGTCGCTCGTTTCCGGGCTTCCAATATCTTTCATCAGCCGCCTGTATCAGCCGCGCTATATCGCCCGGCCGGTGGTCGAATTGCAACAGGATCGAGCGGCTCGGCCCATGGTTCATGCCAGCGCTGTCGAGCACCTCGGAGCTAACATGCAGATCGCGGGCGTCTGGGGCGTGGTGACGGATGAATCGGGTGCTGCGATTCCTGGAGCTGACGTTACGGTGGAGGGGATGAGCAGGGGGCTCATTCGGCGCGCGGTTACTGATTCGGCGGGCCGCTACGCCATCCCAGGCTTGTCGCCGGGACGATACGAGGTGAAGGCGGGGTCTGCCGGCTTCAGCACCTTCGCGCAAGCCATAAACTATCGTGGCGGTACCCAGCGAGTCGATGTCACGCTTCAAGTGGGCTCTGTTACCGAGACGATCGCCGTCTACGGCGAAGCGCCGATGCTCCAGACCCAGATGTCGGCTGCCCCGGGCCGTTCGACGATCGCCGCAACGGCTCGTCAAGCAGACCTTGGCGAGCTATTCGAGTACCGGATCGATCACCCGGTCACCATCAAGAAGGGCGAATCCGCGATGCTGCCGTTCTTGCGCGAGCGAATTGAGAGCCGCCGCCTGTTGGTTTTCGACGAAACATCTGGTTCGCTGCATCCGCTGAACGCCGTGGAGATCACGAACGCTACCGAGGCCACGCTAGACGGCGGCGCGATTACGGTCTACGACGCCGGAGCGTACGCCGGGGAAGCGCTGGTCGAAACGATCAAGGCGGGCGACAAGCGCCTAATCAGCTATGCCGTCGACCTGGGGACCCGCATTAGCACCGCGTTCGACTCGGATCAAGAGCTTCTGAGCCGGTTCACAATCCGTCACGGCGTGATCACGTTCAAGAGCACTTTGCGCGAGGTGAAGACGTATACCGTTCACAACGTCGATGCCGAGTCGAAATTGCTGGTAATCGAGCACCCGGTTCGCGAGGGGTACCGGCTGCTAGGACTTGAATCCTCCGAGAAAACCGCAAACGGCTATCGATTCGAGGTGGACCTTCCTTCCGCGAAGACGACAACGTTCGGGATCACCGAGGAGACGACGATCTCGAACTTTGCCCAGATCTCGAACCTGGGTCAGGGAATGCTCGTGGCGTACTTGAATAACGAAGAGCTCGACGACGCCGGGCGCGGTGAGCTGGGCCGTATCCACGCCGCGCAAAAGGCGGTTACCGAAGTGGAGGGCCAGATTGCCCGGCTGGAGGACCGGATGAGCTTGATTGATTCCGACCAGGATCGTCTGCGGAAGAATATTGAGACGTTGCGGAACGTACCAAGCCAACAGCAGCTCATTCAGAGGTACGCACAGCAGCTCGGAGCGCAAGACAGCGAACTGTTGACGCTACGCGAACAGCGCGCCTCATTGATCGAACGCCGGACCGAACTCCAGCGTCAGGCGCGGAAATTGATCGAAGAGATCGTCTATTGAGGACGCCGGTCACTGGATGAAACTGGAAAGACTCCAAACGTGAGCCTCCCAGCCGATGTAGGGGCGTAGCGCGCTACGCCCGCTAGGCCATGATCAGGTACAGCGCCGCCAGCACGAACAGCAAAACTCCCGCTACCTTCCGCGGGTCAATTCTGTCGCCCGTGTGCGGACTAGAGATGACGGACCATGGGTGTTCCCAGGTAAGGCCCTCGATCTTTTCGGGCGGTGGTGGAGGCGTCGCCAGACTGACGATCACGAAGACGACGCTACAAATCACGAATCCCCACCAGGCCTGCATCATAAACGGTATGCCAAACCCGTCCGTGATCATTTTTTGGTCGCCGATCAATGGCAGATCGACAACGAAAGCGCAGGCTCCCATTAAGAACCCAAAAATTAGCGTGGTCAGAGCGGCTTGTGAAGTTCCGCGGCGCCAGAACACTCCCCATAGAAATACAGTTGTGATGGGAGGCGCCAGATCCGCCGCGATCACTTGGACCGCTTCGAAAATGCTAGTGAAGCGGCCTCCCTGAGTCGACCACGCCATCGCGATCAGCATGATGCCGACGGCGCTCCAGCGTCCGATGCGGACCTGTTGCAAGTCGGTGGTTTGGGGCCGGAGCCGGGTAACGATGTCGACCGCAACGAGCGTCGCACAGCTGTTGAGCGCCGCCGCGATGGTACTCATCAGAGCCGCCAGCAATCCGGCTGAAATCAGCCCCTTCAGCCCCGTAGGTATGAGCCGGTTGATCAGCACCGGCAGGACTTGATTGGCGTCCTCCCCGATCTCGGTTTTGAAAAGAACGTAGCCGATCACTCCCGGAAAGACCATGATGAAGACCGGCAGGATCTTGATGAAACCGGCAAAGAGCGGGCCGATCTGCGCATCGTGCTCCGAGCGCGCCGCCAGTACCCTTTGCACAATCGTTTGATCGGTACACCAATACCAGATCCCCAGAATCGGATACCCGAGCAGCACCGAATACCAGGCCAGCCCGACCGAGTTGTCGGTGTGGATCATGCTGAGCTGTCCCGGTCTTAACGCCGCCTTGAACTCAGCGACCGTGTTGATGCCGTGGTCGGGCAACGCCAAAATGGCGAAGACGGTGACGGCAATGCAGCCGGCGATCAGCAGCACGGTCTGAATCGTCTCGGTAATGACCACCGCCCTGAGGCCGCCCACCACCGTGTAGATCCCCGTGATGACGGAGATGATGATGATCGATGCGTAAACGTTGATTCCGAAAAACTGCTCAAATACCGTGGCCCCGGCGTAGAGGCTCATTCCAATGTGGATGAACAGCGCCCCAAGGATCGCCATGAACGCCAGCACTGACCGCGAGCCTGGCCCGAAGCGGCGCTCGAGAAACTCCGGCAGAGTTTCAATGCGGTTGCGGAAATAGAAGGGAGCGAATACCAGCCCCAGGATGATCAGCGTGAAGCCGGCGGCCCACTCGAAATTTCCCCAAACCAGCCCCTCGTTGTAGCCCGAGGCAGCCAGCCCAACGATGTGAATCGTCGAGATGTTGGAGGCGAAAAGCGCAGCGCCGACCATCACCCACCCGAGTGAACGCCCGGCCAGAAAATAGGCGTCACCGGTGAGTTTCTGATTACGGGTCGACAGCACGCCGATCGCCAAGATGCCCAGCATGTAGGTGACGATGATGACCAGATCGAGGATCGGAATTTGCAGATTGACTTCCGGCATGATGTTTAATGTTTGCGCCCCTTAGGATTTCCGCTCAGACTTGCCCTAGCGGGAGTTCGCCGAACAATACGGAGTTTGTCTAGTGTAGCGAACGCCGGCCCGGAGGCACGCGCTGCCCGCCGGGAGGCGCGGCCACCTCAGAGCGGCGCGCGCCTAGTACTGACGGACCTCTCACGCAATTCGTCTCGCCACGTGGTGAGAATTACAGACTACCGTGGGAGCGGTTCGTTGTCGCGCTATTCGGGGAGGCTTCCACCCGCGGCGGGGCGCATCGATTGCGGTGGATCACCTCGATTGGTACGGATCGGTCGTTTCGTACAGACCGCTTGCTTACGCGCGCGGCTCATGCTGCCCGGCCGCATGCCGGTGTTATGAAAAGTACTTTGTATAGACAAGTAATCGGTGTATAATTGCTGCTTGGCGATGGAATGACCTATTCCGTGGCCATGACTCTTTCGACTTCGCGGGATGGTGCTAGGAAACTATGACCGATACGAAACCAACTCTCTCCAATCCAATCGAATACCTTCGCGGCTCCGCTTTTGCCAAGGCAATGCTGATCGGGGTGCTCGTCTTGTTCTTGCAGATCCCGGTCGTGTTGATCTGGCACCTTGTCTCCGAGCGTAACCAGACGCGCCTGGGCGCCCTGGCCGAGGTCACCGGTAAGTGGGGGAAGTCGCAGGAAGTTCATGGGCCCTTCCTCGTTATCCCCTACTCATACGTGGAGAGGGCGGCGAACAGCGAAGGCACGATTGAGATCCACGAGCACGAAGAGCGGGCGACGTTCTTGCCAAGGGTCCTGAAGGTCGACGGCGAACTTGATGTCGAAACTCGCTACCGGGGGATATTCGAGACGCCCGTCTACCGCTCCCGAATCGACATGGAAGGAGAGTTCGAGCGGCCGGACTTTTCCGCTTGGGGCATTGAGCCGGGGAGAGTTCTGTGGGATCGCGCGCAGCTCGTCTTCGAGATTAGCGACGCCCGGGCGATTCAAAACCAGGTACGTCTGCGATGGCAAGGCGAAGAAGTTGACTTCGAGCCGGGCACGGGCATGCGGCAGTCGGAAACTTCGGGCATTCACGTTCAGGCCGGGCCGCTGCGGGTGGGAGGGTCCCCGGATGAAGCCACTCTGGATTTTGCGTGTACGCTCGAGCTGAACGGCAGCAACCAGCTTCGATTCGCTCCACTGGGAGACAACACCGAGGTGCGGCTGCGAGGGAATTGGCCCGATCCTAGTTTCCAGGGCCGCTGGCTTCCGGTGGAGCGGCAAGTGCGTCCCGACGGTTTTGACGCCACCTGGCGAATCCCGCACCTGGGCCGCAACTATCCCCGGAGCTGGCGTGCCGGGAGCAACGCGCCTCCGATCGTCGCCTCGCGTTTCGGCATCGACCTTCTCACGCCGGTCGACGCCTACCGGCAGACCGAGCGAAGCCTCAAGTATCAGTTGCTCTTCCTGGGATTGACTTTCACGGTCATCTGGCTGTTCGAAGTGCTCGGCGGGCTGCGCCTGCATGTGATCCAATACGGGCTGATTGGCGGAGCGATGTGTATTTTCTATCTGCTGGAGCTTTCACTGGCCGAACATCTGGGGTTCCCGGCCGCTTACAGCATCGCGGCGGCGGGCGGGCGTGATCGGAGCTGTTCTGACGGGTCTTTATGGTTGTCTGTATGTGCTGCTGCAGATCCAGGATTATGCTTTGCTGGTTGGTTCACTTGGATTGTTCGTGGTGCTTGCCGCCGTTATGTTCGCGACCCGGCATGTGGACTGGTACAGCTTGCGCCTGACACCGAAACAGAGCAGCTAACAGCGCTCCTCTGGCCAGCCCTTAGAGGACCCAGCAGGCCGCCGGCCATTCTAGGTCTAAGCATGTAGCCGCGAGTGGCCGATCTTTAGGAACAGTAGTGACTCTTCTTCCACTTGCCGAGCCGGGGTGTTCGACGGGCTGGGCTGGCCCCGGCGCTTGTCCTTGTTTCCTCGAACGGTACGGGGCACTTGCTCGCCCATGACGCGCAACCATATCTTCCTAGTCGCCAGCCTTCTGTTGCTCTGCTTCGCGCTGACGGGGCGCGGATGGGAAGGCAACGCCCAGTTGCACACCCTCTCAGAAATTGTCGCCACCATGCTGGCGCTGATCGTCGGGACGATCGCGCTCGTTCGTTTCTATACGAAAAAGAACAACACGTACCTTTTCGTCGGGGCGGGCTTCATCGGCGCCGCTCTGCTGGACGGCTACCACGGAACGGTCACCAGCACTTTTATGTACGCGTTACTCCCTTCGCCGCTCCCCTCGCTGAGTCCCTGGAGCTGGAACGCTTCCCGTACATTTCTGGCGCTGATGATGTTGCTCAGTATCTGGGCCTGCAACCGCGAGAAAGCCCTGAAAGACACGGGTAGAATCGGCGAGGGCGCCGTCTATTTCGCGGTGGGTGCGCTGACCGCCCTCAGTTTTATTTTCTTTGCGTATGTGCCGCTCCCGCGAGCCTACTATCCGGAGCTATTTTTCGGACGCCCGGCAGAGTTGATCCCGGCCGCGCTTTTCCTGCTTGCCGCGCTTGGATTTCTCAAGAAGGAAGACTGGCGCCAGGACCCGTTCGAAAATACGATGGTGCTGTCGCTGATCGTCGGATTCATGGGACAGGCCGTGTTCATGTCGCGGTCGTTCGCGCTGTTCGACACCATGTTCGACGCGGCCCATCTGCTGAAAATCGTGAGCTATGGGACGGTTCTCGTCGGACTTCTCGTCAATACCTATCACATGCATGGAGAGGTTGACCGTCAGAATGAACAGCATCGGCAGGCTCAAGAAGAGCTCACGCAGATCATAGAAGATTTGGCCGAGGCCAAGAGCGCTAGCGAAATCCAGGCAGCGAAGTTGGCAGAAGTAAACGCGGAACTGGAACAGTTTTCCTACGCGGCTTCGCACGACTTAAAGGAACCGGTCCGCAATTTGGTTTCCTACAGCACGCTGCTGCGGGAAGACCTGGGGGACGATCTTTCCGATGAAGTCGCGATGGATCTCGAGTACATCAGCAGTGCCGCCAAGCGCATGGGCAACCTGGTTGATGATTTGTTGAGCCTCTCGAAAGTGGGCCGATCGTCCATGAAACAAGAGCCGGTCTTGATCGAGGACTGCGTCGCCGAGTCACTGGAGGCGCTGCGGAGCCGCATCCTGGAATCTGGTGCGCACGTCGAGTGGGACCAGCTTCCGGAAGTGACCGGGGATGCGTTTCTTCTGACGCAGCTCTATCAGAATCTTCTTGGGAACGCGATGAAGTTCACCGAGAACGGGTCACCCCTCATCCACCTAACGGCGGAACGAGGCGGCGATGGCTGGACGCTGGGCGTGCGCGACAACGGCATCGGGATCAACCCGGAATACGCCGAGCAGATTTTTACCCCATTCAAGCGTCTGCACGGGATCACCGAGTTCGAGGGTACCGGTATCGGCTTGGCGCTCTGCCGCAAGACGGTTGAGCGGCACGGGGGCGAGATCTGGGTCGAATCCGAGCCCGGCAAGGGCGCTCACTTCAAGTTCACTCTGCCAGCATCGAGCGGAGATCACGGTTAAGTTATGACATTACTCAACGATCAAGCTCGCCTGGCAACAATTCTCTTGGCCGAAGACAACCCGGCCGAGCAGCATCTGGCCCGCCGGGCGCTCTCCAAAGGCGTGATGCGGTGCGACCTGCGAACCGTCTCGGACGGCGAGGAGGCCATGGATTACTTGCTTCGCCGGGATCAATACGAAGATCCCATCGCCGCCCCGAGACCGGACCTGGTCCTGCTGGATCTCAACATGCCCAAACTGGACGGCAGGCAGGTACTCGAACAGATGAAATCCGATCCAGCGATCAATACCATTCCCGTGGTCGTGCTCACAACGTCGACTCACGAACAGGACGTGGTGCGCAGCTATGAGCTGGGCTGTAATTCATTCATCAATAAGCCGGTGGATGTTCATGCCTTCCTCGAGGCTCTCGAGCAGCTCGGCAGCTACTGGCTCAAGCTCGTGGTTCTGCCGCCGTTAGAGCCGCCCCGGCGGGTATAGGCGGTTGAATCGACGTTTCGATGTCATTGGGTTGGAGCGAGAGCGGCGAGAATGGACATGATCCCAGAATGGACTTGATCAAACACAAGCAGACAATTTTGGTGATTGACGACAACCCGGCTGACGCCGGGTTGCTGCGCCGTCTTGTCGAGAAGATTGCCGAGTTCGATGTCGACTTTATCCACTGCCTAAACGAGGCGGACGGCAAGGAAGCGTTAAGGGAAAAGGACGTTGCCTGCCTCTTTCTCGACTATCAGCTTGGAGAGATGAGCGGACTCGACGTGCTGAGTTCGATTCGCGATCTTGGATATGATTTGCCTGTCATCATGCTGACCGGGGCGGGCAGCGAATCCGTGGCGGTCGAGGCCATGAAACGCGGGGCCAATGACTACATGGCCAAGGACGCATTCGCTCAACGGGTCATGACGCCCAAAGGGCTGCACCGCTCGATTTCCAATGCCATCGAAAAGTCATCGCTTGAGCGCCAGCTTCGGGAGAGCCGGCGAGAACTGCAAGAGTTCGCATCGGTGGTTGCCCACGACCTGAAAACTCCCCTGTGCGCGGTCAAGAATAATGTCGAAGTAGTCCGGGACCTCTATCGGGACAAATTAGACGCCAACGCGGTGCTTTTCCTCGATAAAGCGCTACAGACTCTCGATCGGCAGTTCGTGATGATCGACGGCCTGTTGGAATACTCGCGGATCGGCCGGTCCGCCAAGGAGCTTGGAGCGGTTGACTTGAAGGCCGTCGCCGAATCCGTCGTCGGGAACCTCGACTCGGTGGTTCAGCAAAGCCAGGGCCGCATCATCGTTGGAGATATGCCCACCGTTCAAGGGGATGCCGTCGCGTTGAATCAGTTGTTTCAAAATTTGGTCGCCAATGCCTTCAAGTTTCGCGGCGAAGAATCTCCCGTCGTGCGCCTGGAAGCAAGGCTTGAACAAGACCGCTGGCGAATCTCGGTGAGCGACAACGGAATTGGGATTGCCCCCAACCATCACAAGGACATTTTCGCACCGTTCCGGCGTCTCCATTCGCGAAAACAATACGAGGGCTTCGGCATCGGCCTGGCGACCTGTAAGCGAATCGTCGATCAGCATGATGGGCGAATCTGGGTGGAGTCGGAACCCGGTAAGGGTACGAGTTTTCACTTCACCTTGCGGAGACCGGCAGAGAACAGCAGCATCCGCGCGGAACCAACAAGTGCCCTGCGTATCGATCAGCCAGTTCCCGCACCAATAGCTTGAACTCTCCCACGCCGGCGGCTTCGCTTTCCGGCGCCGAACTGGCCCAACCCGAGCTGGCCCACTTTTCTCACCGCGTGGCGAGGCGAAGTGCGTGAGTGGCGCGTCAGTACGAGGCGCGCGCCGCTCTGAGGTGGCGCAAGCTCTTAGCTTGCCGAGCCGGCACTCGTGCCGGCTCTTGCGTCGGCCTCTGGGCCGACGTTCCCTCGACACGGTCCGTTAAGCACGGCGAGCAAGCGCAACGTATGTACTGGCGCGCCTATTGCGTGCTTCCCCCGTCAGGCACTGAGAAATGCGGGCTAGCGTCATTCATGGCTCAAGGCCAGGCCTCGGCTGATCCAGCCGCTCTCCGCGGCCCCTTGTGATCACTGGATCACGTTTGCCACACTGGGTCCAGGCAATGCTTTGGACAGTTGCATCCTTTCTCGGCTTCACGCTCACGGTAGCGGCGATCTCCTACTGGTATACGCGCAAGGACCGCATGACGAACTCGGACGCCTATTTTCTTGGCGGCCGAAGTCTCACGGCTTGGGTCATCGCCGGGTCGCTGATCATGACCAATCTCTCGACCGAGCACTTGATCGGGCTCAACGGGGACGCCTTCAATCACACGATCGCGGTAACGGCTTGGGAGACATTGGCGGCGCCTGCCTTGGTGCTCACCGCCCTCTACTTCTTGCCCCGTTACCTCCAGAGCGGTTTCGCGACGATCCCCGAGTTTTTGGCCCAGCGCTACGACCAGCCGACACGGGTCATCGCAACGGTCTTGTTCTTGTTCTCCTATGTATTCGCAAGGCTGCCGGTCGTGCTGCTGCTGGGAGCCATTGGACTCGAAAGCCTTTTCGACGTCTCGGAGAATCTCGGCATGACGAGTGCGCAGTCCACCCTCGTCATCGTGTGGAGCGTGGGAACATTGGGGTCGCTTTACGCTATCTTCGGCGGGCTCAAAGCGGTCGCCATCTCCGATACAGTCAATGGAATTGGTTTCCTCGCGGTCGGGCTGCTGGTACCGTTGCTGGCGCTGCTGGCCATTGGCGACGGGAACGCCTGGGCCGGGCTGGTCGAAGTCTACACGGAGCAGCGTCCCAAGTTTGACATCACCGGAGACGAGCCCGGATCGTTCCTGCCCATGGGCGTTCTCTTCAGCGGGTTGATCGTCGTACAAGTCTTCGCGTGGTGTACCAATCAAGAAAAGGTCCAGCGGGCGCTTGGCGCCAAGAGCTTGGCCGAGGGGCAGAAGGGCGTTCTGCTCGGTGCGTTTTTCAAACTGCTGGGGCCGTTCGTCGTGGTGCTGCCGGGAGTGCTCGCCTACCACATGTTCAAGGACACGCTCGGGCCACAGGACTACGTATTGGCCTACCCGACGCTGGTCAAGGCGGTTCTGCCGCCGGCTCTGATTGGACTGTTTGCGGCAGTGATGGTAGGGGCGATTCTGAGCACCTTCAACAGCGTGCTCAATAGCTCGGCGACGTTGTTCAGCCAGGGCATCTACCAGGCACTTTTCAACAAAGAAGCGACGGGGCCGCAAATGGTCGCCTCCGGGAGAGTTTGCAGCATCGTACTGGCGATCGTGACGATGATCCTGGCGCCGCTGATCGATGCCTCGGGAAGCCTCTACAACTACTTACAGATGGTGAACTCGATTTTCAGCGGACCGCTTCTGGCGGTGATTCTGCTCGGCTTTCTGACCAGGTACGTGTCGGCGGCGGCGGCGAAGGTTGGTTTAATCGCCGGGCCTATTGTTTTTTATTTGCTCGTTTTCTCCTTCGGGGATGGCGTGCAGGCCTTGCTCAGAGACCTGTTCGGTCTGGGGCAAGACATACACTTTCTTCACTTGCTGGGGTTGGTGTTTGTTCTTACGGTGGGACTCATGGTGCTGATTAGCCGCTTCAAACCGGCGGATAGTATCTACGTGCCGACCCATACCGGGGTGGTTGACATTACTCCTTGGAAATATAGGAAGGAAGCCAGTATCGTGATCTGCGCGATCACGGCCGCGTTCTATATTCTTCTGGCGAGGTGAGTTCGGTTTGGTGGAAGACATCTCGCCACTAATGGCGACCCGGCACGCCTGAAGACGTGCCACGTGCAGGCTGTTTGCGCCGATACGTTTTGCCCCTTCCTGAATCACTCGCTGACCCACTCACTGGCGTTCGGGGCTCTGACAACCTTAGCCCGCATTTCTCATCGGGTGGCGAGGCAAAGTGCATGAGTGGCCTGTCAGTACGAGACGCGCGCCGCTTGACGAGCGCAGGCGTACTCTCACAGTCCGTTGAGCACGGCGAGCAAGCGCAACGAAGTAATGGCGGGCCTCTCATGTGCTTGGCTCGTCAGCCGGTGAGACATGCGGGTTAGTAGCGCATCACGAATTCGTGCTTGTTGAGAAGCGCCCGAGTCAGCATCGTCCAGGCGGCGATCTCGGTGGCGTCGAGTTCAGCCGGGACTTTTGACATGCCCGTGTTGATCAGCGCTGCCGCGGCCGAGGGCTTCGCCGCGAAGTAATTACGCTGGCGGTCGAGCAGGTTGAGCAGCAGTTCGCTCTCGCTGGGGTCCGGCTCTCTGGAGAAGGCTTGCTGGAATGCGAATCGAACACGGTCCGC
>Ga0114996_10003428_pt1 | contig 19696 bp, 18 predicted proteins | sample ArcticOcean_MG_C_4_FD_87039 | JGI IMG/M metagenome (GOLD analysis project Ga0114996, IMG submission 87039) | Marine microbial communities from western Arctic Ocean - ArcticOcean_MG_CB4_134 | ecosystem: Environmental > Aquatic > Marine > Oceanic | place: Arctic Ocean: Canada Basin | collected...
GATGTACTAAATCCTCGACGATATCTTCGTTCCATAATCAAACACTCCATCTTTCCATTTAAGATAAAGTGTTGCGTCGATCAGTTGAGACCACCGGGGCAAAGCAGACATCCCAATCAGACCGTCGCCAGCAAATAAATTGCCGATTTTGGCAACCAATCCAATGGCTCACAGAATGCCTCTGTAGAGTCCTCAGAGCGTGCTACAGAGTCATCTCGACTCGCCCAGTATCAAGATGGCCCCTATATACGCATGTTCAAATAAGTCCAGGATTTCTGCCACATTAAATTGACCTCGCCCGTTTTAAGGCCGCTAGAATCAATCGGCTGTTTTAACCTTTGCAGGTAACGATTTCCCACTCAATGAACGGTGGTTTCGCCTGCTCGATCCTTGGTCAGTAAGTTATCAATGGCAACCCTGATCAACTCCCACATCGTATATCCGACCGTATCGTCCTTGGCGGCCATCTCCTTGGACATCTTTGCAGCATGGCTTACTGAGCGGTCACCGTATTGGTCGATGATGATCTGTGCAGACCGGTAAAAGTCGAGATCATCGCTCATTTAGTATTTTCCGTACTTCCCGCCAAATGCTGAGTTCGTACAATGCGTCCTCATCATGTGCATTTGCAATGCCATCCCTGACAGTTAATTTTGCGCCTTCGATGCCATGCTCTTCTACAAGATGGTCGGCAATCTCTTTCGGATCGTCGTTCATCGCTTTCGCCGCCTCCAGTCCCACGGCATCGCAAACTCACCCCGCCATAGCCCGGCCTTACGGCCCCTCGCTTCTCCCTCATCCTGTACATAGTCCATAGAATACCGCCGATAGGCGACCGCCCATCCTTCTTCCACCATCCACGCATTCAGATCAATAGACCCGGCCCGGCACACTGCCACAATGCGCCCGTAGCGGTCTTTGTCGCGCCGGTTACAGCTTACTGAACGATCCGCGATGATTTCGGTCAGGGCATTGGTTGCCTCATGGCCGCAACGCCACTCCCTGCCGCCAGCGGTGCATGTCTGTTCCGCCTCCGGTGCATCGATGCCATGAAGCCGGATACGGATATTGCCGATGCGGATGGTGTCGCCATCAGTTACCTTCGGTTTACCTGAAAACACTGGAAGCGGGCTTGGTCCTTGAAATCTTGATGGAACCTTCGCACCACGATGGCAATGGTAGTCGCCGGTCTTACGATTGTTGTGGCAGCCTTCCTTGTTCAGGCCACCGCCGTGGGCCGGGAGAATTATCAGGCCGAGCAAAATAATGAGGATGCGCATCGAGCGATCATAGCAAACAAAAAAACCGGCCACAAAATGTGACCGGCGAGTTTACAGGGAGGCATCTGAGGCCAAACCGAGGAGGAACGCCTCTGATGTGAATGGACAATGCCATCATGGAAGGGGATCGTCTTTGACCCGCGTCAAACACGGCGAAATTCAGATGTGAACAGCGCTAGGATAAACAGCGAACCCAACCACATGCTGATTTAAGGAGGGTCATGACGCGATTTGATGTTGGCTAGTGTATCGGAACTTCCAACCCTGGTGATCCATCCGATACCAGGATTTTTGCGGCTCCGAGCCATGCGTAATGAGCGACGAAATGCCTTCTTGTGGTTGCTAATTGGTTGCTATGCAGAAAAACAATTTAGTCACTTATAGATAAGTCGTTGAAAAAATGGGGCGAACGAGGGGACTTGAACCCCCAACCCCCGGCACCACAAGCCGGTGCTCTAACCAGTTGAGCTACATTCGCCATTGGGTTTGGGCGCTCTAAGTAGACCCGCCGCTCCCTATGGTCAAGCCTGGGCTCCGATCATAGACCGGTGCCAAGCCGGACGCCCGGCTGGCCGAGCCGGCTTCGCCGAAAGGGCTACGCCGGCCGGGCCCGGCCATCCCCAGACCGGCTGGGCCGATGCGTTGCGCTACATTCGCCATTGGGTTTGGGCGCTCTAAGGTGACCCGCCGCCCATGGTCAAACGCGGCTTTATCTCGGCCCCCCGTCCCGAAATCCAAAACAATCCCGATGGCCCCTTGCACCGGCCCGCGTACAGACTATTTAGGTAGGGTGCTCTTGACCAATATGAATAGGAATTTTTGGTCCCTCAGCCGGGCGCTACCCGTGCTCGTGGCCTGCGCAGAGGGGTAAAACCGTAACAAAGCGTCATAAACCGTCATAAACAGTCATAACCGTAAGGGGGGTACAAAAACATGTCGCGCGAATAGGATGAAGATTTACAACCGAGTCAATGAGGCGGAGAGAAGAGAAATGAAAAAGAAAAGTAGAAGAAATATCAACACAGAGATCACAGAGAACACAGAGGAGAAAAGGGAGCGAAGGCGCTGCGCGCGGCAAAAATTCTCTGTGTCCTCTGTGCTCTCTGTGTTTCAAACCTTTTTCTTGCCAGAGGCCTAATTTTGCGGGAATACCGTCGGGAAGCGAAAGTAGAGTGCCTGGCAGCACGGGCGGGCCGACCATGCCATCCCCCGCCCTCGGCCGATACTTATTGTCTCGCCAGCTGCACGTTTCGTCTCACCGTCTCTGCGGTGAAAATAATCGGGCGGATAGTAGTCCCGCCTTTTGAGCTCCGGCTGCCGCCAATATTTTACCGGATATTAAACCGGCCGTGGCAGTCTATAATGAAGCTGAAGCGACTTCGGCCCGGGTGGTGAATATTGTTCCAAGGTTTTGTTTTTTCCGATGAAACGTCCCAGTTGAGCGATGCCGAATACCGGTACGCGCTGGCCTGTTTGGACGCGGCCAAGGAGGCCATCGATGCGCGCACAGCGTTGATCAACGCCGATCCCGCACGCGCCGCACTTTTGATGCCCGACGAAGGCTGGCATCCGGACAGCCAGCCCAGTTTCGAATTGGACGGCTCTACCCGCAACGCGCAGACATCGTATGATCTGCTGGCCAGTGGCGAGCGGGACATCATTGCCAAGATGCGCCTCTACGGCCATTCCTTCACCGGCTATCAATTGGCGACGTTGGAGCTAGCCGGCAAACGGCCCTGGCTTTCCAAGAAATTGCCGGACAATTGGGATCAGGTTTTAAGCTTTTTGGCCGGCCCGCCGGATCAGGCGGTGTTCGATTATGTGGCCGTCGCCGGCGCCCTGCCGGCTGAGCTCGGCGCCGCGCCGCCGCGCAAGTTTGGCGAGATCGGCTGGCTGATCGATGGCGCCATCGTCAACGACGACACCTACGCCTATCTGGAACGGCTTTGCCTGATGCATGAGAACGGGCTAATCGATCATTTGCGCGCCCGCCAGGGTGTGGGCAGCGTGCTTTCCATTGTCGAGATCGGCGGCGGCTTCGGCGGCCTCGCCTGCCATCTGATGAAATTGTTTGGCGAGCAAGTCCGTTATGGGATCATCGATATCCCGGAATCATTGGCGTTTTCCTCCATTTATTGCGGCACGCTTTTCCCCACCCTGGACAACCGGTTCGAACAAGAGGGACCGGTAAGCTTACCCGATACACCCGGCTTTTCGTTTTTGCCCAATACGCTTGCCCGCGAGATGTCCGCCGATCTGGTGATCAACACCCTGTCTTTGTCGGAAATGTCGGATGCGCAGATCCACGATTACTGCAAAGCCGCCAGCGCCATGATTGGCAACGACGGCATCTTTTTCGAACAAAACCACCAGACCGGCCACCAGGGGCCCGGTGATATCCCGCCGCTGTATTTGAAGAACCTGAAGAAATGCGAAAGCCAAATATTGACCGCCAGCTTTCCCGAACGGCGCGGCGATGCCAATTTCTGGGTCAATGCGGATTACAAGGGCTGATGCCATGAGCCTTCCGCGCATCCTCTGCGTCACCGAAAAATGGGCCGAGTGTGATCCCAGCCACGGCCTGTCGAACGTGCATCATAATTTTATCGGCTCGCTCCGATCGTCGGGGCTGGCCGAGGTGGATACGTTCTTTTTCGATGAAGTCGCGCACCGGACAGGGGAGCGGTGCGATGAATATCTGATCGAGCATTGCCGGGCGCGGCCCGCCGATCTGATCTTCCTCACCATGGTGCGCGGCACCGATCTGAACCCGGCGCCCGATACCTTGGCGCGCATCCGGGGCGAGCTGGGCATTGCCATCATATCGGCCTATTTCGATACCACCGACGCCTACGCCATCGACTGGATCGACCGCTACGCGCCCGCCGTGGACGTCAACGTGATCGTCGACTGTTATTCCAACTACGCCGCCAACGGCGCATTCCCGGACAAATTCCTGCCCACCTGGACGCCGCAAGACCCGGACCTCTACGTCCCCGGTACCGGCGCCCGCCCTATCGATGTCAGTTTCCTTGGCAGCACCCGCGCCTATCCGGGGCGCAAATTGGCGCTTGGCATGCTGGCCGAGGCCGGCATCCAGGTGCGCCAGGGCGGCGGCCAGATCGAGGGCGGATTGGCCCCCGAAGACTATGCCGGCCTCTTCCGCCAATCCAAGATCACCATCAATTTTTCAGGCCCGGCCATGGATGGGCCCGGCCATCAATGCAAGGGCCGGGTGATCGAAGCCACTTTGTCCGGCGCGCTTTTGCTGGAAGAAGCCAACCCGGAAACCGAAAAATGGCTCACCTCCGGCGTCCATTACGCGGCCTTCACCGGCGAGCGGGATCTGGTGGCAAAGGTTCGCCATTACCTGGCCGATGCGCCGGCGCGCGCCGAAATCGCCGCCGCCGGCGCCGCCCACGCCCGCGCCAACTATACCGCCGGGGCGTTCTGGCGGCTGGTTCTGGCGCGCGCCCTGCCCGCCATTGGGCCGGCGGCCCGCCTGATGGGAGATGCCCCGTGAAGTATCACGTCTTCGTTTTGGTCTGGGGCCAGCCGTTCGCGGCGGCGCATCTGGAAATGGCGCTGCCGTTCCTGATGATGCCGGGCAATCTGCCGGCGCTGGCCGCCGGCGCCGATGTGGATTTCCATATCTACACGGACCGCGCCACGCAGCCCATGCTGGATGCGGGCAGCGCCTGCCTGGATGCCCATTGCCGGCGGCGCATCCATGTGTTGGAAGACATCCGGGTGCGCGGCGCCTCGCCCCTCGCCCACGCCGAGGGCATTGCATTCCCGGAATACAAATACGCCCTGCAGCGGGAATGCGTGCGCCATCTCTATGAGACCGTGAAGGACGGCGGCCACGGCAATGTCAAAGCTTCGGTCATATTCCTGGATTCCAATTTTATCCTGGCGGACGGCAGCCTGGCGGCCCTTCATCAGCGCCGCCTGCAAGGCTTTGAAGCCGCCGCCGTCAGCGTGCTCAGATTGTCGGAGCCCAAGGCGCAGCCGATGCTCTTGGGCCGGCTTGGCGGTGACGCAAGTGTGGGTCCGCGGGAATTGGTCGCTATCGGCCTCGAAGCGCCGCACCATTTCACCGCAGCCTTTTACATCGATGCGGAGCGCTTCACCCCCTATCCGAGCCAGCTTATCTGGCCGGTCGGGGATGATGGTCTGCTCACCCGCGCCTTCCTGCCGCACCCGCTGATGGTGCCCCTCGCGCCTGAAATCGCGCGCTCGCAAAGCACCATGGATTACGACATGGCGCTCCGCACCACCACCGACAATCGGATATATGTGGCCGCCGATTCGGATGAAATGCTGGTCGCCAAGCTCAGCGGCGACGATCACCAGGCGGCGCGCCAGGCCGGGCCGCCGCCGAGCCCGGAAAATCTGGCCCTGTTCCTACTGAGCTGCACCAACCGGCGGCACCGCTTGTTCGCGGACGTGCCGATCTATTTTCATGCCGGCGAGGCGCATGCCGATTTGGCCAAGGTGACGGCGCAATCGGAATTGCTCCTGGACGCCAGCTATGATTTTATCGATGTGATCGCGGCCCGTAGCGCCGGGCTGGATGCCAGCGCCTTGTTGTACGTGAAATCATTTTTCGGCGCCATTGAGGATTATATGTCACCGCAGCTAGAACCGGTTGCCCTCGAAGCCCTCCGCCAATTGGCGAGCGCCGGCTAGAGGCCCCAGCGGCAATGAAAACCCAGACCGCCTTTGCGCAGCGCGCCGGCCGCCTCGCCCGCATATGCGATGCGGGACCGCTGGATCAGGATTTCCCGCTTTTGAAGGCGCTTACCCTGGATGCGGCCCTGTTTGGGCGGCTTCGGGACGCGGTCAATAATTACCTCTATGTGACCCTCGACGCCTACTACCAGGACCGGAAATTTGATCCCGGCGGTGATTTTCTCAAAACCGAACGGGGCGCCCTTGCCGGGCTTCCCAATATCACCCCCAACGGGCTGGTCCTGCCGAAGCGGCAAACCGCTGCCGCCTATAATCTGGTGCACCAGACCGTCGCCGGAATATTCACCGCCTTTGGATTGGCCGATCATGCCCGCGCCGTGCACGCGCCGGTGAATATCCGCCTGGTCAACGGCCGCCCCGATGCCGCCATCGACGGCCGGCCAAGGGCATCGGCGAAAATGCATTCGGACATGTGGGCCGGCGAGCCGGCGGGCGCCATCATGGTGTTCCTCCCCGTATTCGGCGCCGCCGGCAATACCGGCATCAAATGGATCGAGCCATTGTCCTTCCCGCAGGCGCTCATGGGCCCGTTGGATGATTTCGATGCCGGCGCGCATCTGGCCGAGGGCGGGCGCGAATATGATTGCGGGCTTACCCCCGGCGTGTTGCTGCTGGCCGATCCCTATTTGATCCACGCGACGCAGAAAAACTCCAATAATCTGCGCTTGTCCATCGATTTCCGCTTCCTGCCGGCCGAGACCCTGGCCAGCGACGATTTGGCGCCGGGCACCCGGCTGGACAACTATTTGGCGCCGGAAGATTGGGCCGATATCGGCACCGGGCGGGTGCTTACGTCGGACGCACCCCTTGCCGATTATGACGGCCCGGATCTGGCCACCTCCAACGATTACGCCGCCCAATTCCCGATCAAATTCATCGATGGCGAGCCCCGGCGTATCACCGCCGGGGACCTGGCGCGGCTGTTGGATATGGAGATCGCCGGTGAAGCGGCGCCCGCCGGTGAGGCCGTGCCCAGCGGCCTCGAATACCAAAACCTCGATGCGGCCGAGACGGCGGTCATCCAAAAACGCGCCCGCGATATCTTGCGCGATGCCAAACTGACTGCCGCCGGGCCCGGCACGATCGGCAACTGGCAGCGCGGCTGGGGCGAGATTTTGGAGCGGGTGCGCGAGATGGGCGTCTCCGAAGCCACCCTGGCGCCGCAATATTTCCGCCACGACGTGCTGCGCCTGGATGGCCGCTATATCCGCGCCGCCGACACCGGGTTCGAGCCCCGCCTCTACGCCGCCATGCGCGCCGCCCTGTTCCAGCAGCTGTTCGCCGGCCTTAGCGAAGTGATCGAGTTCGGCTGCGGCACCGGCCAGAACCTTTACCAGCTGCATCGGCTTCTGCCCGGCCTCCGCCTCACCGGCGCCGATTGGGCGCAACCAAGCCAAGAGCTGATACGCCTGATCGGGCGGGCTGAAAACGCCCCAATGGACGGCGTCCGCTTCGATATGGCGAGCCTGGAGGGCGCTGAAAACCTCGCCATCGAGCCCGGCGCCGGCATCATGACCCTGCACGCAATGGAACAATTGGGCGCCAATTTCGCGCCGTTCCTGGATTACCTGATCGGCCTTAAACCGGCCATCGTGCTGCACCTGGAACCGATCGCCGAGCTGTACGATGCAAGCAATCCGTTCGATGCCGCCGCCCTCGCCTATCACGCCAAGCGCGGCTACCTGACGGGGTTGCTGGGCGCCCTCAAATCCCACGCGGCGGCGGGGCGCATTGAAATTCTCAAAATCCACCGCTCCGGCTTCGGCAGCACCTTTCATGAGGCCTATTCGATTGTCGTCTGGCGGGCCGGCTGATATTCGCAACCCTCGCACATCCCCCGCTCACACATCGATGAGCCCGTCTTCCAACTCCTTGGCGTGTTCCTGGATGAAGGCGAGGCGCAGTTCCGGCTTTTTGCCCATGAGCTGCTCGACCAGGTCTTCGGTGTCCCGGGCTTCGCGCTTTTCGTCGTCGGTGTGGCGCAAGGGCACCGTGACCCGTAACAAAGTCCGGGTCTCGACGCTCATGGCGGTTTCGCGCAGCTGCTGCACCGGCATTTCACCGAGGCCCTTGAAGCGGCTGATATCGATCTTGCCGCGCCCGGTGAAGGCTTTTTCGAGCAGCTCTTCCCGGTGCGCATCGTCCATGGCGTAGGCCGTCTTGCCCCCCTGGACGAGCCGGTACAAAGGCGGCTGCGCAATATAAAGGTGCCCACTTTCAATGAGTTGTGGCATTTCTTTAAAAAAATAGGTCATCAACAATGAGGCGATGTGGGCGCCGTCCACATCGGCGTCGGTCATGATGATGACCTTGTCGTAGCGCAAATCGTCATCCCGGTAGCGGGCGCCGGTGCCGCAGCCCAAAGCCTCCACCAGATCGTTCAGCTCCTGGTTGGCATGCATCTTGTCGGCGGTGGCGCTGGCGACGTTCAGGATCTTGCCGCGCAAGGGCAGCACCGCCTGGGTTTTGCGGTCGCGGGCCTGCTTGGCGGAGCCGCCGGCGGAATCGCCCTCGACGATAAACACCTCGGTACCGGCGGCGGCGTTCAAAGTGCAATCGGCCAGCTTGCCGGGCAGGCGCAGCCGCTTGGTCGCCGATTGCCGCTTCAGGGTCTTTTCCTGGCGCCGTTTCATGCGAATAGATGAGCGCTCGACCACCGCCTCCAACAAACGCCCGGCGGTAACCGGATCGCCCGACAGCCAATGATCGAAGTGATCGCCGAGCGAAACCTCGACCAGCTTGGCGGCCTCCACGGTCGACAGTCTTTCCTTGGTCTGGCCCTGAAACTGCGGCTCGGAAATAAACACCGACAGCATGATACAGGCGCCGCCGACCACATCGTCGGCGTTGATCTTGGCCGCCGCCCGGTTGCCGATCAGCTCGCCATGGGCGCGGAGGCCCTTGAAAAGCGCCGTCCTCAGCCCCGATTCGTGGGTGCCGCCAAGGGGCGTCGGCACCGTGTTGCAATAGGAATTGAAATATTCGTCCTCGTCCTCGGGCCAGGCGACGGCCCATTCGACGCTGCCGGTGCCGCCGTTAAGCTGGGCCCGGCCGGCAAACGGCGTCGGCGTGATGGTGCGCCGCCCGGCCAGGGTCAGGCCCAGATAATCCTTCAGCCCGCCGGGGAAATGCAGGCTCGCCTTGGCCGGCGTTTCCGCATCACCGGCCAGCAGTTCGGGCGCGCAGGACCAGCGGATTTCGACGCCCCGGAACAAATAGGCCTTGGAGCGGGCCATGCGATAGAGGGTCGCCGGGCGGAAATGCACCTTGGGCCCGAAAATCTTGGGATCGGGATGAAAGGCGATGGTGGTGCCGCGCCGGTTGGAGACCTTGCCCAAATCTTTAAGTTTTCCGGCCGGCTTGCCGCGCGCATAGCTTTGCGTCCACAGTTTTTTATCGCGCGCCACCTCCACATCAAGCGTATCGGCGAGCGCGTTGACCACCGACAAGCCAACGCCGTTCATGCCGCCCGATGTCTCATAGGCTTTGCCGGAAAATTTGCCGCCCGAATGCAGCGTTGTCAGGATCACTTCGAGCGCCGATTTGGATTTGAACTTGGGGTGCGGGTCAACCGGAATGCCGCGCCCATTGTCGCGCACCGTCACGCATTGATCGGCGTCCAATTGCAGATCGATATGGCTGGCCTCGCCGGCCACCGCCTCGTCCATGGCGTTGTCGAGCAATTCGGCCACCAGATGGTGGACGGCGCGCTCGTCGGTGCCGCCGATATACATGCCCGGCCGGCGGCGCACCGGCTCAAGCCCTTCGAGAACCTCAATATCCTTGGCGGAATAGGTTTTGCCGCCTTTTTTCGTCGGCTTGGACGGCGATTGCGCAAACAAATCGGTCATGTTGCTGTCTTTACTCCGAGGGTTACCGGCGATTGTCCCAACCCTGGGACGAGCGCCAGGGAATCACCGTTGCCACAACCGGATAATGTGTTTGGTGGAGCGAACATGTCAATATATGGTATCACTTGACTCCAAATTAATTCTCCAAAGGAGGACCGGATATGGCCGCCGCCACCGCCACTGATACGCCCACTGAATCTCCTAAGGGCGAGGTTGCCATCATGACCGTGGCCATGCCCGCCGACGCCAACCCGGCCGGCGATATTTTCGGCGGCTGGCTGTTGGCGCAGATGGATATCGCCGGCGGTGTCGCCGCCAGTGGCCGCGCCAAGGGCCGCACCGCCACCATCGGCATCAAGGAGATGGAGTTCCACAAACCGGTCAAGGTGGGCGACCGGCTCACCTGTTACGCCGAAATTGTTCGCGTCGGGCGCACCTCGCTGACCATCGCCATCGAAGCCTGGACCACCAACCATTACACCCAGACCGAACCGACCAAGGTCACCGAGGGCGTGTTCACCTTTGTGGCCCTCGACGAGGACGGCAAACCGCGGCCGGTGCCGGACAACTGAGGCGCCGCGCCCGGGCCGCGTCGACCCAGCCGGTCTGGGGATGGCCGGGCCGGCCAGACCGGCGTCCGGCTTGGCACCTGTCTGTGAGCGGAGTGCAATCGGCTCGGCGTTCGTGCCGGCAGCTCGAATTCGATGACGCTCCCCATACCGTACCAGTCCTGGTATGCCGCGCCTGAATGCGACACACCGGTGCGACATATTTTCTAAAAATTGACCATACCGGTTCATGAGCATTCCTTACGGTTCCTTACGGTTTATACCGGTTTTTACGGCCCATATTTTCACCACAGAGAGACGTTCAGAAAGAAGGGGATTTAACACAGAGATCACAGAGAACACTGAGGAGGAAGAAAAAGAGAATGCGCTGCGCGCGGCAAAAAATCTCTGTGTCCTCTGTGATCTCTGTGTTTCAAACCCTTTTATTCCCTTTTTCCTTCTCACCGTCTCAACGTCTCTGTGGTTCCACTTCTTATTCTTAAAACCAACGCCGCCCGGCAGCCGTATCAGATACGAACGCACGCCCGGCACCCGCCGGCCGATCAAAACGCCCTATTCATAATGTCCAAGAGCACACACTTACATATAGCTCGCGAAGCGATCTTCGCAAGTGGCCCGGTGATCCCATTGCCGCATGAGGCCGCCGACATTCCGAGGTGCCAAGACGGACCCGTGTGGCTACATAATCATCATCCAGACATAAGCGGCGCTGAATAGAATTGCGAGGGCGGTGAAATCCTTGACGTATTCGAAAACTTCCATGGCTTTGTTCCTTCCCGCTTGATTTATCGTTGGCGTTGAGAACAACAATAACCCCTTTAGAACAAAATAGCAACTTTTTAATTCTGATTACCCTTCAATGGCTTACGCGCCTTAAATTTTAATGATTGTGCAGGCCACCGAGGAAATTGGCGCGCGCCTGCTTGGCCACGAATTCTTTTGGCCAGCGGCTTTTCACATAGGCGATGACGGCCCAGATATCGGCGCTGTCGATGGTGCCGCCGAAGCCGGGCATGGCGGTTTTGAAGGCGCGCCGCTCGAAGCGGGCGCCGCCGTCGCGGATATAATCGAACAATTCGGCGTCCGAATGCAGCCAGGTATGGCCGCTTTGGTCTTGGGGCGGCGGCGGATAGGTGCGGTCGGCGCGCTGGGTTTCCCAATCGGGCGCGCCTTTCAAGTCGCTGCCGTGGCAGGCGGCGCAATGGGCGCTATAGATGGCCAGGCCCTGGGCGACGCGCTCGGCATTATCGGCGTTCGACTTGGCCGCGAACATGCCGTTGATAAACATGATGCCGACGGCGCCGCCGGCCAGCGCGAGGTACCCGAATATCAGCAGGATAAAGGTGCGCGACATGAATTTGAAGCCCGGCCTGCCCGGACAGCTAGTCCCGGGCCGCCATGGCCTCCACCTCGATCAGAAACTCGGGCGCCGCCAGCCCGGCAACGATCAGCAAGGTGGACGGCGGCTTGGCATCGCCGAACACCCGCTGGCGCGCCTCGCCGGCCGGCCCACGATAGGCGCGGTCGGTCAGAAACGTTTGCAGGCGGACGATATTGGCGGGCGTCATGCCTTCGGCGGCGAGGATGGTTTCGATATTGCGAAACGCCCGCTCCGCCTGTTCTTCGATGCCGTCGCCGAGATTGCCGTCAGGATCAATGCCCAACTGGCCGGCGACAATCAGCAATTCGGTGCCGGCCGGCACCAGCGCCGCGTGGGAATAAGCCGCTTGCGGCGCGGTCACGCCGTCGGGGTTATAGATTTTGGTCATGGGAGCCTCCTATGTGATTTGCGCGCATGATAGCCGTCTCACACGGCTTTTCGCAATCGCCGCCCCCGCAACCGCCGCACCCCCCACCTGACCGCCCGAAACACCATCGGCACATTCGCCAATATCAAAAGCGGATGCGCCCGCCCCGTCATGAGCACGGCCCGCACCGCGAGGCCAAAATTAATCGCACCCATGGCGGATTTCACAATGGCGACCATCTAGCGCACCGGGTTTTCCGGGCCGCGGCCGCGGTAGGCGTCGATGAAGGCGGCCGCCGATTTCGCATCGAACGTCTTGAGCGGCAGCCGTTTGCGCCACGCGTTCAGCATGACGCCTTGGCCTAGCCCCGGGCGCGGCGCGGCGACGACGCCGTCCCAGACGCCTTGGTAAAGGCCGGTCCAGTCTTTGAGGCGGGCCACCGTTTCCGGGCCGGGCTCGCCGTAATAGATGACAATGGCGCCATGCTCCAACGCATGCACCAGGCCGACAGGGGGCTGTACTTCGGTGTAATAGCCGGGCCGGGTCGGTTGCGGCGCGTGCGGACCGGACGTGGGGTAGGCATGGGAATAGCGAAAACTTTCGCCGTAATTCAAGTGCCGCTGGCCGTCGTCGCGCTGGGTTTGGACGCGCGCCAGCACGTCGCCGCCGGCACCGGCCAGTTCATCAAACTCGCGGCTGGCCTGGGCGGTATTCCACAGCCACATGCCGCCGCTGCCAAACACCAGCGTCGCAACAATCCCAATGATCAGCTTCGTTGATACGCCGCCCTTGGATGCCCCGCCCCAATTGACCTCGCCGGAGCCCGAGGCGTGGCTTCCTGAGCGTTTGCGTTTTCTGGATTTGGGCATGACGCCTCCCGTTAACTGAAATTACTGGCTCGACATAGCATTCCAGGCGCGCCGGGTGAACGCCCAAATGTTCAAATTCCCGTGCGCCCGCCTACAATTCCCGGAAATCCCGTTTCAACTTGAATTCCGACGAGGTCACATGCGCCTCGGCGGCGCGGATGCGGCGTTCGATCTCGCGGAACTTTTGGCCGATGTCGGACACCGTGCGGCGGGGATCCATGCGCGTGCGCCGCCAGAAGTCTTCTTCTTCGGGGCTGGCATAGAGGCCCGCCGGCTTTGCCTTCAGCAAGAACCCGGCGAGGATATAGCCTAGGAATATGGGCACCGTGAATAGAAACAAGGCTATGACGGCGGCGATGCGCACGCCGGCGGGCGCGACACCGAAATAATCGGCGATGCCGGCGCAGACGCCCATCAGCATGCCGTTTTCCGGGTCTTTATACAGCCGGTTGGGGCTCGGCTGGGTATCGGGATAGGGATTTTTCATGAGCGAGTCCTCCAATCGGGCGCTTCGTCGTCTAAAATGCGCTCTAACGTGTCGATACGCGCTTCCATCTTGCCGGCGGTGTCCCACAGATCGGCGAGCAGTTTTTCATCGCCGGACGTAATCACCCGGTTGGTGCGCCAGCGGGTGCCGTAATGGGCGATGATCCAGATCGGCAGGACCACGACGATCAGCAGGACGGCGAGCGGTATCAGCATAAATCCAGACATAAACGGCTCCTGTTTGCGCTCCTATTTGCGGCTTGAAGCGGGCTTTTTGGCGCCAGCTTGTTTGGCAACGCGCGCCTTCAAGGCCGCCAGCTCGCCCTCGATCGCCTGATCGGCTTCCAATTCGGCGATCTCGCCGGCCAAAGTTTTGGTCTGGCCGAGATCGAAGGCTTCCGCCTGGCCCTCCACATCATCGATGCGGCGCTCCATCTTCTCGAAGCGGGCGAAGGCGTCGTCGATGCGGCCGTCGTGCACCTGGCGGCGGACGCGGAGGGTGTTGTCCGCCGATTTCTGCCTGGCCTGCATGCTTTTCTGCTTGGTCTGGGCCTCGCGCAGCTTGCTTTCCAGCTTGGCGATGTCGGCGTCGTGCTTGCCGAGAGCACTATCCAAACTGCCGAGGTCGTGGCGCAACAGGCCGGCGGTTTCCTCCAGCTTGGCTTTTTCCAGAAGCGCGCCCCGGGCCAGATCTTCGCGCTCCTTGGACAGCGCCAGTTCGGCTTTGCGCTGCCATTCGGCACCGGCGCCTTCGAGACGGCTTAGCGTGCGCTCGGCCTCTTTCTTGTCGGCGATGATGCGGGCCGCGTCGGAGCGTACCTCAACCAGGGTCTCCTTCATCTCAAGGATCATCAGGCGGATGATTTTTTCCGGATCCTCGGCCTTGTCGAGGATTGCCGAAAGGTTGGAATTGACGATATCGCTCAGTCTCGAAAATATACCCATCATAGGCTCCCAATGGTTGGTTTGCGGCGTTCCTGCCCTTTTAATAGCAGGATGCATGCCAAGTTGGGATTATTAGAATAGCGCATTGATTTTTATATATAAAATTAAATTTTCCCGATTTTTAGAAAAATAAATTATCGCATATTATGTCATTAGATAGTGTTTTTTAATATTTAATCGCTATAATGATCCTCATGACATTGCGCCCCGAATTACCAGCCCTGGTGGGGGAATCAGCGGCCTTTCTGGAGCTGACCGAGCGGACCAGCTTGGCGGCGGTTCAGGAGCGGCCCGTGCTGATCATCGGCGAGCGCGGCACCGGCAAGGAGCTGATCGCCCACCGTCTGCATTTCGAATCCCGGCGCTGGCAGGGCGCCTTCGTGCAGTTGAATTGCGCGGCGTTGCCGGAAACATTGCTGGAGACCGAGCTGTTCGGCCATGAAGCGGGCGCCTTCACCGGCGCTGACGCGCGCCGCGCCGGGCGCTTTGAGCTGGCTGATCGCGGCACCTTGTTTCTGGACGAGATCGCCAGCGCCACCTTGAAGGCCCAGGAGAAAATCCTGCGCGCCATCGAATATGGCCGCTTCGAGCGGGTTGGCGGCAATGAGACGTTGCAGGTGGACGTGCGCGTCATCGGTGCCACCAACGCCGATCTGCCGTCGGAAGCCGATGCCGGGCGCTTTCGCCACGATCTTTTGGACCGGCTGTCGTTCGATGTGCTGACCATTCCGCAGCTTCGCCACCGGGGCGCCGATATCGCCTTGCTGGCCTTTCATTTCGGCCGCGCCATGGCCGCTGAGCTGGATTGGGACGGATTCCCGGGCTTTGCCAAGGGCGCGGCGCGGCAATTATCGGACTATGACTGGCCCGGCAATGTGCGCGAGTTGCGCAACGTGGTGGAGCGCGCCGTCTATCTGCATGGCACCGCTGATACGCCCATCGCCGCCATCGAATTCGATCCCTTTGCCTCGCCCTACCGGCCGGCGCCCGCGCTTGAGGATGCGCCCGCCGCCCGGCCGCCGCCGGACGCGACAAGCGTCAACGCCCATACCGCCATCGATCTTGCCGATACAATGGCAGCGTTGGAGCGGCGGCTGCTGACCGAAGCCCTGGCGGCCAACCGGCACAGCCAGAAACGCGCCGCCGCGCATCTCGGCCTCGGCTATCATCCGTTTCGCAACCGGCTTAAAAAATACGGGCTCTAATTCGCCGCCACCGCCGGGTGGGCGATCACGTCCAAGATGCGGTCCAACCGGATGCTGCCGATGCCCGCACCGGCACCGTCCACCACCCGGCCCTGATCCGACGCCGTAGCCGCCAGCGCGTGCGCCGCGTCTTCGAGGACCGTATCAGCGGCAATGTCCGGTCCCTCGCCATTTGCGCCGGTTGTCATGATCGCCGACACGCGCAGCAGCCGCCCCCGGTTGATGTCCCGGGTAAACGCGGCGACGTGATCGTTGGCCGGGTTAAGCACAATATCTTGCGGCGCGCCGGTCTGCTCGATGGCGCCTTGGCGCAAGATCGTGATGCGGCTGCCGACCGCCAAAGCTTCATCCAGATCGTGGGTGATGAAGACAATGGTCTTGTTCAGCTCCACCTGCAGCTCCAACAACATGTCCCGCATATCGCCCCGGATCAGCGGATCGAGGGCGCTGAACGGCTCGTCCATCAGCAAGATTTCGGGCTCCGTCGCCAAGGCCCTGGCCAGGCCGACCCGCTGCTGCATGCCCCCCGAAAGCTGGCCCGGATAGAGCCCGGCAAAACCGTCGAGGCCGATGCGCTTGATCCAGCGCGCCGCCGTTTCCGCCCGGCTGGCTTTGCTCAGGCCCTGGATGGCGAGCCCGTAGGCGATGTTTTCGGCCACGTTACGGTGCGGGAATAGCGCGAACCGCTGGAACACCATGGCGACGCGGCGGCGGCGCAGATCGGTGAGCGCGGCGCCATCGAAGCTCAAAATATCGGCGCCGTCGATTTCGATGCCGCCGGCGGTCGGCTCGATCAGGCGGTTGATATGGCGCACCAGAGTGGATTTGCCCGAGCCCGACAATCCCATCACCACATGGATGGCGCCCGCCGCGATTTCCAGATCGATGCCGGCCAGGGCCAGAACATGGCCGTGATTGTCGAGCATCTCGCCGCGCCCCATGCCGCCTTTGGCCAGCGCCAGCGACGCCGCCGGATCGGGCCCGAATATCTTGTAGAGCCCCTTGATGGCGATCTTGGCTTCGGACTTGGTTTCGGGCACGAATCAAAGCTCCCGGAATTTCTGCAGCCGCTTGCCGTAGCCCTGGCTGGTGCGGTCGAAGACGATGGCCAGGGCCACCACGGCGCCGCCGGCGAACAATCCGAGCGCGAAATACTGGTTGGTGACGGCGCGCAGGACCGGCTGGCCGAGCCCCTTGACGCCGATCATCGAGGCGATGACCACCATCGACAGCGCCATCATGATGGTCTGGTTGACACCGGCCATGATGTTCGGGAGCGCCAGCGGCAACTGCACGCCGAGCAAGCGCTGCCTGGAACTGGCGCCAAAGGCGTCGGCGGCTTCGAGCACGTCTTTGTCGACCAGCCGGAGGCCCAGATTGGTCAGCCGGATCACCGGCGGGATGGCATAGATGACCACGGCGATGACGCCGGGCACCTTGCCGAGGCCGAGCAGCATGACCACCGGGATCAGATAGACGAAGATCGGCAGGGTCTGCATCACGTCGAGGACCGGCGTGACCAGCGCTTGCGTGCGGTCCGATCCGGCCATGGCGATACCGACCGGGATGCCGATGGCAATGGCGATCAGGGTACAGACGCAGATGATCGCCAAGGTGCGCATGGTGTCATCCCACATGCCGAAATAGCCGATGGCAAGAAAGGCGATCAGCACGCCGGCAGTGAGTTTAAGGCTGCGCACCGCGATCCAGGCGATGGTGCCGAGGATCACCAGGATCAACAGCCACGGCGCCCCCAGCAACAATTTTTCGAACCACACGAGGGCAAACAATAAGGGATCGAAGAAATCCTCGATGCCTTGCCCATAGGCCCTGGAAAAGCCGCGATAGCCTTCATCGATGGCCTTGCTTAAAGACCGCAGTGCGTCCCGGTCCATCTTCGGAAATTCCACCAACCATTCCGGCATCAAAGCCTCCCCGCTTCCGATTGCATGGGCGGGAGCTTAAATGAAGGGCGCCATGGCGGCAAATTTGATCGGCGTAGCGCGCCGGAGATGGTGTGGCAGCCCGCCGCGCGGTCCTGTAGAATGGCGCCCGGCACCAACCGGGACGGGGACCGGTGGATTAGGGCGCGCTGATTTCCAGCTGTTCCGTTATAATCGGTGCCTTGCCCTTGGCCAAATTAAAACCAAATGTCGCGTCGGCTTTCTTGCCCGCGCCGATCAGCGCATTCAATGCCGCTTCGTCGGACGTTTTCACGGTCATCTTGCAGACAAGACGCCCGAAATGTTTTGCCCCGGCACCACGCCGCAGACAGTCGCGATTTCCGATGCTGGCCGATATCACGGTTGCGGCAACATCCTTACCGCCGAGTTTCACCGATACGGGGGCGCCTTCAGCCGCAAACCCTTCATAGGCCCGTTTCGCGTTTGCTGGCAAAAGCAGAAACAGATCAACGCCGGCATTCAAGTCCGCAACCTTAATTCCGGCTGGTGTGCCAGGATCGCCGTTAATCCCAGAAAGCAATTGCGCCTTCGAGCTTGCCGCATCCTCATACAGCACAAAAAGATTCGAAGCCTTATAAAATATCTGCGGGATATCGGCGCGTTGGCGGACCACAAAAGCCGCTTCCACAAGTGTTCCGCTCTCGCATTGGGCGCAGAGATCGGTAGTTGTGGTAGTGACCGCGACGCGGCCATTGAGCCGGTCGATTTCGGGATTGTCGATGAATTTCCAGTTGCCTACCCCGCCGGATGCAAAATTGCGTAGCGCGACGTTCAGCGAATGGTGACTTTCAGGGATCAGGCCCGGCGTCACGTCCAGGACCAGCGGCTCGCGGATCACATGAATACCATTCACCGCTACGACCCGGCCTGATGCTGGTGCGACGCCGTGCAACTTGGCAAACCCCGCCAGCGTCTGCCCTTCGCTGGTCCAGACCCGGATCGGCCTTGAAACCGGTCCGTCGCCAGTGCGCCAGCCGGCGGGCGCAAGCACCGTCGAAAACTCGGCGATGATGCCTTTCATATTGGGAAGAACGATCACCCGGTCGGATGCTTGCGTTCCCACGGTGACAACTCCGTTACGCCAGAGATTGTTGCCGGGGATTAAAATCCGCCCCGGCCTACCGATTTCCATATCGTCTCGCACTGAAGCAAATTGCGGGTCCGGTCCGAGGCTGCGTCCGGTGACCAAAATCCGGTCCAGTTCCGCCACATCGACCGGCATGTCAACCGGTATCGTTTTCACCGAGGCTTTAAATACCTCGCCGTCCGCTGCCCGTTTCGCATCCCAATCAATGGCCTTGGCGATTACCAGCGAGATATCGTCGCAGCTATCTTTACCGCCACCCACGGATCGACGCCAGCAGCCCGCGGCCTTGAGGGTCACCGACGGCCACCAGCTGGGAACGGCAATGGTCGCGGCCAGGGAATTCTGTTTATTAAGTTGCCGAAACCCGAATTGGACAAAGGTTCCACCGAATTTGCTGGTGCCGTCCTTGACCAGTTTCAAGGCCGGTCCAAGGAGCCACCCCAATTCGGCGCAGGTCTTCGCCGTTGATACCATGTCACCAATTTTTTTTTCGAATATCTGGTGCCGATCGGTGAATCCGACCACCAAAGGTTGACGCCTGATGGCGTGCAGCAGAAGCTGGCTGTCACGAACCTTGGTCAGAGCGGCATCCAAGCCGACGGCTCCGAGTAAAGCACTCAAGCGGAAGACGTCCTGGGCAAATTCACGGCGGCTGCCCACATCAGAAACACGCTGCACGGTTTCCTTCGGTGTAACAGCATAGACCAGAATATCTTCTGTTTGGTCAGACGCCGCCGAACCTTTTAGCGCGTTTTCGAAATTGGTGAATCTCGCCTTAAAAGTCTCGAGATCGGAGTTGGTTATATCTAAATCAGCACAGTACCCGACTTAACGGGATAAACACCTGAAGTGATTCATATTTTGAGATTCTCAGATCAACGAAAGTCTCTCCATATGCAAAGATTACTCACTCAGGCGTTATCCCTTTCATTAGCAA
>Ga0114996_10003429_pt1 | contig 19695 bp, 11 predicted proteins | sample ArcticOcean_MG_C_4_FD_87039 | JGI IMG/M metagenome (GOLD analysis project Ga0114996, IMG submission 87039) | Marine microbial communities from western Arctic Ocean - ArcticOcean_MG_CB4_134 | ecosystem: Environmental > Aquatic > Marine > Oceanic | place: Arctic Ocean: Canada Basin | collected...
CTCCAGTCCACTTGTTCCCATTGTAGTGAATCAGGATCCCATCAGCGCCAACGCAGTAGACGTTGTCTTCGCCCGTACCCCAGACCGCGTATAAATCGCGGAGTTTCACATCGTTTGATGTTTGCGGCGCCCATGTCGTACCCGTCGACACCAAGATCGTGCCGTTGGTGCCCACTGCCACTTGGAAGCTGCTGCTCGCAGCCCAGACGTCGTTGATGGTGACGCCGCCACCCGTCGCTTGTGTAGACACCCACTGCCCACCAACCCTTCGATACAGTTGACCATTGGCACCGCCCGCAACCGGCTGCCCATCCTTGGGCACAAAAACCGTGCGTAGGCTACTGGTTGTATTGCTGTTCTCTGTCGCGAAGTTTGTCCCCGTGAACCGTAAGATCACACCCTCATCGCCTACGATGTACACATCGCTGTTGGAGACCACGTACACACCGTACAAATCAACCTTGGTTTCGAACGTCGGATTGATGATATTCCAGCCCGCCTGATCTCGACGAAGTACAGTGCCTCCTGCACCCACGACATAGACGTCTCCGTCCGCTTCACCGCTGACACCGTAGAGATTCGCATCCGTTAGATGGGGCAATGGAGCCCAGGCCGCGCCGTTGTACCAGAGCATGGTACCGTGATCGCCCACGGCATAAAACGTTCCGTCACCCGGACCCCAAACATCGCGAATGGCCTCGTTGGTATCCAAGGCGAGTGGATCCCACGCCTTTTCGGGCGTAATCACCACGTCTGGAAGGTCCGGAGGTAGTTCAGGCTCCGTTCCGTCGTCTGTTACTTCCTCGACGTCGGTCCCATCGAGCGTCGTCTCAGGCTCCACATCGGGCGGGACCACTACGTCGCCATTACCGCCTCCACCCCCGCAGCCAATGGCCAGGAGTAAAACAACGGCAGCCAGAAGTGCGTTACTTATTGAAATAGGTGACGTCCACTGCCCACGAACGCCATCGTTTCGTCGACAGTTCGGAGAGATCGTAGTTGTTGATGTCAAAATCGTCCTTATACACTCGCAGAATTGTGAGCTTGTAGAAGCCCTGGGCTATACCCGGTGTACCCGCAATATTTGAAACGTCGGGCAAGTCGAAATCAAACACATCTCCGTCCGTTGTGATTGACCATACCGGAATATCACCGAAAAGACTCGGAATGCCCACCTTTAGGTAGTTGAAATGTGCCGGAACCCCGGGCTTGACGTCAAACGCCACGTGATACCCCTGCATGAGGCCACCATCCGCTGGATCTTGATTGTAGGGCACTTGCAGCATCGGTCCCATAAAGAGTTCACTGGACCCTGCAGAGACGCCTTTGCCCGTAGTGGCGTCACCCCACAGGGCCAATAGCGCGTGCTGCTCAATAGCCACATCGGAGTAGTCGACCCACGAGTTGCCATCATAGTGCAGCAGAACGGCCGTGTCGCCGACCGCATAGACATCCATGGGGCCGCGCGCCCAAACAGCGCGTAGTGCTCGATTGGTCGGACTTGGCTGTTTCTGCCAAGTCGTACCGTTCCAATGCAGAATGGTCCCTTCCGTACCCACGGCGTACGCTTCGGTTTTGCTCACAGCATGAACGCTCATGAGGTGGTAGGAACCACCGGCCGATTGATGTTCCCAGCTGGTGCCGTCCCAATGGCGAATCGCACCGTTTCGGCCAACGGCCCAAATGGCGTCAGGAGCCGCTCCATGCATATCGCGGAGATCGGCACCGGACACGCTCTGCTTGGTCCAAACCGTCCCATTCCAATGCCAAATCCCGGCGTATGAACTCGCCGCCACATAGAAGTCATTGGGCCCGGCCCCCCAAATGGCCCGTAAATCCGCCGTGGTGGAAGGACCAGTAACCGCGCTCCAGGTCAACCCATCAAAATGGGCCACTGTCGCGTCTTCACCGACCGCCCAAACATCCGATTCACCGGAGCCCCAAACACCATAGAGATGAAGTTCCGAGGGAGAGGGTTGGGCACTAAAGCCAGCGCCGTTGTAATGAACCACTGCACCGCTGTCACCCACACCCCAGATGTTGTTGTCAGCAAAGCCATACAGCGCGTTGACGGTCTGAGTCATTCCGGACTGGACCGCTGTCCATTCACCCCCATCGAGGGTGTAGATGAGATCATCATCAATGTGCTTGATGTCGGTGAGCAGCGTCGCACTTCGTGGCAATTGGCTTGCAGGATCTCCCTTGAACGTAAACGCAACGCCCATCACAGAGTACGTCACATCATAGACATCGCCTGTCCAAGAACTCGGCTGACGCTTGATGGCGATCACGTTCCCAGTGCTGCCGTACTGTACGTTCTGGTGCCAGGGACGGTAAAACGCGCCATCAGAGCCAAAGTCCCAATAGACCAGCGCAGCGGTATAATTGGGCCCTATGCTCTGATCAAATGGAGGATCGTCCAGGCGAACCCGAATGGTTCGACTCAGTGGATGGTTCAGCGTCACATTTTGATCGGGATTCAATCCCGGTATGACGAAAACATGTCGCTTCACACCAAATGCATAGGGCGTGAAGTCCGTGGGATCATCCCACGCCACAATGCCACCCAGACATACGATGGCCACCTCGCCCAAACGGGAAGGATGAGACCACAACCCATTGGCGTCCGCGATGCGACTGGGCAGTAGATCTTCTTCCGCGTACTGATTGCTCCACATGCTGGAGGTTGTGATGTAACAACGCGCTTGTTTCTTGCCGGGCGTGGGAACGCATTGTGGCGTTCCCGATCCGCCGACATTCAAGCACGCAAACCCCGACGGACAGTCGGTATCGGCCGCACACGCCTGCGTACAAAAGCTCCCGGTCTCGCCAATGATGGTGCAACTCTGAAGCACCGGCGGACAATCGTCATTGGTTTCGCATGGACTACACAGCCCGGCCGGGAGTCCCACCTTGCTCACTACGTTGCAGTCCTTGGGCGGCGCGACCACATACTTATTGAGCCCAAAGACTTTACCGCTAACGATAGCCCCGGGGGGCGGCGGTCCCATCGACGGTGGAGGAATCGGGACCATGTACATGGTGATGTTGGTGGCGTCATAGGCGATCACCGACTGGGACTCATAGCCCGTCTTGGATCCACTAACCATTTGCTCGCCCAGCACGTCTGGGCCGCTGAATGTGATCTGACCCGCACCGTTTGAATAGCCTTGATAGGGCGTGTCTGGATTGGTGTACAACATCACGAACACATCGGGTATGGGTGACCCATTGTAGGCATCCAAGACGGTGACGTTGACCGCACCGTCCACCGGCGGTCCCCAAGTCCCCCCATACAGGCTCATAGGATTGAAATACGTGAACCCATCGATCAGAACGGACGTCTCAAATCCCGCCTCCACCGTGACATCGGCCGTGCCAATTTCACCGGGCGGTGTCTTGGCGGTGATCAACGTCGAAGACACCAAGGTGATGTGCGAGGCAGGCAACTCCCCAAAGGTCACCTTGACCGGCTCCTCAAAGCCGGCTCCCAACAGGCGAACAAAGGTGCCTCCTGCTTGACTCCCCGTATTGGGATCCACCACAAAGAGCTCCATGCCTCCGGATTCGTAGAAGAACCCTTTGGTCAAAATGGCTTGCTTCTCAGCGAGCGTAACGGTCACATCGGCCGCTCCCGGGCTTCCTGCGGGTGTGGTGCACTGAATGGTGGTGCTGTCCACAACGTTGACGCCATTACAGGGCAACGCGCCAACACGAACTTCGGCACCCTCGGCGAAACCCGCGCCATAAATTGTGATGTCGGTCCCGCCGTCCACCGGCCCACTCACCGGATTGACGGTCAAGATGTGGAACGTCGGTTCGTAGGTATACGCGCCGCTCAGGGTGTCGCTTCCCGTGGAATTGGTCAGAGTCACATCGACCATGCCTGGCTCATGTTCCGGGGTCGTAACGACGACTGTCAGCGCATCGGAGTCCACCGATTCCACGATGGCCTGGGACCCACCAAAGGTGACCACTGTGTCTGCCGCATCCGTCAGTCCAAATGCCGTTATGAACACCATCTGCCCACCGGCCGCCGCTCCTTTCATCGGTTGGACCGAGAGCAATTGAACCGATTCTGGCTGCGCCCCGGACACATAGAAGTACCCATTGGCCAGGTTTGCCGTGCCATAATCCGTAGCAACCGTCACATCCGCCGGTCCGGGGCTTCCCGGTGCCACCACAACGCTCAACTCAGTCGCCGACACATAGTTGACTACCGTGACATCGTTGGGACCAATACTGACGGTTGAACTGGGCGCAAACCCCTTTCCGTTCAAGGTGACTGTGTTGCCACCGGTGGTCGGTCCTGCCGCCGGCGAGACAGAGAGCACTTCGGGCAACGCAAAATATTCGTATCCGTTGTTCAGAACGGCAGCGCCTTGCTGATTGGAGACGTGGATGTCTACAAAACCAGGACCCGCTCCCTGTGGAGTCGTCGCATGAACGGTGCTGTCGTCAACGACTTGCACATTGATGGCCGCCTTGTCCCCGAACAAGACAATCGTATCGCCTTGGCTCAAGCCCTTTCCGCTAATGGTGACCGCTTCACCGCCGGACACATGGCCCAGGTTCGGGTCGATACTCAAGACCAACACGTCCCGCTTGTAGCGATAGGCGTACTCCAACGCAGCAGACGTCTCCGCTTCCGTGTCGATCACACGCACGTCCACCAACCCGGGATTGCCTGGAGGGGTCATGCAGGTCAATCGTTTGGCGTCCAAAACGAAGACATCCAGCGCCGTTGAATCTCCGAACGTGATGATCATGCCGTTTGTGTTGAAAGCGTTGCCTTCGATGGTAACGATTTCTCCGCCCTTCGCGGGACCCACCGAGGGATCCACACTCGTCACCCGCAGTGTTTTGTCTTCTTCGCTGATGTCCGGATCGACGGGTACGTCAGGTTCGCTAAGATCCGGATCGATGGTCGGTACGTCCGGCGTAGGGGCATTCACGTCGTTGGTGTTGGGCGGATTCACGGCTCCATCGCCGTCTCCACCACCGCAGGACATCAATAACACAGCAAGGATTGCTACCCATGAGAAGCGCGAGCCTTCCATCTATTCTCTCCTTCGACGGATCCACAAGTGCGTAGAAGCCGTCAATGCACGACTTATTGCCCGGCGGACTCTTTGATGAACCCCAAGTCTTTGAGATCCAATCCACCAGGATAACCATACGAAACGTACTGATCGTACCCGTACACGATGATTCCAATTTTTTCGTCGGAATCGACGGCGTGTACACCATCATCAATCAAAATGCGGGTGACGCTGAACTGGCCCGTTCCAATGGGATCAAATTCCGAAGGAGACAGCTCTTGCCCGTCGAAGCGAACCACCGACCCAGTGGGCGCCACGATATTCACGTAATCAAACGCATATTTGTCCGGCGCCAGGAACACGTAATCTTTCCGATATTGCTCAAAGGGGACACCAAGAATGAATGCCGGATCGCCCGTCCCCGCGTCACCCGGCTGCGGAATGCCATTGACGTTGGGCTCCGGTGCTTGTTCTGCCGCCAAGAACTGCCCCACTAGAATCGGCTTGGTCGCCACGATTTCAAAGTCGTTATCCGACTCGAACTCAAACCACTCTCCCGAATCGAGTACCGGGATCACAGCTTGGGGCGGCACCGTTGTGATCTGCGTGTTCTTTTCGGCGGCGATTATACGCCAGATGTCTTTCTCCGCGCCCCGTTGGAAACTTTGACTCGCGATGTAATGTTTCCCCCACGTCTTTACGGGAAACATCTGCTGTTCCAGGTGATCCGCACAACAGGTGTTGTATTCCAAACAATCCAGTGGCGAATCACAGGGTTTGACCCCGTCGTATTGACAGACGCCCTCCTCTTCACCGGGCTCGATGTCGCAATGTGCGGTGTTCGGCGCATTGGCCGCCTCGCTGCCACCAAAGACGGCAACAGGGCGCGTGGCATACACAACGGTACCCGTCGGATCCGAACCTGGTTTGTTGGTCTCGATGTTGAGAACGTCATACTGGTTCATCTCCATCGTCACCGATTCGCCCGGTTCCAGATGAGGTATCCCATCGTCTGGCAGGGTGGGTGCCGTCACAGTGACGGTCACGGTCGTAGTGTCTGGGTGGGACGCCACGATGGTCACATAGCTTCGCAACATCTCAAATGTCTGTTCGCGGCTCATGACGATGTACCATTTGCCCAAGACATTGACTGGAAGAAGCAGTGAGGCATCGTTGGAGTACACATCCTCATTTTCCAGCGGATTGAATTGGTACACCGTAATGGGAATGGTGGCCTCCACCTTGTACGCCAAGGCCGCCAGGATCGTCGAATTCACGTCTCGGCGTGGTAAATTGAGCACACGCAACTCACCGGGGCCCAGCTTCTCGGTGGGTAACTCGTCGCCATTGGCATCGTAGAGAACCGGTCCATCACTGTCCGTAACGGTAATCGTGGCCGACAATTTGTCGCTTGGGTTCGACACCACAATGGCAAACTGAGCGCCGGCGGCATCCAAATAACCTGTCTTTCCGCCGCTCACAAACGCATTGTCGAGGTCCACGCCCCAGTACTCACACCCCATGTAGGTGTTCCATTTGAGCGAGAGTTCGCACAATCGAACGCAAGAGGCGCCTTGTTGACTTTGCGTACAGACCTGTCCGGTCACTTCGCCGTTGCAATTGGCATCTTCGAGCCAACCGGTTCCATCCTCGTTGCACATTTCGAGGTTCTCATCATCCAGGCACCGTTTCTTGCCTGGAATGCACATCAAACACCCTTCGCTGCTGTGGCAGATGGTACTGAACCCATTCTCGCCCTTGCACGGACGAGTCTCCCAACCGCTTCCTTCGTCGTTGCATACGATTTCCGCCTTGAAGTCGCCGCTGCAGCCATTGAGGTCACCGGGGGGACATATGGGTTCTATGTCCGGTTTATTGGTGTCTTTCGAATCGTCTTTTTTTACGTCGGTACTGTCCGTGTCTACGGGCGGTGTCACATCAGTGCCACCACCGTTTCCAGAACCGCATTGCACCATCAGAAGAGCGCCAAAAAATAGCGCGGGGAGTTTCCACGTCATCTTCACAGTTCCTGCCTATAATCCCTAACCCCTGCGGGGGGCCGCCTGCCCACAGTGTAACCGAGTGTCCACCACAATATAATTAAGGGGAAAGCAGAGTCAATCGACTCGTGCGCTAATTGAGGCGTGAAACAAACGAAATCGAGTGGGTCAATAAGTACATTTCACCGTCCAAAACCACACTATTTGACGCCAACGGGGGCCTGGCAGACGGCTGACAGGTCTATATAATACTTACCAACGCGCGCGTAACGCCACGTTCGCGCCCAACCCATCCACCGGCTGAGGAAGCGAAATATATGGCCCCGATTCCCACTGGCCATACTGCATTTCAAGATCCAGTTCGACGCCATGGGGCAATGAAAAACCCAATCCACCCCCGAAGCGATATCGGATCTCAGTGTCATCCTCTGTGGTTTGAACAATGGTTTCGGGCACGCCGTCTTCCGAAAGCGTGTAATTGTCTGTTGTGTTCGATGTCATCGCTACCGTGACTGCGCCGCCACCTCGCACTGCGAGCCAGTCCATAGGGCGCCATTCCACGGCCAGACTCACCGAGGGAACGTGAAATTCGGTTGCGGCCAACGCTGGGATATGAATGCTGGGATCACCCACAGCCGGTGGCCAAATTTCGGGTACCATGGGTGTCGTGAGCGAATCTTCCCAAGTCATGTACTCCAATTCGAGCCCAGGCTGTATGGTGAGCCCTTCACCAATGGACACGGCCAAGTCTACGCCCACAGCCATACTCAGACGCTTGGCTTCGATGGCGATCGTATCCGGCACCGATACCCCGTCCAGCGTCGTCGTTCGATAGCTAGCATCGATGTAGGGGATAATCGTCAGCATGTCGCCCAGGGACCACCGTCCACGAATCAATCCATCTCCATGAAACTCCAACCCTTGGGTTAGATCCCTCATTTCCGTCCCATCGGAGACGACATCGCAGCCGCCTTCCTCCAACGGGTAACACTGAAGGGCGCTGGACGCGAACGAAAAACCGAGACCTGTGTCCACACTTCCACCGCCAACCTCAAATCCAAGACCCACCCCAAAATCGACCACAAAGGGGCCTCTGCTGTTCAAATCCTGAGAATCAAGGGCGTCACGTTCCGTGTCACTCCAAATGCCGAATCGCACCCCAAGACGCCCCCAATCACCGAGCGACGTCGCTAAGAAAGCTGTGCCCTTGTGGGTCACACCGTCTCCCTGATTCGCAAAAGCATCCTTTCCCAAATAGATGTTCTCAAAGAGCCCACTCCACGCCGTAGCGCGTGGTTCACTGAGAACAGACCGCCCTTCACTGCTCCCATAGATCGCCAACACGGTCTCTGGGCTTAAGTTCAGATGAACGCCGAACGCCGTATAATCCTCGCCCGCGGTCTCCAACAAAGCCTGCGAGCCATGGTGTACGAGCTCGGACGGCAACCGCCAGATGTTCTGTGAATCGACGATGGTAAATCTCTTTTCACCACCACCCAAGGCGTTGATACGCGCCCGGTTGGCCGACGCCGGCACTGGAATGGCCATCAAAACCATCGCACAGACCGCCCAATGCAAGGGGCTTGCTCTCCGAATCTGTACGTTGTGCGTATTCATTGCGCCTTACCACCCCATACTGAGCGTTACGCTACCATCCACCGACGTCGAACGGTCGCCGGTGATGATCGCAGGCCCTCGCCGGCCCCAACCGGTGGCCAGTTGCATATCGAGAACCAATCCCCCCGGAAAGGTCCAACCCAGCCCTGTCGTCACACGGTGCACCACATCCGATGTGCTGGTCACCACTCCCTCGCCATGATCGACCTTAATCATCTGGAATTCCTGCGATCCTCCCAATCGGACACTCAACCAATCCGTCACACCCACATCGACGGCGATATTATAATAAGGTGCGACGACATCAGTATTCACATCATTCCCGTCGGACTGCCAGCGAACGACCTCACGTGCATAGGTGATTCCCAAACCCGGCTGCACGGTCACATGGTCTCCCAATGACAATCGTAAATCCGAGCCCACGCTGACCATCAAAACAGCTGCCCGGGCGGTTCCATCGGGGTGTTCGTCACCCAGTGGCGTGGTGTAGACCGTATGCACGTAGGGGATCGCTTGGTGGCCTTTCTTCGTCTTCCATTGTCCCCGCAGGGTGACGTCCACCGCCAACTCACGACTCAGCCGCACATCGCCCACGGTGCGACCGACGCCGCTCTTCACCCCGACACCCATGGATACATCCCCTCCGAACAACTCGGCGCTGCACCCCAAACCTGCGTCGATCACCAGCGGGTCATCCACCAGCGCTCCCGAATCATTCCCATCCAGCCAAACGCCGAATCGAGCCCCAAGGCGCAGCGTGTCCGACAACGCCATGGCAAACAACAACGCCATTTGATGGGTATACCCAGGTCTGGCTTTCGCCACCGTGGTTACCTCTTCCTCTGCCGCGCTTGCCTCTTGCTCTTCTGAAACAACCGATGGATCCCCAAAAGGCGCATAACCAAACGCCGTTGGGTCGAAACGCCCACCAATGCTTAGGTTCGGCCGACGATGGGTCCCTGCATACACGCCAAGGGCCATCGCGTCTGTCAGCGAGATGTGAACGCCCATGCGCCCGTCTCGAAGGGTGGGTTCATCCATTCGACCCGCGCTGTGAAGCGCTGCCCAAGATCCGAAGTCCAGTAGCGTGCTCGGCAACGACCAGATCCCGTGCTCATCCGCCACGGTGATCTGCTTGACGCCCCCGCCCATAGCGGTAATTCGGGCCTCGGCCCCCCATCCCGTGGCGGGATAGGTGCCCAGCAGAACCAGCGCACACAAGCCTAGGAAAAGATTCCTTCTTCCCCGCAAAACGCGATGGTTACCCATGGGTCGCTCTGTCAGCATCATCAATATTCATACTCACCGAGTATCCAGTCTCCTAACACCCACTGTCAAACCCCTCCATACCGGTCACATATTCCTTTTATCCACAGAAAACAGGCCGTTTGGATCGAGTCATTGTGGAAAATTTCCACCTATAATTATAGCGTGTTACCTGGATTCGGCAGACTGAATGACAAATGTTCGCAGAAACAATTGATCTCTGATCTCAAGGATGTATCATGTCGCCACTGGATAGTGACTGGTGGACGTAGTGCGCTCCTTGTGGGAGCGATGAAAATTAGCCACGGACCCTGGGTACGACTGCGGACCCAGATTCCACAAGGAAAACAAATTTCCCCGGAGATTTGTCAAAACCCAGAACCAACTAGGACGTCGTCCTAACAACGGTTTTGACAAAAAAACGGTGAATTCTTTGACAGGCACTTTCTATCGCAGAAACTGGTAATGCCGTCGCTAGGGGCGGCACGTGGTGCAAATGGGCACCCATAAGTGAGGAGGATTAGTGATGAGACTGAACCGAGCCACCCTGATTGCCTTGGCGACAGTTGCGATTAGCTCGACTGCATTTGCCCAGGCTGTTCAAGAGGCAGCAACTAACTATGAGGTCCCTTCCTACGACACGATGTCACTCGATGTCCATGGATCACCTCTTTTCAATTACAACAAAGATGAAGGCAACGACGATGCAAGCATGGACTTCAACGTCGGATCCTGGTTTGACATGCAGCATCAAGACCCCATGAGCAAGCATTATGTAACCAACAGCTTGGAAATCAAGGGTGGAATGGACGCCGTTCCAGATGCCGAGTTGGGTTATAATATCAATAATGTTCTTAGCGGTGGGTATCACATGTGGTTGATGGGCAGCCGTGGTGTTCGCGTTGGTGCGGACGTAGCCGTCGGTCTCGACATGGACCAACCCGCAGTAAAAGACGCCGACATGGTAAAATCCATTGCGGTCTCGGCCAAAGTGGGTGCTGGTTACGGTCGTATCATTGACGCACGCGTTATCGCCATTGCAGCCGCCATGTACGAAGCCGTTGGCAAGACCGCATCCGCTGCGGACCTCGCCAAAGCTGCTGAGATCATGGGTCAAAACGCTGCCGGTGCATATGTGGCCAAGTACAAGGACGCAATTGCTGCAACCGCAGCATACTACGCGGACTTGGGCGCTGCCATCGGTACGGACAACCCCTTCAAGTTGGCCGAGGTGGAGAATAGCCCCATCTACAAGTTCGGTCCACGCAACGTTGGTTACCACTTCGACGTGGATCTCGGAATCGTATCCGGTGACCATGGCGCTGAGGGTGATGCAGGTATGAGCATGGCACTCGTTCAAAGCGCTGGTTATGCGATGCTTCTGGCCGACAACATGGGACTGAGCCTGGAAGAGACCTTCCATTATGGCCTCGATGACAACGAAGGTGCCACTGGTACCTCCGGGGTTGGCGCTATGGTTGAGCATGTTGGCAAGAGCAACATGTTTATCAACATCGATATCGACTGGAACCTGGATCACAGCTCCCAATGGAGCACCTCTGCCCATGTAGACTTCGACATCATTAAGCTTAATAACGCGGACGACATGGACATGGGATGGGGTCTAGAAGTCAGAACCGATTATGCCATCGGCACCCAAACCTCGGCGTATGCTGGCCTCCACTTCACGGGCGGCAACGACGCTCATAACGGTGGTGAGTCCGGCTACGGCTTCTTGGTCGGTTTCCAACACTACATCTTCTAAGATGTGGTTAGCTGTCGTTGCCTTCGGGTAACGGTAGAACCAACGAATCAGTGAAACGGCTGCTCCCTCGGGAGTGGCCGTTTCCATTTTAAGCGCGTTTTTATCCCATGCAGTCCATCCTTGAGCGCACCCGATCCCTGTGATAGGTTCCGCGCTGCGATGATACAGCTTTACAACGTCCATAAACGCTACCCCAATGGAGTCGATGCCCTCCAGGACATCAACCTGCGTATCCATGAAGGAGAGTTCCTCTTTCTGTCCGGACCGTCGGGTGCGGGAAAATCCACATTGGTCAAACTGCTTCTTGCCTACGAAAAAGCCACATCCGGCCAAGTGCTGGTAGCAGGACGCAATGTGCAAGTGCTCAAATCAAGCGCAATTCCCTATCTACGCCGCAACATCGGCGTGGTGTGGCAGGACTTCAAGCTCCTGAATCGACGGACGGTCTTCGACAATGTGGCCATTTCACTCGAAATTCTCGGCCTTAGACCACGCGAAATATCCAGACGTGTTCATCAGATGTTGGAAGTCGTTGGACTGGAACGCTACGCATCGACCATGCCCTTGATGCTCTCGGGAGGAGAACAACAACGAGTAGCCATCGCACGGGCACTGGTTAACGAACCGGTGCTGCTGTTGGCCGACGAACCAACCGGAAATTTGGATCCCGACTTGAGTGTGGAGATCATGAACCTTCTTCTCGACTTGCAGCAAAAGGGGACCACTGTCTTGGTCGCCACCCACGATCGCTTCTTGCTTGAACGGTACAGCCAGCGCCGAATTCTCCTCAATCGCGGTCATCTCATCGAGGATGGCATATCCTCTGGAGCCACGGTTCTGGACGATGACGACGAGGAAGTGGTGCAACGATGAACTTCTCCTTCTATCGGATGACCTACTTCCTGCGGGAAGCCGTCAAGAATGTGCGGTACTCCCCCCTCTTGACCACCATATCGATCCTCACAGTAGCGGGCTCACTCATCTTGGTTGGTTTCTTTGGCGGACTCCTCTTGGCCGCAGACGACTTGCTCGATGGCGTCGCGCAGGATCTCCGAGTGACAGCCTACTTAAAATCCGATGTCACCGAAAAGGACATTCAGACCCTCTCCGATCTCATCCAAGCCCGTGAAGGCGTGGAGTCCGTGGTGTACGTGAGCGAGGAAGCCGATCGACAGCGTGCTTCCGATCTGCTCCCCCCCGATCTGCTTGAAGGCCTCGATCCAGGTGACCTACCGGCAGCACCGACGCTGGAAGTGGCATTGACCAAGAAGCGTCGACTGAAACGGGATGTGGAGGAGTTGAACACGTGGCTCAACCAGCTCGCTGGGATTGAAAAGGTCGACGAGGTGGAGTTCGGAATCGAACGCATTCGCCTTGGTTTGGCCTTCGTGGACACCTTTCAAGTGCTCGCATGGGCCGTGAGTATTGTCCTGTTGGTCGCCGCCATTTTCTTCGTGTTCTCCACCATTAAGATGGCCGTCTACGCACGAAGCGATGAAATTGAAATTCTCCGATTGGTCGGCGCCACCGGACACTTTGTGCGGATCCCTTTCTTCATTGAGGGACTCTTCCAAGGGTTGGCCGGGAGCATCATCGCGTTTTTTGTGGTCTTGTATGGTCACAGCCGTCTGAACGCCTACATTCAACAAGAGCACCTCCTGGATATCGAGCTCAATTTGATTCCAACCGCTCTCGTTGTATGGCTCTTCCTTGGCGGGATCCTGCTCGGCCTCCTCGGCAGCGTCTTTGCCGTGAGCCGGTATCTGCGCGTATGAGCAGCCTACTCATCGCATTGGTCACGGCAGCCTCGCTGCTGTCTCCACCCGTCACCCGAACGGAAGATCTCTCCAAGTTGCTCGCTGATGAAATGGACCTCTTGGAGGCCATGGACAAACTCGACACGGACAAGGACGCCCAGGAAAAGGCGTTGCGTGAAAACAAACACCTCAAAGAGGAAATCCTCCAACGACTTGAAGCCGCTCAAAAAGGTTTCGATGAAGCGCGCGACCAACTGCATCAAGAACGAGTGACCATCAAAAAACGACTGAGCGCGTACATCCGCCTTAGAAAACTCGATACGTGGCAGATCTTGGCAAGCGCCGACGATTATACGACCTACCTCCGACGACGACGGCTTTTGCATCAACTGATTGAGGATGATGAGGCGCGAATTCGAACACATCACAAGACTGTTGCGAGTTTTCGGAGCGCGAAAGCCACCCTCGAGCGCGAGCTGGACGAGCTGCGAGCGGTGGAAGGACGTATTAGACTCGCCAATCAACTCTTGGCCCGTGATATTGCCGTGAAGAATGCCTTGCTGGACAGCGTTCGAAACGACAAGGCCTACTTCAAGAAGGCCCATCATGATCTGGGTGAGGCCGCTAAGAAGTTGCAGCAAAAGATCAACGCCTTTGAGCAATGGAAGCGGCATCGATCGTGGTTCCGAAACGCCAGAGGACAATTTGGTTTGCCGATCCTAGGGGGGCGCATCGTAAGCGGTTTTGGAAAGAAAACGCATCCGCGCTTTCATACCGTGACCATGCACCGGGGCATGGACATGGTGCCTGGTCGAAAAAACAATCGAAAGGTCCGCGCAATTTTTATGGGGAAGGTGGTGTACGCCGATTGGTTGCGGGGCTACGGCAACACGATCATCATCGACCATACACAAAACGATTACACGCTCTACGGACACTTGAAGAAGATGAATGTAAAGGTTGGTGACATCGTGGAGACTCGCCAAGGGATCGGGCTCTTGGGCTCCAGTGGTTCATTGACGGGCGAGCGTCTTTATTTCGAACTTCGCATCAACGGAGAACCCGAAAACCCTGTTCCATGGTTCCATCTATGAGCCGCCGCCACCCAACACCCCTCATCCGCAACGACGCCAACCACACACACATCCGATGAGCCTTCCGACGTCTCGTTTAATGCTGATTGTGCTGAGCTGCATGGTCTTGGGCGGTTTTGTCGCCTGGCTGGCTATCCAGTGGATGAACACCAGTGACCGGCGGGATGAAAGGGCCACTGCGAAGCAAACCGCCGCGGTAAGCGAACCCATTGCTGACGGTCCGAAAAAGCCGGCTGCACCTACAAAACTGTCCGAACCCGAAACACCGAAAAGGTCGCCGACAGGCTCACAACCCAAAGTCGCCATTGTCATCGACGATGTGGGCTTGCGCCCCAACGTGTTGGATGCGTTCTGGGCCATTCCAGGCATCAACAACGGCCTGTCGTGGGCCGTCATTCCTGGCACTCGCTTCGCCAACGCGCTCACCCGCGACCTGGTGGCTCGCAAAGCATGCATCATCGCCCACATCCCCATGGAACCCATCGCATCTGAAAGCATCACATCCGGTCTGGGTGACTACTTGATGGTGTCCGACGGGCCGGCTGGCATGCTAGACAAACTACGAGCGAGAATGGACACCTTTCCCCCGTCGCTGCGCTCTCAAGTTACGGGATTATCCAATCATCAGGGCTCGTTGCTGACCACCAATCAAAGCGCCATGACAACCCTGATCACGTTTGCACGATCGGAGAAGCTCTTCTTCTTGGACTCGCGAACGACAGCCGCAACCATTGGAAAGAGCGTGGCGCAAGAACAGGGCGTCCGTGTTGTGGAGCGCAACGTGTTCCTGGACAATGTCCGGGAGCCGGACGCCATTGAACGCCAATTGGATGAGTTGCTGAGCCATGCCCAACGCAAGAACCACGCCGTGGGGATCGGGCATCCGTATCCGGAGACGGCGGTCGCCCTGGCCCGGTGGTTCCGCAAACACGCATCTTCCCTTCAACTGGTACCCGTCAGCGCGCTCACCCAGTAAAGCTGTCCCCGATCCACGCTCATGTGATAGGGTCGTGCGCGCTTGAGCGTCAAACTTGTAGAGGTGGCTACGATGAACAGTGCGATTGCGGTAACGTTACTTTTCTTCTCGCTGGGACTACCCAATTCTGTCGTAGCGCAAAACCCCGACTGGCCCAATGGGCCGAACGACGATCCCCGCGAGCAGTACCCGGCCGACAGCAGCTACATCAAGTTCAATGACAAAGGTGAAGTGACTGGCGGCCAATGGAATCTTTGGTCGTTCATTCCCGAGAGTTGGACCCAATACCCAGGGTTCCGCACCGAGGAGCTTGCATGGGGCACTGGTATTCATGCAGACCGGGCCTGGCAACGAACCACAGGGGACCGGCGCGTCACGGTGGCTGTTCTGGACTCAGGCATCAAATGGGACGCCAAGGAGCTTCAAATGAAGCATTTCCTTAATCGACATGAGCTTGGCGCATGCATGCCTATCCAGAGCGATCCTCCAGCAAGCGATCCCTACGACATCAATGGCGATGGCGTCTTCAACATCGCTGACTATTTGACCGTCAATTCCGCCGCAGAGTCCGAATGGGATGAAAAGGGAAATCAAAATGGACTCATGGATCCAGGCGATCTCATTCGCAATTGCTCCGATGGTGTCGATGATGACGGCAACGGGTATACGGACGACATCTCCGGCTGGGATACCATGTGGAACGACAACAATCCCTATGACGACACACGATACGGTCATGGGACAGGGGAAGCACGCGACTCGGTGGCCGCTGGAAACGATGGGCATGGCGGCATCGGTGTGTGCCCCGAATGCACGCTACTCAATGTTCGAGTGGGTGACTCCTTCGTGGTGGACGTGAATGATTTCGCCGCCGGGGTCCTCTTCGCCGTCAATTCGGATGCCAAGGTCGTTCAAGAGGCCTTGGGTTCGATCAACAACACACCCTATGCCCAAGCGGCCATCGAATACGCCTATCAAAACAATGTCACCATTATTGCCTCAGCGGCCGACGAGTTGAGCTTTCACCACAACGTACCGGGGACGAACAATCACACGGTCTATGTCCACGCCATCGTCTACGACGGGCAAGAGCCCCACAAGTCGACGACGTTCTTGAACTTCAACAACTGCACAAATTTTGGGGCCCAACTCCTCTTGTCCACACCGGGAACGGGTTGTAGCTCCGAAGCCACTGGCATTTCATCGGGACACGCCGGGCTCATTTATTCCGCCGCCGTCCAAGCCAATCTGACCCCCCCGCTGAGCGCAGAAGAGGTTCGTGGTGTCCTGATCATGAGCGCAGATGACATCAACATCCCCGAAGCTGCCACCGATTCCACCAAGTTCCCCAGCGGTCCCGGCTGGGATTTGCACTTTGGGTATGGACGCAACAACGCACGACGATCGGTAGACATGGTGCTCGACAACACCATTCCCCCAGAAGCGGACATCGCCGAACCTCTGTGGTTCGAACCCATCAACGTAGCCACACGACCCACCGTCGACATCCGCGGGCGAGTCGGGGCCCGCGTGGACGGCAAGCCCAATCGTTACGACAACTACACGTGGACCCTCGAATGGGCTCCCGGCGTGGCACCGCAAGAAGATTGGCGATCCATTGCCATCGGCGTCGACCCGATCGGTGGTGCACAACCAGCCACCTTGGCCACCTGGGACGTCGCCAAGGCGAGCCAAGAGATCGACTACGATGCGCCTTTGACCGATCCGCATCAATACACTGTGACCCTTCGCCTTCGCGTCACCAGCACAAGCGCCAATGGTGAGCTCGAAGGCGAGTTCCGAAAGGCCGTCCACCTCATCAAGGATCCCACATTACTCGAAGGGTTTCCGCGGAACTTCCATACCAGTCTGGAATCGTCACCCAAGCTCGTCGACCTGGATGGCGACCTCATCGATGAGCTGGTCCTGAGCGCATCCGATGGTACAGTCCATGCCCTCAAAGCGGACGGAACGGAAGCTGCCGGATGGCCGGCAGAGCTAAGACTCCGCCCCGAAGCCGATCCGACCGAAACCAACAACACGCTCGCTTCTTGCGCGTTTCGTTCCAGCGAAGACAAACAAGGATGCACAACCCTGGGTAGTGTCGATCCCCAACTGGCGAGGCACTCCGTCATGGGAACGGCAGCCGTCGGCGCCATGGAAGGCGATCTCACGGACCTGAGTGTCGTGGTCTTGTCATTCGACGGGTACGCCTATGTCTTCGACGCGACAGGACAACTTCGATCGGGTTGGCCACAGCGTACCGACCCGGAGCACTCGGCCATCACGGATCCAGACAAAACCATCGACGAAGGTTTTTTCGCCTCGCCGGTGCTCTTCGACTTGGACATGGATGGAGACCTGGAGATCGTCGCTGCCGCCATGGATCAGTACGTGTACGTTTGGCATCACGACGGCTCACCGATGGACGGGTGGCCTGTCTTGGTCAAAGATCCCATCGAAACCCAGCGCGCCCGCATCATCTGCACACCAGCCATCGGCGATGTAGATGCCGATGGTTTCCCAGAAATTGCCATCGGAACCAACGAGGTCTTCGGGGCCAACGGCGCAGAAAATGAGGCGCGAGGGTACTTACTCAAACACACCGGATCACCCAACAAAGACGATGTGATGGCTGCTTTAGAACCAGGATGGCCCGTCTCGACCTTTGGCATCATCGTCAACACACTGCCGATGGTCGGCCGCGGTTCCCCTACCAATCCAATCCTCGCCGATTTGGATGGGGACGGCACGCTTGAAATTAACTTGGACGCCATCGCCTTCCATCCCCACCTGTGGAGCTACACGGGCGAGCGCTTCACGAAAAACGACGAAGAGGTCGTAATGGACAACTTCAACTTTGGAAACTCATCCAATTCCAAAGACGCGCCGGCTTACACCCTCATCAACAATGGGACCTTTGCGCGCTTCAACCCTGGCGACAGCATCGACATTATCAAAGGCACCGCTGGCTTTGATTTTGCCCTCACGTTTGCAGAAGGAGGAAAACGAGCGGTCTTTGACCATCAGCTCAGTGCCTGGGACACAGAGACAGGGGCTTACATCGAAGGCTTTCCACAGGTGGTCCCCGACTGGCAGTTCTTCATGAACCCGGTGGTCATCGATTTGGACGGAGACGATCATCCCGAAGTCCTCAATGGAAGCGGTGGATACATGTTGCAAGCGTTCAACTACATGGGCAAACAGCCGAAAGGGTTTCCGAAAATGCTCGGTGGTTGGATCATTTCCTCTCCGACTGTGGGCGATCTCACTGGAAACGGGCGGTGGGACGTTGTCAACATGACGCGCGCCGGCTGGCTCTTTGCCTGGTCAACCCCATGGCCAAACACAGGACGTGTCGAATGGCAGAGCTACGGCCACGACCACCACAATACAAACAATTACCAAGAACCCGTTGCCGCATACAATCACTACACCGGCGTTACAGAGCCACCCCCGTCCGGATCCACCTCGTCGGGCGGTTGCTCAACGACGTCCACAGGACATCCGCTCGCGGCCTGGAGCTTTCTACTGGCCATGATGGTGTTGCTGCTCGGACGGCGCAGAATTGGATCGCTCGCGCACGTGTCTCACCGTAAGCGCTAGACGGCAGACGCCGTTACATCCTTCTGCTCCAGCGCGTGCCGGTTGGAACGAACGACTCGCTATGCCAGCGCGTTAGCTAGCTTCGGGGAAAGCTCCAGGATATAACCCTCTTGAAGCCCAAAGCGTCGCAGCGACTGACGCAACAGCCTCCTAGCCCGAAACAAGCGGCTCATCACGGTACCGATCGGTGTATCCATGATCCGAGCAATTTCCTTGTAGGAAAATCCCTGTAAATCGGACAGAACCACCACCATTCGAAACTCGCCCGGCAATGCATCCAAGGCGCGGGTGACGTCGTCTCCCAATCCAGAATAGATGATCCGTTGCTCTGGATTGGAGAAACGCTCCACCGAATCGGCACAAATGAGTGATTGCTGGAGCGAGCCATTTTCCTGGCGCTGCAAAATCTCACGTTCCTTAACTTTGCGACGATAGCTGTTGATGAACGTGTTCCGAAGAATTCGAAACAGCCACGCTCGGCAATTCGTTCCTGGCGTGTACTGATGAAAGTACTTGAACGCTTTCAAGTAGGTTTCTTGGACCAAGTCCTCCGCATCTCGCTCGTTTCGGCA
>Ga0114996_10003430_pt1 | contig 19695 bp, 15 predicted proteins | sample ArcticOcean_MG_C_4_FD_87039 | JGI IMG/M metagenome (GOLD analysis project Ga0114996, IMG submission 87039) | Marine microbial communities from western Arctic Ocean - ArcticOcean_MG_CB4_134 | ecosystem: Environmental > Aquatic > Marine > Oceanic | place: Arctic Ocean: Canada Basin | collected...
CGATTTCTGCGGGACCGCCCGGCGCGGGAAAGCCGCATGCCGGAAAATATGAGGAATTAACCTCATTGCGGTAACGGGGAGGGAGTGGCTACGGCCACTCCCTTACCCACTTATTGGCCTTGCGTACCACAAAGTCGGCACACACCAACTCCGTAAGAATTTTACGAACGAATCGGCCACATGGCAAATGAGAAAAATTGTGGCTAAAGAAAAGCGTCTTCGCACGTGTTTTGATACCAATCCACTCGCTCGCGCTTCATGCTTATATTTTCTACCGCAACCAAAAAGAGCCATGTCTGACGTTACAGATACAACGCATGCGGCTGTCTGATCGCCTGAGAAGTTTCTTTTTCCAGCAGAAGTCCGCAAACGGAACGGAGCCGTGCTTTCTCCGTTACCTCAGTTGGCTCATGTTCAAAACATTGTTCGTTCAGCCCCAATACACCCGCGAAGCGACTCAGTTCGATGTGACCGAGGGCACTTGCCGATGTCGCTCTTGCGACGAGGGCGCGATCAAAGCAGTCATCTTGGCAACTCGTGTTAGCGGCTCAGGTCGGTTAGTCCCGAGCGCGCAACGACACGAAGCATCTGCCACATTTGTTGTCGACGGACGCGTGTAACAACGATCAAGACCTGGGTTCAGGAGTCGGGATTTATCGCAGTGAGTCTGATGACAGTCGGTCGTCTAACGTCACCGTTCACCGGGGGCGCGGAGAACGACATTGGTTTTGGCCAAATCGCGCGGCCCGCGGCTCCGTGTGAAACGGTTTGTTACGTGCCGTCGTCGGATTCGGCATCAACCATATCGAGCAGTTCTTCAAGACGGGCTTGCAGGTGTTCCGTGTAGACGGCTTCCTTTACCTTCTTCGACTTTGCAAGTGAAGCAACGTGCTTACCAATCAGTTCACCTTGTGATTTGAATAGCTCACGAATATGGGGCGCTGCAGAATTCGAATAGTAAACGTCACGCACGTTGCCCCATCTGGTAACACCGCCCGACGATCCGATATAACACAGCATGCTCCAACGCACAAATTTCGGTAGTTTATCGGCCGGCACGTGGGTGAACCCTTCAAGCTCACGAAAAACGCGGAAAAGGTCACCGTGTTCGTCGTACGCTCCCCAGTGATAGCCGACGCGTTCCATCATGTCGTAGAAACCGTCGAAGAAATCATTGATCTGCGACCGGCGCAAATAGGGAAACGCACCGGCGGCCACGGCGACACGAGCCTGACGCATTGATGGGGTTTCACGCCCCAGTTTTGATTGAATGTGTCTCGCGACCTCCAGCCGAACAGCATCCGCTAGGCGCGAACGGAAGTGGACAAGAAATCGGTAAGCGTTCTGCTGAACGATATCGGACTTCTCCTCATCGAGCGCATTGCTGACGAGAAATTTAACAATCTCTTCTTGCCGGACTTTAGGAGCTTGCGTAAAGTCATCGGTTAGCGTCTCTGACGGGGTCGCAGATTCGGATTGCTCCACAAGCTCCTTAACGTCGCGAATCTGCACCAACTGAATCGGATCTTTCGATAAGACGCAGTCGATGCATGTCTTGAAAATGTAAATGCAATCTTCGACGCCTGCTTCGTATTCGTCGTCTTCGTGTTCAAGATCGCGCCGAATTTCATAGCAGCGCGATAGCCGGCGCCATTCGGGGCGAGTGAGCAGGCCTATCCGGTAGACCAAGTCGATGAGTTTTGCAGTGCTATAGTTCTCAATGTCTTCGCTATTTGTAACCGGAGGGAGCCTATTCTCAGCAGCAGCCTCCTTTGCGATGTCGACCCCCGCAATGATCACTTTTTCGCGCAGGTCGTGAATGGCAGCATTAAAGAGTCGTTGGCAGGCGCTGCTTGGGTCAACTCGTATCAGACGTTTGACGCGGTTAATCAGATTGCGTGCTTGCCATTCCGGGCGAATTTCAAGCAGCATCGCCGGAGCATCAGATGCTTTGATGAGCGCGACGGAGGGTCGCGGTATGAGTTCGTCGTCGGTATCCACGATCGTGTATCCTGCGTTGCAAACAAGCAATCGTCCAAGTTGAAGACAATTCTAGCGAGAAGAGGTTCGGGCACCTAACTACTGTTTATTGAGCCGCTCAAAATTGATAATTGGGCGCGCCCGTGCCCGATAACGTTCCAGCCTAACGGCTCAACAGTAGCAAATAAGTTGGGGGGGTGCAATGATCTACGTGTCCTGAGCGCGCGACGTCAACCAACTTCGGTCCGACACACCTCAGCGTTTTACGGCCCTTGCGTCATCAGACCCTCGATTCTTGCCGCCAATCAACATAACCTGTTATTTAATGTAACCTTATGGCGACGGCCACCGAAAACTCGTCCCGAGATTCAAAACACCGTAAAACGTCGAACTTCGAGTCTGGAATTCGCCAAGAGGATGCTAAGAGTTTCTCGTAGTTAGAGAATTTTTTCGTCGCCGGCAGGTCACCCCACCGTTTCGCGTCGGCGTCCACGCCGAACTCTTGCCGGGCTGGCGGCCAACTCCTATCTACCTGTTGCTGTCTTGGCCCCTCCGCAGGTCGCCAAGAAATGTCATTTCACCCCACGCCGGACGCGACCCCAACTCCACATCAGCGACAGATAACACCAGCCTCCGAGCGCGTACGGCAGAATTCCAAATATCACACCTCGACGCCACCCATGCAAACTGGCCAAATAGCCGTTGTGGTAGGTCACCCACGCGAAAGCACCTAGAACCGCCGCAAACGGCAGTGGCCACAGACCACGATCCGTTGCGGCATGCCACTGTGCTGTCGGCACTTGCGACGCAAACCCCTTGCGAAGCAAAAGCGAGACACCGCGCAGAAGCGGATAAAGAAAAAACCATCCGACAACGAACGCCACGATGATCGCAACACCGCCGATCACGACTTCAAATACAAAGAATCCCTCCATGTCCGGGCGGATGTTCCCGAAAAACATACCGACGAGAACGAACCGAATGTATGTTGCCAGACCGGCCCCAACGCCGATCAACGTGGCCATACGAATTCGCTTCAAGCCGTTGGCAGGCGATGCCTCCACTGCTGACTCGGAGCCACGGTCGTTATCAGTAGCTGGTGATCGGTAAGGATTGAGATCAGTGTCCAACGGTGCGTCTCCAGAAAACCTTTCCACTTCCCCGACCGTTTCGCGTCGGCGTCCACGCCGAACTCTTGCCGTGTGTCTTCGCAATCACATCGAGAGCCACCAACGCCCCATGCCATCTTACACGATTACTCGACGCACCAAATAAACAAGGCCCGGCATCACGAGGGACGCCGGGCCTTGCGGGAATTCATTAACACGTACCGTGCTACTTCTTCTTCGCCGGCGGACTGGCAATCCGCACGATCTTCAGCACGCGCTTGTCTTTGCCCCAGGTGTGCGCCCAAACGACGTCGCCGTTGGCTAACGTGACCATGTCGGCGCGGGCTGAAGCTCGCACCGGCAAAATCTCCATCTCGCCGGTCGGTTTGCCATCGGCATCGTAGAGCTGAAACTCTCGCTCCCAGGTCCCTTTTTCAAGCCACGAAAGCATCAGCCGGTCGTTGCCGTAGCGGGCGATCTTGACGTTCACCTGATCGGTTTTGCTGTCGTGGACGTACTTGTGAATCTTCTGCTCATGAGGGGACTTCTGAGCGAAGTCAGCCAGCGCAGCGCTCCAATGTGAACGACCGCCCTCCTTGCTCGAAAACGCCACGTACATCCGATCGCCCAGCGCCGTGATGCCGCCGATGCGACCGCCCGTGCTGCCGCTAAAATCTCCCCACACGTAAGAAACTCGCTTCTGGCTATGGTTAAACCAAATGCCCGTGCCGGGATAGGCATCGGACAGCGCCAGCGGCATGAACTTCTTTCCGGCCAGAGCGACTCGCATGTCGATGCTGTGGCTTACTCCCCAACCCCAGCCACCGGCCAGAATCTGGCCTTTGGGGCTGACAAATCGCAGAGCGTCGCCTTCGTGTCCGCCGTCATGAACGCCAAAGTAGGTTGCGTATTTTTCGCCGTTGAAGGCGACGGTACCCATGTGCATTGCTGAAGAATAGTTGCCGACCAATCGGATGCCGAACACCGTTTCTTTGCCTCGGAATCGATACAGCATCATGCCGCCGTTCTGTAGCACCAACAGGGCCGAACCATCGTCGTGAGCCACGACGTCCCGCAGCAGTCCCGACTGAATCACTCGGTCGTCGCCACAGCGCTGAAACTTCTTGTTGACCGGCGTGATGTGAATCGCGCCTTTGTTGTCGGTCCAAGCAATCTTGGCACCGCCATCAGGTTGCGGGGCGAAGATCACCGGCCGCAACGGCGTGCCTTCCCAGAAACTCGACGGGTTGTCGTAACCCGAGCCCAGATTGATCTGCGCTTCGACCGAAACTTTCGTCACGGTCATTCGCTTGGCAAGCGGGCCCTTGGTCAACTTGCGCAGGTCGCGCCCGGCGCGCTTCGCTTCATCCTTTCGGGCTTCGGCCCAAGCAACGGTCGTGGGTGCGATCATCAGCGCCGCAAGCGCCACCCAACAAGTCATCCAGCAGAAGTTCCTTTTCATAGCGAACAATCCCTTTTAAGAAACGCGTCGATCGTCCGATGTGATCTTCGAACGATCTTTAGGCCGCTGGTGGTGAGAACGCTCAGGACAACGCGGCCGGCGTGGAATGATCGGCCTGAGCGAGAGGCAGGTTAGGGTAGGTTCTGTGTTGCCGGGTTGGGTAAACAACCGGTTCGGAATGTCGAACGCCAAATGACAAATGTCTAAGAAACAAACCGGTCAATGGACGCTCGAAGTTTCCGACGACCGTATCAGGTCGGCAACCGAATATCCAGTACCTGATGGGGACACATCCGGTTCATCGCACAACCTTCATGTGTGATCTAAGAAATGCACATAGCGGAACTGCGGGCATTACGGCATTCACGCGCCATTTCGCTTAGGCGACGAAACGTTTCTCGAAGCAAAAAAGAGTTTTTCCTCGGCACCCCCACGATCACGTGCCCTGCAACACACAGGTCACGGCTTGACTTTATGGCGTGGTGCAGTTTGCGTGACTCGAACCAATATGGCCCGACTTCATAGAGACTCACCGTGCCATCGCGGTTGCCGGTGAGTAGCCGTTGTCCATCGCCTGTGAACTTAAGGCTCGAGGGGCTGTGGTCGTCGTTTAATCGAAAGAGAAGGCGAATGCCTTTGGGGGCACGACTTGTGCGTTGGCATCACGACCTTCGATCACGGCAAAGTGACGGCGGTCGGGGTGGCAGTGGATAATACGAGCGAGAATAAATGCCTTTCCCCAGGAAATCGTCGATCAACTTGGTGCATCGCAGGCCTGTCAATCAGGAGAAGGGTACTGCCCGTCCGTCCTTATCATAGATATTCCGGCCAGGAGGGCAAACGGCCACGTCGAGACTCGACTGCCATTTGTGATCACCGGCGAGTCGTTTACGCTAAGGGACGCCGGTTGCGGTAGTTTCATCTGTCGGCATCGTGCGGCCGAGACAGCCGCGCTGCACCGGTTGCGTAACGTAGCGAATCATCAATTCCCTAGACGTCTTACTACAAAGGCCGCCGAACGTGTCCTCTATTGAACGAATTGCCGTCACAGGCGGAGCCGGTTTCCTGGGCTCTCATCTTTGCGAGCGGCTGCTGGATGCGGGTCACGACGTGATCTGTATCGACAACTTTTTTACGAGCCAAAAAACGAACGTCGCCCACTTACTTAGCCGGCCGAATTTCGAGTTGCTCCGCCACGACATCACCCAGCCACTTTGGTTGGAAGTCGACCAGATTTATAATCTGGCCTGTCCCGCCGCCCCGGGGCATTACCAATTCAACCCGATCAAGACGCTCAAAACTTCGGTGTTGGGCGCGATCCATATGCTGGGGATGGCCCGCCGCTGTCGCGCGAAAATTCTGCAGGCCTCGACTAGTGAAGTGTATGGAGACCCCGAGGTTCATCCTCAGGTCGAATCGTATCGCGGCGCGGTGAATCCGATCGGACCGCGAGCCTGTTACGATGAGGGCAAACGGGCGGCCGAAACGCTGTTCATGGACTATCATCGGTCGAACGGGGTTGATGTTCGCGTCGTGCGAATTTTTAACACCTACGGCCCGAGAATGCATCCGTTTGACGGCCGGGTGGTGTCCAACTTTATTCGTCAGGCGCTCGAGGGCGAAGAAATCACGATCTTTGGCGACGGCGGACAAACGCGGTCGTTCTGCTACCGCGACGACCTAGTCGAAGGAATCGTTCGCATGATGGACAACCCCAACGGTTTCATCGGGCCGGTGAATCTGGGCAATCCCGATGAGTTTACGATTCGCCAGTTGGCTGAACTGGTCATCGAGTTGACGGGATCGAAATCGAAACTGGTCATGCGTCCGCTGCCAGAGGACGATCCAACCCGACGCCAGCCCGATATTTCGCTCGCCGGCGAACAGCTGCATTGGAAACCGACGACGAAGCTCCGCGAGGGGTTGGTCAAGACGATCGAGTGGTTCCGCTCGATCAACCTCGATCACTATCGGGCGCCGACGCCGAACTATTAGATCCACATACGACGACAACAAAAAAACGCCCCAGGGGCCATGTGGCTCCTTGGGGCGTTGTGCTTTCGCTTTTGGCGCACGTCGATCTTAGTTCATGAAATCTCGATCGTCGAGGATTGACGTCTTGTTTAGCGCGTCAGAGAACTTGTGGTCGGACGTCATCAGTTGGGTATAGACGTCGTACTCGATTCTTTCACTAAGAAAAATCACGCGAGTGTCACAGAACGCGACGTTTGCCCCTTGGCCGTGATGGCTCGAAGGACGCGCCCAGTCGGTTGGCTCTGCGATTAAATCACCCAGGTGACTCTCCCGCTTCTCGGGAAACGTTGTCACATGCTTCTCTCCGTTGCACTGGCGAGCATCAAACGCCCGACAGCCACCTGCTATCCCGTCGGAGTAGTCATCGTGTGCCGGGTCACACCCGGCGGCCGGATTTCGCTGTTCGTCGTGCCAAACAAATGCGACGTACTTTTCGTTTTGCCAAGCGTTATCGCCGACGAGGTTGCCGAGCGACCACTTGCCCGCCTGGATATTTTCGGCGAGCATCAACGTATAAGTGGCGCCGTCCGCGCCAGAGACGTACTCCGGAGAAACTTCTAGTTCGAAGCTGCCCGTGACCCTGTTGTGCGCAATACCGTTTGCCTTGTTGCCGCTGTCTTTATTAAAATCCACCTTGCCGGCGTTGATCACGTAGCTGAGATCATCGACTCGGAATCCCTCCGGCCGATCACTGGGACAAACAAGCATATCGATGTATATCGTCCGTGTTGCTTTTACTTCCGCGCTGTCGTCGTTGCTGCCAGCTTTCCAGGCTTCCCATAGATTATCGCTAACGCCCATGTAAGGAAACATCGGCACGACCCAACTTACTTCGTTCTTCGTGGTGTCTATGCCGATGTCGGATACATAGCCCGGGTACTCGCCCTTATCCAAGCTGTAGCGGGTGCCTGCAATCGCGAGTTGGCGAATTTTGTTTCGGCACGCTGTGTTACGAGACATCTCGAGGGCTTGTTGCGTGGCCGGTGTAATGATCGCCATCAGTATGCCGATGATCGAGATCACGACCAACATCTCAACTAGCGTAAACGCCGCTGGCTTTCTCTTTATCATTTCTTGCTCCTGTTACGGATTCATCCGTCGAGACGTTCACGCCCCCATGCAACGTCCTGCGACACGCCCCTATTCATTATATTCTTTCCATCACCGAACAAAAGTCCAGGCAATCGTCTAAAAAATCGCCTGAAGCGTGTGGAGAACGCTGCGAACCCGATCGCCGAACCATCCGTAATGGGGGGCTGACCGAAGGGTTCGCACCCGAGTAGGTCGCGCGGAGGCATTTCGGTTAGCTCGGCCAGAAGTTCGCATACGGCGGACAAAACGTCGCCTGTCCTGGTAATCGATGTCCTCAGATTGCCACATTTCGGGTGCGAATTGGCCCCGTGATCTCCCTGCTTTTCAGGCCGGATCTCCCCGATTCAAGGGCAACGGACGGTCGATGTTTGCGCAACCGTTACAAACGGACAGTTTCGGCGGGTTCGCTGACGTTCGGCGCTCCTTTTGCGTAAGGGATTGGTTCGTCAATCCGGCCGGGTCCTGTTAGGCTAACAGGATATTGGCCGGTTGAACACCGATCTGTTTGTCTCGGCCGGCCAGGCGACTCAACAAGAAAATGACACCCAGGAGAACGGAGTGCGCAGCGAGTGCCGAGTGGCTCTCGTCGCGATACGAGTCACCAACGATGCCAATTCTACCCCGAGAACCCGATCTGTTTCCTGAGACGCTGTTGTCCGACGAACATCGTTGGACGCAGGGCGACGCGCAGTGGTGGGCGATCTACACGATGTCACGCCGCGAAAAGGACCTGATGCGCCGGCTGACGGCGATGGAAATCCCTTTTTGCGCACCCCTAGTAAAGCGTCGAACCCGATCGGCTTCGGGGCGAACCCGTACATCCCATGTGCCGCTGTTCGCCGGCTACGTATTCCTTTTAGGCGACAATGACCAGCGTCAGCAGGCGCTTACGACCAACTGCGTGTCGAAGTGCCTGGCGGTCCCCGACCCCGAGATACTTGTCCGAGACCTGTTTCGGATCAAACAACTGATTGACTCCGATGTGCCGCTCACTCCCGAGGCCAAACTGACCACCGGCGCGCCGGTGCGTGTGGTCAGTGGTGTTTTGGCCGGCGTCGAAGGTGTTGTGATACAGCGTCGAGGGCGTGAGCATCTGTTGGTCGCCGTCGAGTTTCTGCAACAAGGCGCCTCAGTGCTGCTGGAGGACGTCGCCGTTGAGCCCGTTTCGTAAGTAGGAACGGACAAACTTCCCAGAGTCCCAAAATGCGATCAGATGACCGATAATCCGACCACACAACGACGCGATGACAGCATTCGGGTAGGCCTTTGCGCCCGCCTAATCGGGTTGATCCGCCCGTTGAGTAGCATGATTGGGCGATTTTGGCCCGCCGATTGCTGTTCGCTGAAGAACTTTTCGAGTAGTATGGAAGTAGAGCAGATTGGTGAGATTCGGGACCGATCGCCAGCCGCAAGGGCGGCTGATCGCGCCGGCTCACCAGGAGTCGCCGGTTTGTTGCCCGGTGGCTCCTTAGCGATTCGAACTAATGTTCTGATCGCGGCGCAGCGCAACCTACTTTTCAAGATGCGGCATCAGCCTGCCGACGTGTTCGGAGTTCATCGCTTCGCAGTTCATCGCCGCGCGTGACGGTTAACCATCGTCTCGGCACATTGCAGAATCGCCCGACGACCCCCTTTTCTTTGAATCGACCAGCGGAGACTTCTTGGTGCGGAAACACGACCACCTTCATTTGACGCCCGCCACCTTGGTGCGGATGGCCGCCGACGCGGTCATGATCCAGATCGGTCTGATCACGGCGCTCTCGCTGCGGCTGCTGTCGCGGACGGTATTCGAGAGTGATTTGTCGGCCAGTCAGTTCACTCAGATCGCCCGTGAGTATCTCTCGATCTATTGCGATCGGGCGTGGCCTCTGACGCTGATCGCGTTGGTGGTCTTTTACTTCAGCGGTTTTTACACCTATGGGCGGTTTTATCAAGGGCGATACAAGGCCTTGGTCGTCGGTCAGGCGGTCTCACAGAGTTTCTTGCTGTTTGCGTTCGCGACTTATTTCTTCAGCGGCGGGCTGGAAATGCCTCGCACAGTTCTGATCATGGCGTGGCTGATCACCTTGACGCTGTTGGTCGGCAGCCGAATCTGGGTGAAGCTCTGGGAACAGTTCGTGCGTCCCGAACGCGAAGCGCGAATGCAGCCGACCAAGGTGGGCGGACGCCACGTGTTGGTTATAGGCGGTGCCGGCTATATCGGCTCGGCATTGCTGCCTAAGTTGTTGGACCAAGGATATCGGGTTCGGCTGCTCGATATGATGGTGTTCGGCGAGGAGCCAATTAGAAACTTACTGGACCACCCCCGACTGGAAGTGATTCACGGAGATTTTCGGCATGTGGAAAACGTCGTCGAGGCGATGCGCGGAGTTGATTCGGTCGTGCACCTCGGGGCGATCGTCGGCGACCCGGCATGCAATCTCGACGAAGCCCTGACGATCGATGTCAATTTGTCCGCCACGCGGATGATCGCCGAGTTGGCCAAAGAGGCTAGGGTCGACCGCTTCATCTTCGCCAGCACCTGCTCGGTCTATGGTGCGTGTGACGAGATGCTCGACGAACATTCCGTGGTCAAACCGATTTCGCTCTATGGCAACACCAAACTCGCTTCGGAGCGGGTGCTGCTTAACATGGCCGATGACCGTTTTGCACCGACGATCGTGCGGTTCTCGACCATCTACGGACTATCGGGGCGGACACGGTTCGACCTCGTGGTCAATCTCCTTACGGCCAAAGCTAAGATCGATGGCGAGATCACGGTCTTTGGCGGCGACCAATGGCGTCCGTTTGTGCATGTCGACGATGCGGCCAGTGCGGTCGCTCGCGTGCTCGAAGCGCCCAAGGCGTTGGTATCGAACGAGATTTTCAACGTCGGTTCAAACGATCAGAATTACACGATCTCCGATATTGGCAAGTTGGTACACGAACAGGTGATCTCCGCCCGTCTCCAACTCAGTGACAATGACGACGATCCACGCAACTATCGGGTCGACTTCAGCAAGATCCGCAATATCCTCGGCTTCGAACCCGAATGGACGGTCGAGCAGGGCATCGAGCAGGTGCTCGAGGCGATCGCCAACGGTGACGTGAAAGACTATCAAGATTCGATCTATAGCAACGTGAAGTATCTCAGCGAAGAAGGTACCGCTCAGTTATCGCGAGACAATTGGGCCCGCCAGTTGATCGAGGATTTGGCGAGCCAGTAGCACGGAAGCGATCGCTGACCTCGTTGATTGGCGATATCCCTCGCGAGATTCGTTCGTGCGGTTGCGGGTTGCATTCGCCCTGAGTTTCCAGCACGTGATCGATTTCCGGCCGCCATGGGAAGTAGATCGGCGCTCTTCTCCGGCGCAACGCACACTAGAGAATTGTGATGTATCGACGTTTTGGTAAAAGGGCCTTCGATCTAGTTGTGAGCATCGTCGGGCTCGCAGCTATTTCCCCTCTTCTATTGGTGACTTCGTTGCTCGTGCGAGTAAAGCTGGGTATGCCTGTCTTCTTTGTCCAGCAGAGGGCCGGCTGCCGGGGACGGGCTTTCAATCTCTACAAATTTCGGACGATGAGCGATGCGCGTGATTCAAGCGGTGCGCTGCTCCCGGACGAAGCGAGGCGATCTTCTTTCGGCGATGCCATACGCCGCCTCAGTATTGACGAATTACCTCAACTGCTCAACGTCGTTCGCGGTGAGATGAGTCTGATCGGACCGCGCCCCCTGTCCACAAGCTACCTTGATCGATACACCCCCGATCAAGCGCGTCGACACGCAGTGCGACCCGGGATCACAGGTTGGAGCCAAGTCAAGGGAAGAAACAGCTTGGGGTGGGATGCGAAGTTCAAAAACGACGTATGGTATGTTGATCATCTTGGAGTTATGATCGACACGATCATTCTTGCGAAAACACTGGTCAAGGTCGTCGCGTGTTCCGATGTCGCGCCCGAGTCCGAATTTTTGGGCACGAAGGCGAATCTGGAACAACCTGATGGTTAACTAAGAAATCATGGCCGAGTTGTCTGTATGCCGGTACCAAATCACCACGATCGCACATTATGCGTACATAGATATCTCGTCAACGGGTTTCGTTTCAACAGGTAGCTATTGCGGTTGATTCGGCCTTTATTCTTCTAGGACTGGTGAATGATGAGATCAGATCGACCGATTTCTGTGATCGGTGGCGGTGGCCATGCCCGGGTCGTGATAAGCACGATACGCGCGTGCGGCATGACGGTCGGTTCTATATTCGATGACGATCCGAGCACTTGGGATGCGCATGTCACGGGTGCTCCGATCACCGGACCGATAGAAAAGTTACGGGAGTTTCCGCACGGCCCCATTGTCGTCGCGATTGGAGATGGGCGACGGCGACGAGAATTGGTAGAACGGATCAAACTAGAACGGAACAATGTCGAATGGACCACCTTGATTCACCCGACCGCCTTCGTCGATCCGACCGCCAAGATCAGTGAGGGCACGGTTGTGTTCGCAGGGGCGGTCGTCCAACCCGACGTAATGATCGGGGCTCACGTCATCGTGAATACCGCCTCGACCATCGATCACGATTGCGTTATCGGCGACTATGTACATATTGCTCCGGGCGCCAATCTTTGTGGTAACGTGCGAGTTGGAGTGGGGGCCCATGTTGGTGCCGCTTCTGTCATCATTGAGAACCTCGAAGTGCAGGAGGGGGCCACGGTTGGTGCCGGTGCCGTGGTAATTCGTTCCTTGCCGAGAAATGTGGTCGCGGTAGGATGCCCGGCTAATGTTGTTCGGCAGGAGATGGATTAGCGGAACGACAGCGTTTCGGCAAAGGAACGATCTTTGGGCCGCCCCCAGCGTAACGCACCACTTCCGATCCCTCGACAAACCGAGTACGCACGTCGGACGAAGGCTGACAATGACCGCTGAATTTTATAGCAGTGACGACTGTCGGTGGTACAAAGAGCTAAAGTCTCTAAGCTATGACGTATCACACTTGCCTGCATTCGCTCGAATGATGGCCCGGATGCTTGGTGGCGCACCCACAGTATTTGTAACAAAAGAGCAAGGAGACGGCGCGCTGATACCACTGATCATCAAACGCATACCTCTCGTTACGGATTCGCTGGAACCTCCCCAATACGACGCCAGAACAATTCCTGGCTATCCGCCGATTCTTGGACTCGAAACCCGCTCGGCAACTGCGAAATCACATCGACTAAGGTTCTCTCGGATCATCTCGCAACTAACCGATCAACTCAATCGAATCGACGTCGTAACACTTGATCTGCAATTTGCTCCGCAGCATGGTCTGGACGCAAAGGTCTTTTCGGGAATCGGCGAGTTCAAGGTCGACGGCACCGGCGTTTCCTTGCACCTAGATCGATCGGAGTGCGATGCATGGGTTGACTTGCGGGAGAACCACCGGCGCGATATTTCCTGCGCGATCGCGATGAAATACTTTGTCCGCGTCTCAGATGGTTGGGACGGCTACCATCTCATGTTGAACAGCTATGGCGGGTCGACTGTCAAAGCGGCGTCGAAAGCGTGTAATATGGGAGGGCGCGAGTATGTGCTCGAATTGAGGAAGCAGTTGGCAGGCCACCTCTTTTGCTTTGTGGTCGAAGTAGCGGGAAAAGTCGTTTGCGCGGCGCTGGTCTCAGAGGTTTGCGGGACTGTCCGCTATCATTTCGGAGCGACACATCGCATGCATGGTTCGCTACAGCCACTCATTCTCTTAGTTCACGAAGTACGCAAGTGGGCGAAACAACGCGGTAATGATGTGTTTCTATTGGGTGGCGACTTGAAGGAACGCGATGGAATATCATGGGACATGAAAACTGGATTCTCCCCTCATCGTCAGGAGTTGTGTTCCATGAAAATTGTCTGCAACCCGACTCGCTATGAGGCGCTATCACAACAGGCGCTCCGTGAAGGACGCCCTTTGCAGCGAGATGCGTTTCCGCTTTATCGCCCAACTAGGTAGGCGTATATTTATCTATTTAGCACGCCAGTGAAATCGGACCAGTCGCCAACGTCACTTGGCGAAATTTTTGACTGCATTGTTCTGACTACTCGATTCCGTGCCCTAAGTAACTTTCAATGATCCGAATTCTCTTTACCGGCGGCGGAAGACGCGTCAATTTGCTGCGCACATTTCACATGTCGGCTGAACGCCTCGGCGAGTTGATCGAGTTGCATGTCGGAGACGCCGACCTAACCGCCGCGACGTGCGAAATCGGGGACGTGATCCACCCGCTGCCGTTGTCCCAGGATCCAGCCTATATCAAGGAGATGGTCGCCGTATGCCGAGATTCCGAAATCGATCTGGTCATCCCACTCATTGATCCAGAACTGGCGGTGCTTGCTGAACATCGCGAGCAAGTCGAAGAGTCCGGCGCAAGTCTGATTCTGAGTCAAATCGAAACGGTCCGAATCGCGGCGGACAAGCTCACCACCTACGAACACTTCGTCGCCTGTGGAATCTCCACGCCACGCACTTGGGATGCCACTGAGGTTCCCACCGACGTCGACTTTCCGCTGATCGTAAAACCGCGGTACGGTAGCGGATCGGTCGGGGTCTTCGAAGTCCACACTCGGGAGCAGCTTGATTTTTTTTCCGGATACGTCGAGCAGGCTTGTGTCCAGGAAAAACTCACTGGCACGGAATTCACATTTGACGTATTCATTGACGGCAAAGGCGAAGTCCGCTGTGTCGTCCCTCGGTTGCGACTCGAAACCCGCGCCGGGGAAATGAGCAAGGGAATCACCGTCATGGATTCGGAGTTGATCGAGGCGGCCGAGCGGGTCGCCAGATCGCTTCCCGGGGCCTATGGGCCACTTAATATGCAGGCGTTTCGCACGGACTCTGGTGAGCTATCGTTTACCGAAGTGAATCCAAGGTTTGCCGGTGGTTACTTGCTAGGCTATCACGCAGGGGCGGACTTTCCCGGAGCGTTGATCTTGTCGCATTCCCAGGGAGTGATCTCGGATCGGGTGTTTCAACCGCAGACCGACATCGTTATGTTGCGATTCGACGATGAGTTGATTACGCACCGATCATTGCTAGAGGCGCGCGGCCGTCGCATGAATTAGCTATCCGCCCGTCGATTGTGGTATCCCGTTTTGGCTTTCTCATAAATACGGTACAACTCCGAAACTATGTTCCGTCCTTCTGCGATCCAAGCCGTGATCCTTGACGTTGATGACACGTTGTATCCCGAGATCGACTATGTCCATAGCGGATTTTGTGCGGTGGCAAGGCAATTGGAAGCAAAATTGCAGTTACCTGCCGATGAAACCCGCGAACAATTCGTTGTGCTACTCGACGCCGGACACCGCACTGATACGTTTAATCGCTGGTTGGCCGATCGTTCGCTCGACGTCGATAAGTGGTTGCCCGAAATGCTTCACGTCTATCGTGACCACGATCCCGATATCACGATGTCAACGGAACATCAGGTGGTTCTTGATCGGCTGAAACAGAAATATGCGCTGGGCGTCGTCTCTGATGGCCGACACACCGCGCAACAAAAAAAGGTCGATGCCTTGGGTCTCCACCGGTGGATCAGCGCCGTGGTTCTCTCGGACCGACTCGGTCGCGAGCACTGGAAGCCAAGCACGCGACCGTTCGAGGCGGTGCTCGAACAATTGCAATTCGAGCCGGCGCAAGCCGTCTATGTCGGCGATAATCCAAAGAAAGATTTCCTTGGCCCACGCCGAATGGGAATGCAAAGCGTGCGCGTGCGCCGTCCCAATGGGCTCTATGCCAGCCTGGAGCCAAGCAGCTCCGAGTACCGCGCAGACGCAGAAATCATCGATCTGTCGGCCTTGCCTAAGTTGTTGGCAATCGACGATCAAGCGACCTGAGGTCGACCTCAAATCTCCCCGTACGACCGCATGAACCGATTCAAGCTCGCCTACAACCTCCTGCGATATCAGGGCATCCGCTTTGTGTGGCAGCGCGTTGGCATTGTGCTGAGGCATCGGCTCGGAATCACTCGTCGCACCTTCACGCCCCGGCCTTGGACCGAGATACGCCTCGCGGACGTTGTTAAGTCGGGCGTGCCGACCGACGCAGATGCTTACGCCGAGTTCAAACAGGGGCAGCCCCAGCGGTTTCTCTTTCCACTGGGCAAGCCGCCCCAATCGCCTGACGCGCTGCGCGATCTCGCGGGCGATCGACAGCCCGAGTTCGCCGAGCGACTCGATCTGTTGTCCAATGGCCGCTGTGTCTATTTTTTCCGGACGCCATCGCCAGAGTCCATCGACTGGCACCGTAACCCGCTGGATGACAAGCAAGGAGACGCCAAAACGCCGTTCCACGAGCTCCCCGACTTTCTGGTTGAACAAGGCGACCTGCGCACGCTATGGGAGCCGTCACGAGCCGCTTGGGCGATCGACTTGGGGCGATCAGCGGCACACGATCAATCGTGTGAAGCGGGAGCGACGTACTGGCAGATGGTCGACTCGTGGATGGCGGAAAATCCTCCTTACCAGGGACTGAACTGGAAGTGTGGTCAAGAAAGTTCCGTCCGTTTGACCGCGATTCTGTTCGGCTTCTGGAGTCTGGCAGATGATCCTGCGACCAGCACCGATCGCTACGAACAGATCACCCGATTGGCATGGGCAACCGGCTACCGGGTCGAGCATCATATCGATTACGCGATCTCTCAGAAAAACAACCATGCGATCTCAGAGGCCTGTGGGCTGCTACTGATCGCGTATCTTTTCCCAGAGTTCCGCGATGCGTCAAAGTGGGAGGCGAAGGGGCGCGAGGTGATGCAGTGCGAGCTCCGTCGACAGATCTACGACGACGGAAGCTACGTTCAGCATTCGATGAACTACCATCGCGTGATGTTGCACGGGGCGATCTTGGCCCTGCGATTATCTGAGCTGGCGGGAAAACCTTTCGACCGTGACATCTACGAGCTCGTTGGCCAATGTGGCGAGTTTCTGCGTCAAATGATGGATCCCACAACCGGTCAACTACCGAACTACGGAAACAACGACGGAGCGTGTGTCCTGCCGCTGAGCGAATGCGATTTTCTCGATTTTCGCCCGGTGATTCAAGCGACACACTATCTGGTGCATCGTGAGCGAATCCTGCCGCGAGGACCGTGGGACGAGGATCTGCTGTGGCTCTTTGGGCTCGAAGCATGCGATGCGCCCGAGCGAGAGTCAGCTCCTCCCGCGTCAACGGCATTCGAGTCCGGCGGTTACTACACGCTTCGCCAGGCAGAGAGTTGGGGCATGCTCCGCTGCCACACGTATCGTGATCGTCCAGCGCAATGCGACGCGCTGCATCTGGACCTGTGGTGGAAAGGCCAGAATATTCTTCGTGACTGCGGGACGTATCAATACTATGTGCCGGGTCGTGCCGACGTCGAGCATTATTTCAAGTCAATCCGCTCTCATAACACGGTCGAGATCGACGACGCGAACCCGCTGACAGCCGCCACGCGCTTCATGTGGTTCCCCTGGTCGCGCGGTGAGCGTCGCGAGTTTCACGCGGACACCGGCCCGGTGCAATGGCTCGTCGCCGAACATTATGACTACGACCGTCGTCCGCACGGCGTCGTGCATCGGCGCACGGTTGTCGCGTTGGGTGACGATCAATGGGCCGTGATCGACGATCTTCTCGGCCAAGGTACTCACCGCGCCACCGTTCGCTGGCACCTGTGCGATGCGGCCTGGGAAGCGTCCGCTGAGCACGGTTCTGTGATGCTCGAAACGCCAAAGGGAGACGTCGGGATTGTGATCGCCAGCGACCACGGCTCGCCCGAGATGTTTGAGGTGATTCGTGGCCAGGACGAAAGGGATCGCGTGCAGGGATTCGCGTCCTCGTATTACGGCGAGAAGCTCCCGATTCCGACAATCGAGGCGACTTGGCACGGTACATTTCCATTGAGAATTGTCACCACGATCATGCCCGGCACCACAGTGCCCGCGGAGTTGGAGGACGTGACTGGTGGCCGTCAGCGATGCATGCTAAGGACTCCCACCGGCCTCAAAGTCCTGGACCTCCCCGAGGCGAGTCGCTCGGCGGATTTGACGCATTTGCGGTGCGTGCATGGCGATGACTAGCTCGCTACAATGACGGGGCAACTCTGATCGTCTGATTGCAATTCCCGTTCCGTCGGCCCAATTCGAGGACCATCACCATGAGTTTTTTCCACCGGTTGAGCCCTTGTCTCTTTGCCTTTCTCGCCCTGTTCGCTGCCGGGGCCAACTGGCCGCAGTTTCGTGGTCCGGACGCCGCCGCCACTTCGACCGATACCGGTTTGCCGGTGACTTGGTCCGCCGAGAAGAACATCGCGTGGAAGATTGAGCTACCGGGCTACGGCGCGTCGAGTCCGATCACTTGGGGTGACAAAATTTATCTGACTCTGTACAGCGGCTACGGCGCCGGCAACAAGGACGCCAAGCAGGAGACGCTGAAACATCACGTCGCCTGTTTCAATCGGGCGGACGGCAAACTGGTCTGGGACCGAGCCACGCCGGCCAAAGCAAAAGACAAACCGTATCGGGGATTCGTGGCGCTACACGGTTACTCCTCGGGAACTCCTGCCTGCGATGGTCAGGCGATCTACGCTTTTTTCGGCAAGTCGGGGGTCGTCGCCTACGACCTCGAAGGCAATTTGCTGTGGACGGCCGATTGCGGCTCGGGCACCCATTCATTTGGTTCGGGGGCGTCGCCGCTCCTGTATAAAGACGTCGTGATCATCAACGCATCTCCCGAGAGCGGCAAGTTGCTGGGATTCGACAAGAAAACCGGCAAGCAACTGTGGGCTGCAGCGGACCAGAAGCTGGTTTGGAATACGCCGACGCTGGTCAAAGCAAAAGGAAGAACCGAAGTGGTCGTTAGCATGAGGGGCAAGCTGGCCGCTTACGATCCAACCACCGGAAAGCCGCTTTGGACTTGTCGCGGAATCAATGACTATATCGTGCCAAGCATCTTGGCGCATGACGGCGTTGTTTACGCCATCGGTGGTCGCAAGAATACCTGCATCGCGGTTCGTGCCGGCGGTGAGGGTGACGTGAGCAAGTCGCATAAGTTGTGGGAAATCGGCAAGGGATCGAATGTTTCGTCGCCCGTCTACTTTGATGGCCATCTCTATTGGGCCAGCGAGACCAAGGGCATTGTCTATTGTGTCGACGCCAAGACGGGCAAGGTCGCCTATGAGAAGCGTCTTGAGCCCCGCCCGGGCAGAATCTACGCCTCGCCAGTGCTGGCCGACGGTCGGCTCTATTACGTCAGCCGCAACGCCGGAACGTTCGTGATAGCGGCCCAGCCCGAGTTCAAGTTGCTGGCCCACAACAAGATCTCGTCCGACAAGAGCATCTTCAACGCATCGCCGGCGATTAGCGAGGGCTGTCTGTTGCTCCGATCCGACAAGATTCTATATTGTCTCGGTGCCAAATAACTCTCGTCTGAGCCTGCCACCGGTGATGGCTCGGTAGCGGCCGCTGGGGCACACAATTGATACCACGGGTGCGATGCTTCCAGGTCGCAGGGTTTCACGAGAAACAGGTATTTCGAGCCTAAAACCAGTGGTCGCCACGAGTTGCAAAGCGCTGTGAGGCGGAGCGTGGGCCACAATTTCTTCATGCCCCCTGTCCGGCGGGCGATTGAGCGTTGACCATCTGCCGGTCATGTCGTACGATCGACGTCTGGCGGGCCGTGCCTGTGGAACCGGACATTCGTCCTCGGTCGGCTCTCCGCTTTTCATCACTACCTCTTGAACCATTTAATGCCAAAGGGGGAGCACTCATGCCATTGTTTGAAGTCGAAACCGAGTCGCACATCATCATCACCTGGGCCTCCGACGAAGACGCCGCTTCGGCCGTCGTTTCGGACGCCTATCCCGACGAAAGAGTCAACCGGCTCACACGTCGCCCGCGCGATACCTGGGTGATCTCGAAAACAGCCCTCGGCCTGAAAGGCGAAGCCGATCCTTGCACCACGGCACGCGATTGTCTCGACAAGGCGGCGGGCGACAAGGTCCACGCGATCCGGCTTTATATGCAGGAAACGGGCGACG
>Ga0114996_10003431_pt1 | contig 19690 bp, 19 predicted proteins | sample ArcticOcean_MG_C_4_FD_87039 | JGI IMG/M metagenome (GOLD analysis project Ga0114996, IMG submission 87039) | Marine microbial communities from western Arctic Ocean - ArcticOcean_MG_CB4_134 | ecosystem: Environmental > Aquatic > Marine > Oceanic | place: Arctic Ocean: Canada Basin | collected...
AATGATAAAAAATTAATACGTTTAGCTTTTGACACTTCCGTTGATGCCCACAAAAATCAAAGAAGAAAATCTGGAGAAGCATATGTTTTTCATCCTATAGGAGTTGCTAAAATTGTAGCTGATGAAATAGGGCTAGATGCAACTTCAATTGCAGCTGCATTACTACATGATGTATTAGAAGACACAGAGTATAATGTTAATCAAATTGAAAATTTATTTGGAAAAACTATTACTAAAATTGTTGTTGGACTAACAAAAATTTCTAACTTAAAAAAAGATAAATACAACTCTCTTCAAGCTGAAAATTTTAGAAAAATGTTATTAACTCTTAATGATGACATAAGAGTTATTATTATAAAAATTGCTGATCGTTTACATAACATGAAAACCCTTAATAGTTTAGCTAAACATAAAAGAGAAAAAATAGCGGCAGAAACACTTTTCATATACGCACCCTTAGCTCATAGAATTGGTCTATATAATATAAAATCTGAACTTGAAGATCTTGGTCTAAAGCATACTGATCTTAGAAAATATGCTCAGATTAAAAATAAAATTGAAAAAAGTCAAGATAAGCAAGGGGTTTACATAAAAAAGTTTTCTTCAATGGTCAAAAAAACCCTCAATAAAGAAAATTTTAAGTATTCAATTAACGGAAGGAGCAAGTCTATATACTCTATATACAATAAAATGGAAAATCAATCAATTCCATTTAATGATATTTATGATAAATTTGCTATACGTATAATCTATAGTGCTGGAAGAGAAGATGAGAAATTCATTGCCTGGAAAATATATTCTATTATAACTGATCATTTTGTCCCAAACCCAACTAGACTAAGAGATTGGATTACAGCCCCAAAATCAACTGGTTATGAAGCTCTTCATATTACAGTTAGTGGGCCTGAAAATCAATGGGTAGAAGTTCAAATTCGTTCAGAAAGAATGCATGAAATAGCCGAAAAGGGTTATGCCGCTCATCATAAATATAAAATCGAAAATAAAAATGATATAGGAATTGAAGACTGGCTAGATAGGCTGCAAGAACTTCTAAAAGACAATAGTGTTAACGCTGTTGATTTTGTGGATGATTTTAAACTAAGTTTATATTCTGAAGAAATATTTGTTTTTACTCCAAATGGAGATTTACTGTCAATTCCCAAAGGTTCTACTGCATTAGATTTTGCTTTCAATATACATACAGAAATCGGAATAAAAACTAGAGGTGTTAGAATCAATCAAAAGCTTGTTCCGCTCAGTAAAGTTTTAAAAAGTGGTGACCAAGTAGAAATAATAACCTCAGAAAATTCAAAACCAAATGCAAATTGGCTTGACTTTGTAATTACATCAAGAGCTAGATCAAAAATCAAATCCTCACTGAATGATGAAAAAAAGAAAATTGCAGAAAATGGAAAAGAAATTTTAAGAAGAAAGTTAAAGCATTTAAAAATCAAATCGAATGATAAGGTAATTGAATTAATGCTCAATTTTTTTAAAATTAAAGCAAGTTTAGATCTTTATTATCAAGTTGGGGTTGGTAATATTGACAGTAAAAAAATTCGAGAATTTTCATCAGACTATAATAATAAATTTATTAACTTTTTCAAGAAAAGACTCAAATATGATAACTCGTACAAAATTAAAAATACTAAAGGAAATGATTACGATAAATTAGTTTTTGGTAAAGAACAAGAAGCATTGAGCTATAAGATTTCAACTTGTTGTAATCCTATACCTGGTGATGCAGTTTTTGGATTTATAACAATCAACGAAGGAGTTAAAGTTCATAAAAAAGAATGTCCTAATGCAATTTCAATGCAATCAAAATTTGCTTATCGTATAATTAATGCAAAATGGATTAATTCGTCCACAGATATTTTTACTGCTATTCTTAAAATTAAAGGTATTGATAATATAGGTCTAGTTAATGAGTTAACTAGAGTGATTTCTAACAACATGAATGTTAATATATTTAAAATCAATTTTGAAGCTGAAGATGGTATATTTAAAGGAAATGTTGGTATGCGAGTTCGAAACAAAACCATTTTAAATAAAATTGTAAAAAACTTACAAAAAATGAAAGGAATCGAAAAGGTAACTCGAGAATAACTGAATAAAAGTATATATTTGTATATAATGCAAGAAATAGAGTCACAAAAAGAAACAAGGTCACAACAAGATGTAGTTAAGGGGGTTTTTGTAAACTTCTTGAACCAAAAATCTCATAGAAAAACTCCCGAGCGTTTTGCGATTTTATTTGAAATATATGCAAATAAGGAACATTTTGATATTGAATCTTTATACATCAAAATGAAAAATAAAAATTATAGAGTTAGTAGGGCTACTTTATATAACACCATAGATCTTCTTCTTGAATGCGGATTAGTTAGAAAACATCAATTTGGAAATGCTCATGCGCAGTACGAAAAATCATATTTTGACAGACAGCATGATCATGTAATTTTTACTGATTCAGGTGAGGTTAAAGAATTTTGTGACCCAAGAATACATCAAATTAAACAAACAATTGAAGAGGTTTTTAATGTTGAAATTCATAATCATTCTTTGTATTTTTACGGCACTAAAAAAAACGTCTAAGAATCTAATAAAACATGACTGTTGATTTATTACTCGGCCTGCAATGGGGAGATGAAGGAAAAGGAAAAATTATTGATGTATTAACAAAATCTTATGATATAATTGCTCGTTTTCAAGGAGGTCCAAATGCTGGACATACTCTAGAATTTGAAAGCATAAAACACGTTCTTCACACCATTCCTTCAGGTATTTTTCATCCAACTGCAACAAATTTGATTGGTAATGGAGTTGTTATTGATCCAGTAATATTCAAAAAGGAAATGGAAGGACTAAAGCCTTATAAAATTGATTTTAATGAAAAACTTTTAATATCTAAAAAAGCTCACCTTATATTACCAACTCATAGATTGTTAGATGCAGCATCAGAAGCATCTAAAGGTAAGACTAAAATTGGATCAACTCTTAAAGGTATAGGTCCAACATATATGGATAAAACAGGAAGAAATGGAATTAGAGTAGGTGATATTCTCCTTCCAGGTTGGAAAAAAAAATACCTAGAACTTTCAAAGAAACATTTAAAAATGTTAAACTATTTTGACAATAAAATTGAATTTGATCTCAAATTAATGGAGCTAAACTTTTTTGACTCATTAGAAGCCCTCAAATCTTGTCAAATAGTTGACAGTGAAGAATACATTAATAAAGCTCTAAAGTTAAATAAAAAAATATTAGCTGAAGGTGCTCAAGGATCTTTATTAGATGTAGATTTTGGCACATATCCTTATGTTACATCTTCAAACACTACTGCTGCAGGAGCTTGCACTGGCCTTGGAATTGCTCCTAATAAAATAAAAGAAGTCTTTGGTGTTTTTAAGGCTTACGCTACCAGAGTAGGAAGCGGTCCTTTTCCTACTGAACTATTTGATGAAAAAGGGAAAGTTATGGCTAAAGTTGGTAATGAATTTGGTTCTACAACAGGAAGAGCAAGAAGATGTGGATGGATTGATTTAGTTGCACTTAAATATTCTATTGAAATAAATGGAGTAACACAATTAATAATGATGAAAGGAGATGTGCTCTCCGGTTTCAAAAATATTAAAGCATGTATTGCTTATGAAATGGGAAATGGAGAAATAACTTCATTTTTTCCATATGATTCTGGGTCTAAAGGGTTAAAACCAATTTATAAAGAGCTAGATGGCTGGTCAGAGGATTTAACAAGAATTACTGATGAAAAATATTTTCCTCAACCATTTAAAAATTATATAAAATTCTTAGAAAAAGAATTAGAAATTCCAATTAAAATAGTTTCAGTAGGACCAGACAGAAAACAAACTATTTTCATAAATTGATTTATTAAAATTAACTTTTGAATCGATTACTCTTTTTTATATACATCAACCTTCTAGGGTGTTTTGTGCTTTTTAGTCAAGATTCTAAGATTATAGAAATAAGAAAAGCCGGAAGTTCAAATCAAAATGAATCACTGTATCCAGGTGCAAATATTTTATTAAAAGACATAGAGACTCGAGTAAATCTCTATCATGAAGGGGCTTTAATTATTTCTGATAAAGCATTTTTTTATAATAAATCTAATTTCTTTAAAGCTGAGGGTGATATTATATTTTCTCAAGGTGATAGTTTAACAATGACCTGTTCAAATCTAGAATACGACGGAAATTCAAAAAAAGCAAAAGCATGGGGAAATGTTTTTTTAAAAAAACCAGACATGTCATTAAAAACTGACACACTTTATCTGGATAGAAAAAAACAGATTGGATACTATAATACTTTTGGAAAAATAATTGATAGCTCAACTGTCCTAACAAGCAATAAAGGTACTTTTTTTATGAATGAGAATAAATATAGATTTATCTCAAACGTAAAGATTAATTCACCTAAATATTTTATCAAATCAGAAAGACTTGACTATTTTACTGATATAGACAATGCTTTTCTTTATGGTCCGACTGATATAGTTGGTGGCGATTATACTATATACTGTGAAAGAGGTTTTTACGATTTGAAAAAAGAGAAAGGTGATTTTCAAAAAAATGGAAAAATAAATTATGATGGAAAAATTATTTTTGGTGATAGCTTATATTTTGAAAAAGGTAAAGAATATGCTTCGGCCACTAATCGAGTAAAAATTAGAGATACAATAAATAATTCAGTTATTTTTGGTCATTATGGGGAAATTTTTAAAGCTAAAGATTCTGCAATCATAACAAAAAGAGCAGTAGCTTTAAATATTATTGAAAATGATTCACTCTATATTCATGCCGACACATTAATTGCCACTGGCCCTCAAGACAATAGATTCTTAAGGGGGTTTTATGATGTTAGATTTTTTAAATCAGATATAAAAGGAAAATCAGATTCACTTTTTTTAAATCAACAAACTGGAAATATTGAACTTTTCAAAAGACCTTTAACAAATAAAGAAATACAACTGTTTACTGAAGAAGATAAAAATAAACGTAATCCTATACTATGGTTTGGTGACAGTCAAATGACAGGTGATCAAATATTTATTTTATCAGAATTAAAAACAAAAAAACTTGACTCTCTCAAAATAATTGGAAATGTCTTTATTGTTGAAAAAGACAGTCTTAGTTATCATGGATTCAATCAAATTAAAGGTGGCTTGTTAAATGGAGATTTTATTAATGGACAATTAAATAATATAGAAGTCATAAAAAACACTCAAGTAATTTATTATTTATACTCAGATGAAGATAACGAGTTGATTGGAATTGATAAAACTCTTTGTAGTTCACTTGATATGATAATGATAAATAATGAAATTTCTGATATTACCTTTCGTGTAAATCCAAATGGTGAAGTTTTTCCAGAAGAAGAAATTGATGAAAACGAAAGAAAATTAAAGGGTTTCATTTGGAGATATGATGAAAAACCTAAAGATAAAAATGATCTTTTTAGTGAAAAAGACAAAAACTTAATCCTACCTAAAATTAAAGGTATTGAAATTCCTGATGCGTTTTTTTATGAATTGGATTTTGATAAATGAAAGAAAAATTTTTAAAATATCAGGCTAAAACGACTCCGAATCCATTAGGTTTAGAAATAAAAAAAGCAAAAGGTTCATATATCTGGGATAAATCAGGTAAAAAATATCTTGATTTTGTTGCAGGTGTCTCTGTAAACACACTCGGTCATAGGCATCCAAAAGTAATAAAAGAAATAAAAAAACAGCTAAAAAAATATATGCATGTAATGGTTTATGGAGAGTTTATTCAAAAGCCAGCAGTTGAATTATGTGAAAATATTATAAACAAACTGCCAAATAAATTAGAGGTAATTTATTTAACAAATTCTGGAACCGAAGCAATTGAAGGTGCATTAAAACTTGCTAAAAAGTCAACAGGTAGAAGAGAATTAATTGCCGCTAAAAATTCATATCATGGAAGTACTCAAGGAGCTCTTAGTTTATTAGGTGTCGAGAAGCAAAAAAAAGGATATGAGCCTCTACTTCCTGAAATAAAATTTATACGTTTTAATAACACTGATGATTTATATTTAATCACTAACAAAACTGCAGCAGTTGTTTTAGAGACAATCCAGGGGGGGGCAGGTTTCATTTTACCAAACAAAAACTATCTAGAGTTGGTAAAAAAAAAATGTGAAGATGTTGGTGCTCTTCTTATTTTAGATGAAATACAGCCAGGTTTTGGAAGAACAGGTAAACTTTTTGGTTTTGAACATTTCAAGGTTACACCCGATATACTTATTATGGGTAAAGGAATGGGTGGAGGCTTACCAATTGGTGCTTTTTGTTCATCAAAAAAAATAATGAAATTACTTGAAGACAAACCAAAACTTGGTCATATAAGTACTTTTGGTGGCAATCCTGTTATAGCAGCGTCTGCTTTGGCAACTATAAAAACTATTTATAAAGAAAATTTAATGGATGGTATAAATAAAAAGGAAAAGTTGTTTAGAGAAAAGTTAAAACATCCTCTGATAAAAAAAATTAATGGAAAAGGATTAATGCTTGCTATTATATTCGATAATAAATCAACAGCTAACACTCTTGTATTAAATGCTATAGATAAAGGTTTAATTTTGTTCTGGCTTCTATGGGAAAAAAAAGCTGTACGAATATCTCCTCCACTTAATATTAGTGATAAGGAAATAAATAAAGGCTGTGATATTATTATAAGTATTTTAAATAAAATTACTACTGTTTAATGTTAACTATTTTGTTAAAAACAAAACTATAACTAACATTAAACATTCATGGAGGTTGTCTAACTTGGAATATCATATATTAATATGCTAAACTTGAATCAAGACGACTTTCCTGCCCCCATATCAAAATTTGAAGCCATGCTCAAAACTAATGAGGTTTTATTTTTTGACGCTCAAGAGTTTGAAAGTATAGTGCAACACTATATAGATTATGGTAAACTTAATCTAGCTGATAGAGCTTTGGAAATAGGAATGAATCAGCATCCAAGAAATGGCGAACTACTTTTATTAAAAAGTGAAATCTTGATTTTTGAAGGTGAGTTTAAAAAATCTTTAGAAATAATAGAAATTGCTGAACAGTTAGTGCCTCAACATGAAGAAATATTTTTGCAAAAAGCGACAATTGCCTCTAAATCAAAACAACATTTTGAAGCTATAAAACATCTTAATAAAGCGCTTGAGCTATCTGAAGATCAACAAGAAATATGGGGCTTACTTGGTATGGAATTTTTAATTTTAGAGGATTTTAATTCTGCGAAATATTATTTTCAATTATGTTTAGATGAAGATCTATTAGATTATCAATCATTATATAATTTATTGTATACGTTTGAACAATTAAACGATTCAACTGGAGCTATTGAAGCTTTAAATTCAATATTGGAAAAAGACCCTTATTGTGAAGTTGCATGGCATCAGCTTGGTAAAATTTATAGTACTCAAAACAAATACAAAGAAGCAATTTCTGCTTTTGAATTTGCTGTTATTAGTGATGATAAATTTACTGGTGCATACATTGAAAAAGGTAAGATTTTAGAAAAAACTGGTAAGATAAATATGGCTATTGAAAATTATCACATAGCACTGCAGATAAATGATCCAAGTGCATTTATTTATCATAGGATCGCAACTTGTCATAAAATTTTAGGCAATGATACTTTATCCATACAGTTTTATAAAAAAGCTATAAATATTGAGCCAACATATGAAAAAGGCTGGATTGCCATTATAGATTTTTATTTTTTAAAAAAAGATTTTATTAGTGCTCTTACATTTGCTCAAAAAGCTATAGAATCAAATGGAGATAATTCTCTTATAACATTTAAAATTGGTGAAGTTTTATTTAAATTAAACAGGTTTTCAGATGCAGCTTTTTATTTTGAAAGTGTTATTAAATTAGGTGATTATGATCAAAATATATGGAACAATCTTCTTGATTGTTTGATTAAACTATATAGGTTTAATCAGGCAAAAAATATGATATATAAAGCTTTAGAAATTTATTCAGATTCTCCAGATATTATTTTTAGATTAGCAATAATTGAAATTAAATTAGGGAATAGAGAATTAGCTAAAAAACATCTTAATGCTATTAATAAATCAATGGTAAATAAATTATTTGAAAATGATTTATATTCTAATTTTAGAAATATAGTTTAATACAAAATAATTATATAGTTGCTTTTTTATTAGCTTACGATTGATTTGAACCTTTTAAATAGATTTAATTTATGAAATCACTAAATCTTATTCTTAAAGGAGTTTTTATGGGAATAGCTGATCTAGTTCCTGGTGTGTCAGGAGGCACCATAGCTTTTATTCTTGGGATATACGATGAATTTATTTTTAGTTTATCAAAACTGTCATTCTCATCATTAAAGAAATTAAAAAACGAAGGGTTAACAGTTTTTTGGATTGAAATCAATGGAAATTTTCTTTTAAAATTGTTTTCTGGTATCCTAATAGGAGTTTCTTTATTTACTTATTTAATTGATTGGCTAATTATTAATTATCCGATTCCTTTATGGGCTTTTTTCATTGGAATTTTATTATCAAGTACCGGTTTTATCTTTAGAAAAATTAAAATTCCAAATATTAAATTATTATTATACTTATTTTTAGGAATCTTAATTTCTTTTGCTATAACCCAAATTAATTTAAACTCTGAAACTAAATCAATCAGTGGGCTGTATTTATTTTTATCATCATTAATTTCGATAAGTGCTATGATTCTCCCAGGTATATCAGGCGCATATATTTTAATTCTATTTGGCACTTACTCAGAAGTTATTTCAACAATAAAGGGGATTTTAAATATCTTTTTTCAACAAGATTATACAAACTTAAATGGTATTCTCTACAATGCAGGCATTATTGGTTTTGGAATTATGTTAGGGATACTAATATTTTCTAAAATTTTTAATTGGCTTCTTGTTAAGTTTTATGATAAGACTTTAGTATTTCTAATTGGATTAATGCTAGGTGGTTTAAATAAAATATGGCCATGGAAAGAAAATAGCGAGAATGTTCTACCATTTAATTATTCTGGAGAAAAAAATATTCTATTGTCTTTGATCTTTTTTATTTTAGGAACACTATTCATCTTTGGTGTGCAATTTATAGAAAAACAAAAAAATAATGATAAGAAAGAGAACAAGTAGTGATAAATTTTTATTATTAATTAAAGGGTTTGCTATGGGAGCTGTAAATAAAGTTCCTGGTGTTTCTGGAGGAATAATTGCTTTAGCCTGTGGTTTTTATGTTGAACTTATAAATTCGATTCAAAAAATAAATACAACATCATTAAAACTACTCTTTTCTGGACGTTGGAAAAGTTTCTACAATTATATTAATGCTGAGTTTTTAATTTATCTTTTTGGAGGTAGTATTATCAGCTTTTTTAGCATGTCTTTACTTTTAGACTATTTAATAATAAATTATTCTAATTATTTATGGTCAAGTTTTTTTGGAATGGTATTAGCCTCAATATATTTTATTTTTCCATTATTAAGAAAATGGAGATTAAACACATACATATTTTATATTATTGGGACATTAATTGGTTTAAGCATTGGATTATCTGACCCTATACATGGTAATGATAATTTGTATTTTGTATTTTTTTGTGGGATAATTAGTGTGTCTGGAATGACCCTGCCTGGATTATCTGGTTCTTTTTTATTATTACTATTAGGTAATTATGAACTTCTATTGGTTGAATCTGTAAATGCCTTTTTTTTTAGTATTAAAGAGGTAATTATTGGAGATTTTGAGTTTTTAAATAATAAAGAAAGGATACGGTTAATTCAAATAATGGTAGTATTTATATTTGGATCAGTTACAGGCTTAGTATTTTTTGTTAATGTATTAAGTTTTTTGTTAAAAAAGTTTTATTCCACGACCATATCTATTTTAATAGGTTTTATTTCTGGTTCTATTATATGTTTGTGGCCGTGGAGATTTTTATCAAATGATAATAAGATAAAGTTTTATTTTCCCACTGAAATTAACAAGGAAAATATTTTAATGCTGATATGTATTACATTAGGCGTTGGATTTGTATATGTTTTAGAAAAATATGGAAAAGAAATCAAAATATAGACAATTCGGGTTAATAGGAAAAGATATTGAATACTCATTTTCAAAAGCATATTTTGAAAAAAAATTTTTAAATAAAAATTATACTTTTTTCAATTATAAAAACTTTGATATTAAAAATATTTCGGAAGTAAAAAAAATTCTTAAAACAAAAAATATAACCGGCTTAAATGTTACAACACCTTACAAGGAAAAAATAATTCCTTATTTAAATGAATTAACAGAAACTGCACAAAAAATTGGAGCAGTAAATACCATATACTTCAAGAAAAATAAAATAATAGGAGATAATACAGATGTTATTGGATTTGAATATGCTTTAAAAAACTTTATGGGGGAGTTTTCCAAAAACGCTTTAGTTTTAGGGACTGGGGGGGCTTCAAAAGCTGTTGAGTTTGTTTTAAGAAAAAATAGTGTAGAAATGATTTTTGTATCTAGAAATCCATCTAAAAATGAGTTACACTACGAAGCTCTAAATGAAAACTTAATAAATAATTATCCTTTGATTATTAATTGTACTCCTTTAGGAACATTTCCAAAAACAGAAAGCTCACCGAATATTCCTTACAATTTTATTAATTCAAAAAATTATTTATTTGATTTAATATATAACCCGAAAGTAACAACATTTATGAAAAGGGGGCTTGATAATGGAGCTAAGGTTAGTAATGGATATAATATGTTGACACAACAAGCTGAGGCATCATGGAAACTTTGGAAACAACTAAGAATATGATATTTTTTTTGTAAATTTTGAGCAAACTAAATCATGGCTAAACAAGTAATAAAGAAAGACAATAATAGTATAAAAGATTTGGATATTTCTAGCATGACTGTTATTGAGCTCAAAAAAATTGCAAAACAAAAAGGTATTTCTGGTGTGTCAAAATTCAAAAAATCTGATTTATTAAAATCTATAAAGAAGGCTAGTGAAAATAGAAAAATAGAAAAAAAGTTATCGACAAACAAAAGTGTTAAAAATAAAAAATCAACTATAAAATTTGAAAATAAAATACAATTAACTACAAAAGAGCTCATTGATCTTCTTAAGAATAAAATTAATGAAACAAAATGGAGTTTACATAAACATGTTATAGAAAATGTAATTAAGGAGATAGAAAAAATGTTTTTTGAAGACTTAAAAAAAGAAAAAAATATTTTCATTTCAAATGGTGGTAATGAAATTGATTTTTATTTTAAATCCACAGAAAAAGAAGAATTCGATAAAATAACTTATGATTATCGAAAAATGAAGCGTGTTTATTTTAAAGAAATAGAAAATCAAAAAAAAATAAATAGTGAATTAAAAAAGGATATAATTGAACAGATTAAGACATTAATAGGTGAGGGAGGTTCAATAAACAATGTATATAAAAAATTTAAATCTTTTCAAGAAAATTGGCACAAAATAGGACCGGCATTAAGATCTGATCATTACAATTTATGGGAAACATATAAACACCATGTTGAACGTTTTTATGACTTTCTGCATATTAATAGAGAATTAAGAAATCTTGACTACAAGCATAATTTTGACGAAAAAATCAAAATTATTGAGCAAGCAGAAGCTTTAGTTAAAATTGAAGACGTATTAAAAGCTGGAAGAGATTTAAATGTTCTACACCGTTTATGGAAAAAGGAATTAGGCCCAGTAGCTCCTGAAAACAGAGAGTCATTGTGGAAAAGATTTCAGGAAGCCTCCAAATTAATACATGCAAGAAGGCAAGATTTCCAAAAGGATATTGATAAAAATCAAAATATTAATCTTGAAAGAAAACATATAATTCTTAAAAAAATTGAAAAACTAACTGATTCAAAACCAAGTATTCACAAAGATTGGCAATTATCAATCAAAAAATTCAATGAACTAAGGGAAGAGTTTAAAAAGGTTGGGCATATTCATAAATCTGAAAGTAAAAAAAATTGGAAGTTATTTCGAGAAACAGGTAGAATATATAATCTAAACAAAAATCAATTTTATAAAAATCAAAAAAAAGATCAAAAAGAAATAATAGAAAAGTATAAAAACCTAATAGAAGAAGTAAAAAATATTAATAAAAAAGAAGATTGGAAACACTTTGTAGAAAGAATGAAATCAATACAAATAGAATTTAATAAACTTGGCTATATTCCAAGAAGTATATCAAAAAAGTTTAGATCTGAATTTCAAAAAGAAACAAACCTTTATTTTCAAAGATTAAAATCTGGTTACCAAAAAATAAATACAGATGAAGAAATCCTTTATAAGAAAAAATTAGAAATAGTTAATAATCTTAAAAAATTAGAATTTACAGAAAAAAAAATCATTGAAATTTTTACAAGTCAATGGGAAAACATTCAAAACATAGGCAATGTTAATAATCAATTAGAAATTAAAATAATTAATTTATTTATTAAATCTGCTTCTAAAATAATTAAAGGGACCCCTGATCTCAAAATAAATAAATCAAATATTATGTTTGATATAGAATTGTGCTGTATAAAAACTGACTTGGAGCAGTTGCAGGTTAAAATTGATTATTATAAAAAAACAATTGATGGACTGCAAAATGAAATAAATCAATTGGAAAATAATCTTGAGTTTTTTAGTCAATCCAGTACAGAAAGTCCTGTTCTTAAAGAAGTGACAGAAAAATTAAATCAATTAACAACTAAATCGTTCCTATGGAAGGAAAGGATTAATAAACTTAAAACAGCTAAAAATAAGACTATTAATTCTGTTAAAAAAAATTTAGAGGATGATAAGAATATTAGTGAAACAGAATGATTTTAAATATTTTTTTTAGCTTTTTCCCATAAACTATTTAAATCATCTAAGCCCAAAGACTGTATTGTAATATTTTCTGATTTTGCACTTTTTTCCATATATTTAAATCGATCAACAAATTTTTTGTTTGTTTTCTTTAAAGCCATATCAGGATCTATTTTAATAAATCTTGCATAATTAATTAGAGAAAAAATTAAGTCCCCAAACTCCTCTTCAATAGTGGATTTATTATTTTCTTTTAATGCATCAAGAAACTCATTTTCTTCTTCTTTAACTTTTCCCCAAACATCTTCCAGTTTTTTCCATTCGAAGCCAACTCCAGCTGCTTTATCTTGAATACGTTGTGATTTAATCATCTCTGGAAGGCTGTATGGTATACCCGAAAAAATACTGTTATTTCCCTCCTTAAGTTTTAAAGTTTCCCAATTACGCTTAACATCATCTTCATTTTTCACTTTAACAGTCCCATAAATATGTGGATGTCGATAAATAAGCTTATCACAAATAGCTTCTGTCACATCTCCAAGATCAAACTCTTTTTGTTCAGAGGCTATTTTTGAATAAAACATAATATGCAATAACAAATCACCTAACTCTGATTTAATTCCTTTTAAATCTTTTTCTGAAATAGCTTCTGACAATTCATGTGTTTCCTCAATTGTGAGTGTTCGAAGAGTTTCAAAAGTTTGTTTCTTGTCCCACGGACATTTCAATCGAAGATCATCCATTATTGTTATCAACTTGTCTATTAATTCTAGTTGTCTTTTACGAGAATTCATTTGTTATCATTTTGTATAGTAAATGAGAAAAACACCCCCTTTATCTATTAGAAGGTTATACCATTGAATTATTTTTTTTACATCATTTGAATATACCCTTTCGTAATCATAATTATTATATATAGTAGAGAAATAATTCATAAGGTCTTCTTTTGATGATTTATGCTTTATCTATGTTTGCAATCCATTTTCATATTTATAAATCATTTTAAAAATTTTATTAAGCGATTTTTCTTCAGAAACCCCAAAAACCTTAATATCACTAAGGTTGCTGAATTTATCATTTCTACTTGTCGAAATTCATACTACCTAGTTTTTATTGGTCTTGAAAACTTCATTTTGTAATCAGTTTCAATTTTTCCTTTACTAATATTTAATAATTTACCTTTAAATAATTTTCTTTTTAATGGTGATAATTTATCAGTAAATAAAATCCCCTCAATGTGGTCATATTCGTGCTGAATTACCCTTGCAATAATACCATTGTATGAATCTTGATATTGATTAAATTCTTGATCAGAATATTTTATCAAAATAGTGTCAGAACGCTTTACGTCTGCTCTTACCTCAGGAATACTTAAACATCCCTCATTAAAATCCCATTCATTTCCAATTTCATCAATAAGAGTTGGATTAATAAATACTTTTTTAAAAGATTTAACTTTGTTTAATTCAATATCTTCCATGCTTTCCTCATCAGCAAAAGGACTAGTATCAACTATGAATAAGCGTAATGATAAACCAATCTGTGGTGCTGCTAATCCAACCCCATTTGCATTATACATTGTTGCCCACATATTTTCAATTAAATCATTTAAATTTTCAAAATTCTTAGATATTTCCATTGCTTTATTTTTCAATACAGGATTTCCATAAGCTAGTATTGGTAAAATCATTTTTGATGTTTTTTAAATTCTAAGTAGGATTGTAATATAATAGTTGCACTAATTTGATCAATGAGTGATTTGTTTTTTCTTTGATTCTTTTTTAAACCATTATCAATCATTGCTTTACTAGCAATTTTTGAAGTAAATCTTTCATCGTGTCTAATAACTGTTACATTAGGAATTTGTTTTTGTAGTTTAGTTATAAATTTTAAAATTAATTTTTCAATATTCGAAAAACTACCATCTCTTTGTTTAGGCTGACCAATAATTATAGCTTCTACATCGTTTTTTGAAAAATATTCCTGTAAAAAAATCAATGTTTTTTTTGGGGTTAATGTTGTTAAACCACTAGCAATTATTTGAAATGGGTCTGTATGGGCAATACCTGTTCTCTTTTCACCAAAATCTAATGCAACCAAACAACTCATTTTAAAATTTTTACAAATATACATTTTTGACACCGTAAATTAATTAGTGATTTCTCAGTTTCACTACTTTTGCTAAAATTTAAATTATGAAATCTATAATTGAAGCTGCATGGGACAATCGATCTTTATTAGAAACTGAAAAGACTCAGAATGCTATAAGAAGTGTCATAAAACAACTAGACGATGGTAAAATTAGAATTGCTGAAAAAAATAATGGCCTTTGGAAAATAAATGACTGGATAAAAAAAGCTGTCATTTTGTATTTCCCTATACAAAAAATGAAATCTATTGAAGTTGGACCATTTGAATTCCATGATAAAATTCCGTTAAAAAATGATTATGCAAAAAAAAATATTCGTGTTGTACCTATTGCTATTGTTAGATACGGAGCATACGTGGCAAGTGGAACAATTTTAATGCCGAGCTATACCAATATTGGGGCATATGTTGATACAGGGACTATGATAGATACATGGGCTACAGTTGGAAGTTGTGCGCAAATTGGAAAAAATATTCACATTAGTGGTGGTGTTGGAATTGGTGGAGTTCTGGAACCAATTCAAGGTTTAGCAGTTATAATAGAAGATAATGCATTTATAGGTTCAAGGTGTATTATAGTTGAGGGTATACTAATTGAAAAAGAAGCTGTATTAGGGGCAAATGTTGTTTTAACTGCCTCAACAAAAATCATTGATATTACAGGATCAAAGCCAGTAGAAATGAAAGGTGTTATTCCTAGCAGATCAGTCGTCATTCCTGGAAGTTATTCAAAAAAATTCCAGGCGGGAGAATATCAAGTGCCTTGTGCTTTAATTATTGGAAAAAGAAAAGAAAGCACTGATAAAAAAACATCACTAAACGACGCTCTAAGAGATAATGAGATAGCCGTTTAACTTTTATGATTTTTTAATTAATCCATAATCAGACCAAATTCGATATTTTTTTTTAGTTTCTAATCTAATTTTATTATTTAATTCCAAAGAAAAATTATCGACATATCCCCTTGAATGGTCAAGGTGTAAGCATATTGCTGAATATCTAATTTGTTTTGGCTTAATACCAAAATTTATAAGGCGTTCACCAAATTCACGATCTTCTCCTCCATATTTCATTCTCTCATCAAAACCGTTTATAGAAAAAATATCCTTGCGCCATCCAGAACTGTTTTGACCATTCCATGTTGGTTTAGTTGGAGTAAGTTTATTTAGAACTCTTGAAATAGGTACGCAAGTATATATTTTAATGTTATTAAATGAAATAGATAATCCTCTTTTTCTTAACCATCTAATGGAAAAGCAATTCTGTAAGAAAATATCTTCTTCTGAAATAATATTTGACAAACTTCTATTTAACTTAAAATAACCTCCTGACAAAAATGATCCCTTAGCTTTAAATTTATTATGAGTTTCTAAAAAATCTCTTCTTGGAATACAATCACCATCAGTAAAAACAATATATTTTCCTTTACTAATATTAAGTGCCTTATTTAAAATAATTGTTTTTTGAAAACCATTATCAGGGTGCCAAGCATGCTGGACGGGATAAAATAGAATTTGGCGAATGTTTTCAATTAGATCTTTAGTTGAACTTCGAGATCCATCATCAGCAATTATTAACTCAAAATCTTTAAAGGATTGTTGAGCAAAGCCTAGCAAAACTTTTTTAAGCCATAACTCTGAATTATATGTACTTAGAATAACTGAAAAAAAAGGTGACAAATTTTAAATTTTAATATCCATGACAAAAATAAAACTACTTTTGCTTTTAACAGGTGAATTTATAATGAAAATATTAGTCATACAACAAAAAATGATAGGTGATGTGTTAATATGCAGTCTGTTATGTGAGAATATAATAAAATGGAATCCACGAGCTAAAATTGATTTTATAGCCAATACTCATACTCTACCAGTTCTTAAGAATAATCCTCATATTAATAAAATAATAGTTTTTGGAGATCATTTTAAAAATGATAAAAAATCATTTTATTGCTTTTTGAATAATCAACGTAAAAATAAATATGACATACTAATTGATGCATATGGAAAAATTGAAAGTATTTTAACTTCTTGGTTAACCCCTGCTCCTATTAAAATTGGTTACAAGAAATGGTATACTAATTGGGTTTATTCAATATCAGTTGAAAGACAATTAAATAAATTAAAAGCTGACATACAACTTTCAATAAAAAATAGAATCAAATTATTAATACCAATAATAGGAAAAGATTTCAATTATATCTATAAACCAAAAATATATTTGGATGATTATGAAAAAAAAAAGCAAAAGTTCTATTAATCAATAGAAGAAAATCTCCCCTATTAATGATTAGTGCTTTGGGTAGTTCAAAATTAAAAACATATCCAATCGAAAAAATGAGTTTTGTTTTAGATTATATAGTTAGAAAATACGATGCTCAATTAATTTTAAATTACATGCCAAATCAAAGGGAAGAAATTTTGTTATTACATAACAAAATAAAATTCAAAACAAAACAAGCTTTGCTGTTTGAAAAAAGTCCTGGAAGTTTGAGAGAATATATATCAATTGTTTCATGTTGTGATGCGATTATTGGAAATGAAGGCGGAGCTATTAATATTGCGAAATCTCTAGAAATTCCAAGTTTTGCAATATTTTCACCTCAAATAGATCCTGATGCATGGAATACATTGTCACAAACTCAAATTAGTGTTCATATCAAACATTACATTAAGAATTTTAAACATTTTAAATTAAGCTCTAAACAAATATTTAGTTTATATGAGTCCTTTGAATTTGATTATTTCAAAGATGAGTTATCAATTTTCATGAACAGACTCAAATAAACCATTTGTAGCTTTAATTTTTTTATTTAAAATAGACGCTTTTTGAATTAAATCGTTTTCATGAAATTTAGATCGATCTTCTTCATAATGATCTAGATGATAGACAATAGCAATAAACTTTAATCTCTTACCTTTAATTCCAGAGTTATGCAATCGAATCATTAAATCTGAATCCTCTCTACCCCAACCCTTAAACTCGTTATCATAACCATTTACTACTACAAAGTCCTTCCTCCAGAAAGAAGTATTACAACCTCTAAATTTATGAGAAATTTCATTTTTTTCTTTATAAAATAATCTGAGATACGGTATTCGAATTTTTCTAAATCTTTTTTTTATTCTTGGACTAAAAAAAGAGAAAAATAGTTTTTTGTTTTTATTCTGATAACACCACATTACTTCTGAAATATATTTCTTCTTAATATGAACTCTAGTTCCATATAAATAACATCCTTTTTTTGCATTAATTAGATGATCATACACGAAATACTCGTCAGGCATGCAGTCACCATCAATCTGAATTATGTAATTTGATTTGGATAACAGTATAGCTTTGTTAAGAATCAAAGCTTTTCTAAAACCAATATCTTCTTGTTGAACATGGATAAGTTTTGATGGAATTTTATTTTTCCAAGAATCAACAATATTTGAAGTTTTAATATCATTTCCATCTTCAGCAATAATTATTTCATTTGGAATTTTTAATTGTTTTGATATGGCATCAATAATATTATTGAGTACTTCTGGAGAATTATATGTAGAAATTATTATTGCGACAGTCATAATTAAAAGCAAATATAAATAGAAAGTAATGTTTTATAGTTCACTACTTATTAAACTGTATTTTTGAATAAATATTTTATAAATGAGATTTGAAATTGAAAGTGCTGTTAAAGCATTAAATAATGGAGGCTTAATACTATATCCAACAGATACTGTTTGGGGAATAGGATGTGATGCTACTAACTATGATGCCGTTGAAAAGATTTTTGAAATCAAAAACAGAAAATCAAATAATGCACTTATATGCTTGGTTCAAAATATTAATATGCTAAGAAATTATATTTTTGAACTCCCAAAAGAAATTGAATCATTGATTAATGAACCAAAACCTACAACAATAATTTATTCTAACCCAAAAGGAGTTGCTCATAATCTAATTCACGAAGATAACACATTAGGTATTAGAATACCAAATCACGAATTTTGCTATAAATTACTAGGTGAATTTGGAAAGCCAATTGTTTCAACATCTGCTAATATTAGTCAGAGTCCTACTCCATCAAAATACTCGGAAATAACAACTACAATTTTGGAAGGTGTTGATCATATTGTAAATTTGCAGAAAGAAGAAATAAGTAGTTCACCTTCAAGAATATATAAAATAGATGAAAAGGGTAAACTACAGAAAATTCGTGAATAAATGGAGTTGCCAACTACAAAAAACCTGCTCAGCTCAAAACTTTTCCAAGTATTAAAAAAAGTTGTTGAAGAGTCAAATATTGAAACATATTTGATTGGAGGCTTTGTTAGAGATTTTTTATTAAATAAAAATGATTCAAAAGATATTGACATTGTTGCTATCGGTAGTGGTATTGATATTGCAAAGGCAACCCAAAAAGTATTGCAAAATTCAAGCAAAATTCAAATTTTCAAAAACTATGGAACTGCTATGTTTAAATGGAAGGGATTAGTTCTTGAATTTGTTGGTGCAAGAAAAGAATCATATTCGTTAGAAAGTAGAAATCCGCTTGTAGAAGAAGGATCCTTAAATGACGATCAGAATAGACGTGATTTTACAATTAACGCTTTAGCTATAAGTCTTAATCCATCAAATTTTGGAAAAATTTTAGATCCTTTTAATGGATTTAATGAT
>Ga0114996_10003435_pt1 | contig 19670 bp, 19 predicted proteins | sample ArcticOcean_MG_C_4_FD_87039 | JGI IMG/M metagenome (GOLD analysis project Ga0114996, IMG submission 87039) | Marine microbial communities from western Arctic Ocean - ArcticOcean_MG_CB4_134 | ecosystem: Environmental > Aquatic > Marine > Oceanic | place: Arctic Ocean: Canada Basin | collected...
AAAAACAGATGGACAATTATATCAGCAAACTTTTAAAGGGGACAATCCCAACAAGAGAGCCCCCGGCAGAACATTGTTCCACCTCATCAAAGGTCAAACGTATAAACTCAGTTTTATGGCCAAAAGCGAAGAAAGCGAAGGTGGAAATGGTCAAATAAAAATCAGATTAAAAAGTGCTATAGGTATGGATTTAATCTACGACAGCTATGATGCTGATAACGCTTGGATTGAAATTGGCAGAGAACCCAGGACTTACACCAGACTCTATACGCATAATGGAGATGACGAAATGGATGTCCGGCTGGAACTCGATGTTGGCTCCAAGGAACAGGTCCTTTACCTGGATAAGGTCGAGTTTGTCAGAAACTAGGAAGTCTATGAGGCCTACCTGAAAGGTGAGCATCAAAGACAAGACGGTACTGAGTACAGGAGCTGGATCGGGTATTGGCAAGGCCACCGCGGTGCTCCCAACGTACCAGAGGATTTAGTTGGTGTGTGACGAAAGTGCCAACGCCAGCGCGTTGTGTACCCAAATGATATTCAAGCGGGGGGTGTGACGAAAGCGCCAACGCAAGGGCCTCCGCACCAGAACGGGCCGGATCGGACACATCATACCCCAGATTTTTGAGCATATTCTGCAGATCCAGCACGATCAGCGCCTCGTCTTCGACGACCATTATGCGAGCTTTAGCCAACACGGATCCGCCGCACCACCGCTCAGCGCACCAACCGGCGGAAGAATTCCTCCTGTATCGGGCACTCGAGCAACTCGTCCAACGTCCCCCGGTCTAACCCGTCGGCGATGATCGCAAAACTCTCCCGCACCACCACGGCCGTCTGCTCTATTTCCGCTTCGCCGTGGGCGCAGTTGAACATAAAGCCATTGGAGAGTATAACGCCGCGGCGGGCGTTTTCCTGAATAAATAAGGTGCTAACTTTTGCCGCGTCGCCAGGATTCTCCACATTAAAGCGAATACCCGGGTGAGCAGCCACTCCTTCGCAGCGCGCATCGAGGCCGACGGCATCCGCCGCCTCGTTGATTTGCTGTTTAAAGAGGTCCCCTATACGGTTAAAATGGCCGACGGCGTCGCGCCGTTCAAGCTCACGCAACGTCGCCAACGAAGCCGCGATCCCAATATTATCATCCCAATAGGCACTCGAGATAAACATCTGCGTGGCCGGTTCCATAAACTCCCGCTTGCCAACCACTGCCCCCATCGGATAGCCGTTGGAGAGCGCTTTGGCAAATACGGAGAGGTCCGGCGTGACCCCGGCATACTCCTGCGCACCGCCCAAGGCGATGCGAAACCCGGACGATACTTCATCAAAAATAAGGACGACACCATACCGCGAAGCCAATTCCCGCACCCCCGCGAGATAACCCGCCGGTGGTTCCTCCGAACGCATGGGCTCCATAATAATACAGCCCACTTCACCCTCGTTCTGCACGAGCAAGGTTTCGAGTCCCTCGAGATCACCGTAAGCAAAGGGCAAAGCCGTGCCTTCCAAAGCACGCGGCACCCCAATCGGCTCAATGCCGTTGAAGAGATGGTCCGCCAGTCTTTCGGTACCGATATTCGCCGCCTGATACCAATCGTGCCAGCCGTGATATCCGCAAAAAAGCACTTTGTCCCGTCCGGTGACTCCGCGCGCGATACGCACCGCGATCGTGCATGCCTCGCCTCCCCCCTTACAATACCGGACCATTTCAGCCGAAGGCACGATACGCACTAATTCCTCCGCTAATTCCACCGCTGATTCCTGGACGATACTGTAGATAGACCCCCGGTCGATCTGGGCACGTACCGCATCGTCGACCACATCGTCGGCATAGCCGAGGATTACCGGCCCGACAGCACTGGTCCAATCGATATATTCGTTGCCGTCCACATCCCAGATCCGGCAGCCCTTCGCCCGCTCGGCGTATATCGGACTGACCCCCAGCGCGGCCCGGGTGGGCCTGCGACTGATCAGTTGGGTTGTCCCGGGGATCAAGGCCTTGGCGCGCTCGTGGATAGCCTGTGAGCGAGCGACTGAATGTTCTTTCACAGCATCTTCTCCTTTAACACCCGCAGTTCAGCGGGTTCTAATAAGAAAGAGGTGGGCACAGTTCTGATCTCACCTTTCCCTGTATCGATTATTTTTCAATACAATGTAGTCTAAATGAATCACGGCCCCAAGCCAATCAACAGCAGTTCCTCTTCTCTGAAAAACCAGTAGACTACTAAATAAAAATCGCCCCGTCGAATGTTGACGGGGCGATTTATCTAGTAGCCTACTGGAAAGACCCGATCCGGCTAACGAACTTTTCTATCGATTAGAGCAGTCTACTGATCTTCTTGCATCTGATCGAAGAATTTGACGATCTTGCCGCGGTCCTTCGAGGCGTTGCAGGCCATCGCCGAACGCGGGTGTTCGTTGAGCAATCCGGTGACCATATAGTGGTAGTCGTAACCCCACATAAGCTCTGCGCGCATCGGCTCGATATGCTGCTCGATGCACTCGAGCACCGGGCGCAGACGAAACTTCGGGTTGTGCAGAAACCCCAGTAACAATTCCATCTGGCAGTTGCCAGCGCCGCGGCCCAGGCCGGCAAAACTCGCGTCGACGCAATTCGCACCCCGGACCGTCGCCTCAATGGTATTTGCAAAAGCCAACTGGCGATTGTTGTGGGCGTGGATACCGACTTCGATCTTGGTGCCCTTACAGTATTCCATAAACATATCGTAGAGCGCATGGATCTGTTCGCTGTAGAGCGAACCAAAACTGTCGACCACATAAATCGCCTCGACCTCGGACTGCACCAACATCTCAAGCGCTCCGCGGATCTCGGATTCGGGCACGGTGGAGGCCGCCATCAGGTTCAACGTCGATTCGTAGCCCTTGTCGTGCGCATCCTTGATCATATCGAGCGCCAGCGGCATCTGATGGATATAGGTCGCGACACGGATCATATCCACCACGCTATCGGCAGAAGGCAAGATATCGGTCTTGTAGTCGCTCTTTTCCACGTCGGCCATCACCGCCAGCTTCAGCGAAGTGTCATTGTCACCGACGATGCGGCGGATATCTTCCTCCCGGCTGTGTTTCCACGGCCCGAACTCGTTGACGGGAAACTGGTCCCGCGAGTTGATATAACCGATTTCCATATAGTCGATGCCCGCCTCAACACAAGCTTCATAGACGGCTTTGACCACCTTATCGTCGAATTTGTGGTCGTTCATCAGGCCGCCGTCGCGAATCGTCACGTCGATGACCTTGATTTCTTCCCGGTAACCAAGCCATTTGCCAGCTCTGGTCTGTTCGCTTTCCTCGCTCATTATTGGCTCCTGTTGGATCGCAAGTCAAATATTATCGAAAGGATATACATTGCGACCCAAATGGCGAAAAGTCAAGCCGGCGGTCTCCATATCATGTACTCCAGGCTCTCCGACCACATGTACCGCCCCCGCCCAATCCTCAAAACCGGCGCGAAAATGAGCCGCCGATTTAACGCCAATATACCGCATCGATCGCGGATCCAAGCCCAACGTTCGCGCAGAGGCCGTGTCAAAGGGCTGTTCTCTTTCGCTGACTAACAGCACATGCACACCATCTTCGCGGATATGGGCCGAAGGGCCCATCCGGCCTTGCAAACCCGCATACATCGGTCCATCGTATTCGAAAGCCCCATCCGAAAGCGCCACGACTTCTACATGCATCCGACAGGGTGCGCCCTGCAAGGGGGAAGACTTGCCGCCAACCATCAATTCGAGATTAGCGCCGACACCGACCGCTTGGCATTGGGCGATTGCCTCCGGATCGACGATATAAAGCAAACAGGCGTCCTGCAATTTAGCCGTCAGAAAAGTCTGTAACATACCGGTGCTGTCGCCAGGGGCGCCACCACCAGGATTGTCGTTGCGATCGGCGAAGACCACGGGGAATAAGCCAGCCGTTTCGGCCGCTGGCAGCAAATCCCCAGTCCGCGGCATAGCCAACTGCCAATCAGCCCTACGCTCGAAGAGCCAGGCGCCCAATTCGTCGGCTGCGTCCTGCGCCAGCGCGCGGTCACCGTCGGCGACGACATACACCGATGCGCCCATATCAGGTATATCGGCCAATGGAAAACAAGTCGCGATCGAAGCGCAGACGATCCCCGGACGCGCTTCAATTCGGTGCAAGTATTCGATCGCCTCGCGCATCGGTAAATGGGCCGTAATCTGGTTCATCCCCCAGGCCATTGGGATACGGCAAAGCGCCATTTCCGGCCGCAAGCCCTCGTGTAGGATCAGATTGAGCACATCGGCGCACTCCCGGCCGCGTTCGGCCATATCGACTTCGGGGTAGGTCTCGCGGCCGATCAACACATCGGCCAGGGCGACCATGCGATAGGAAATATTGGAGTGTATATCGAGCTGCACGACAATCGGCACCTTCGGGCCGACCAGCCGACGCACCGCTTCGAGGACATGCCCTTCCCCATCGTCTACGCCCTCGGCGACCATCGCCCCGTGTAATTCGAGCAAGATGCCGTCAATCGCCCCTGCTGATCGTATCCCCGCGAGCAATTCGGCCAAAATTTCATCGAAAAGCGACTTGGGCGTAGGGCCGCTGGGATGCGGTTCCGCCAAGATCGTGGGGATCAACTCGAAACCGTGCGCATCCGCGCCGGCAATAAAACCGCCGATCGGGGTATTGCTGTCGCGGAAAGTCTCGAGGATTTGCGCACCCCGCAACAGACCAAAACGTTCGTCATAGCTTTCGCGCGTCGTCGGCACGGGAGTAAAGGTGCTAGTCTCGTGACTTATCGCTCCAATAATGATTCGCATAACACGCTCCTTAACTAACTCAGTCGAGTAGCCCCCAAAGCTGCTGACGTTCACCAGCCCAATGTTGCCATTGATCGGCGTAAATATGCTTGACGGCCTCGCTATCTCGCCGCCTGCCGCCTGCCGGGAAGTAATTCCATGCCATTGCCCGGCGCGGGCCAATGGCGGTCTTTACCCCCGTTGCATGCCAGGCGCTCGGTGTCCACACCAACGTCCAGCGCGGATGCAAATGCACGGCGACCTCGTGTGGATGCACGACAAAAAACTCATCCGGCTCCTCTTCGTGCTTGCCCGTTGCCCACTCGAGATGCCGCAATTCCTCAGCCACCTCCGCCCGGGCCCGCAAATGACTGCCGGGCAAAACACGCAGCGGTCCGTTATCCGGTCCATGGAAATCCAACGCAGTGCGCAAAGAAACCTGTTTGACCTCAGGTCCGCCATCGGCGTGCCAATGAACCTGGTGGCGGCTTTTACCGGCCGCTACGGTCTGCCCCGCGTCACCAAGACCGCAGGCGCCCACATGTATCTCGTCACAATCCAACAACCGCCGGGCCATCGCGAGCAATTCGGGTTGTTCGACCAACTGCAGGAGCATTTCACCCATCAGCAAAAATTGGCAAGCACCGCGATTATACCCCTCGGGAAAGTCGCCATCGCCCCACAGCGGTTCGATCGCGCGCTGGCGTCTCTTTAGCGCTGACATCTGCTCGCCGCCAAAGGGGGTCTCCAATAAAAAAAACCCCTGGCGGTGAAAATGATCGACCTGATCGTCGTTGATCATCAGGCCGTTTCCACCGTCAGTTCTCGCAACTTATCCTCATCGATCTCAACACCCAGGCCAGGGCCTTCAAAGGGATACAGATAACTGCCTTCCGCCCGCACCCTTTCGACGGCCGGCGAACTCGTATACAATACCGGCCCCATCGGATCGCAGGGCAGATTGGTATTGGGCATGGTGATGCCGACGCTGACCTGCGCCGAGACGCCCAGCGTCGATTCCTGATCGGTACCTATTAAACAGCGGAAACCAGCGGCTTCGGCTAGGGCGAAAATACGGCGAATATACGTCGGACCGCCGGCAACACAGGCGACATTGAATGCCGTGCAAGCTCGTTTGTCGATGGCTTCGTAGCCCTGTGCAAGACTGTGGATATGCCATGTCACGGGCAAATCTACGCGCCGCACGAATTCTGCCGACACCCTCATATCACGCGAGGGCTGCTCAAAATGATATGGATCGTGGTGGCGAAGAACATCCGCATAGCGCACAACCGTCTCCCAATCGGTGAAACGGCCCGAAAAATCTAGCGACTTGAGTTTGAGCTTATCGCCGTAGCGGGATTTCATCTCGCGCAAAAAACGATCGTCGAGCGCGCTGTCCCCGGATACATAATAGCGAAAGAGATGGTGGCCCAGATCGGTCAAGCGCTTTAGATAACTCGCCGCCTGTTCGAAGTCGTCGCGGACCTGCCAACCGAAGATCGGATAACAGCAATAGAGCCGCTCGCGCACCTTGCCGCCGAGCAACTGATAAGCCGGTACCCCCTGGGCTTTGCCGTTGAGATCGTAGAGCGCCAGATCGATCGCCGAGGCGAGATGCATATCGCTTACCGTACTGTCAAAGTGGCGCGCCCGCAGCATTTCGTTTATTTCCGTAATCGCCCGAGCATCTTTGCCAAGTAGCAATTGATTGTATTGCTGGGCAATTGACGCCAGATCCTCAGCGCGACTATCCGATGCCTCGCCCCACCCCACCGGACCGTCGTCGACGTGAACCTTGACCAGCACATGCCCCGATATATGCCCGTAGAACCTCGGCGTTTCGATCTGTATCGTTTCGACCTTGGTGATTTTCACGATGCTCTCCTTTGCTCCGCCAACTCGGCCAATGCGGTTATTAGCTGGTCTATCTCACTCGTGTGCAAGAAAAAAGCCATACTGCCGCGCAGCCCTTCGCGACCATGCGGCATCGCCTTAATAATCATATTATGTTCTTCCCTGAGTACCTGACTCAATTCCTCTCCCCGCCACCCCTCAAGACCAAAACTGACCAGCGCCGCCGAAGATTCCGCCGATTTCGGTGTATACAGTTCTGCTCCAGCGATATGCAGTATACCCTCTTTTAACTGGTCCGCCAACGCCGTCGTGCGCGCCCATATCGCTTGCTGGCCTATTGCCCGTAGATACTCCACGGCAAAAGCCCAGCTATGCACTAACGGCCAGGACCACGGCCCGTACTGAAAGCGCTCAGCTGTCTCGTGCAACTCATATGTGTCTTGCACAAAATCTAACCGCGCCTCTGCCCTTCCTCCCGCATAGTGCACCCTCAACGCTTCGAGTTTTTCCCCGCGCACGTAGAGCAAACCCGCGGCATAAGGCGAATACATCCACTTATAGGAAAGCAAGCCAGTGAAGTCGTAACCGAGTTCGCGCAGGTTCATTGCGTAAAGTCCTGCCGAATGCGCCATATCCAAAAAGCTCAGCACCCCCCGTTCATTGGCCGCCCGGCATATTTTTTCCACCGGCAAACGAAAACCCAAATCCGTCGTAACATGGCTCAAAGCGAGTAATTTAGTCCGCGCCCCCAAGCGCTCCTCCACTGCCGCGACCTGTTGATCGACATCGTCTAATAGCGGAACCTTGACGACCTTAACTCCATGCAGATCCCGCAATTGCAAGGCCGGCAATAACAACGCCGCTTCCTCATCCTCACTGATCAGGATTTCATCGCCCTCTTGCCATTCAATGCCGCGGATCACGGTCTGGAATCCCTCGCTTACCCCCCGCATCAGCGCCAATTCAGCGGTCTTAACCCCAAAGAAACTCGCCAATTTGGCCATGGTCTTTTGGCGCCGCGGATACTCCTCATCTGGGTAGACAATATGCAAAGGACCCCGACGGAGGATTTCCTCCATGCACCTTATATGTTCAGCCGCCACCGGTGCCGGTGTAATACTCACCCCGCCATTCTGAAACCAGGTATATTGCTGCAAGGCAGGAAAGTCGCGGCGAATCCTTTCGATATCCATAATGGCTCAGATCATTTTATCGGATTAGAATCGCGGGTACGCGCATCCCACGCTCCCGCCTACAAGCGGTTTCGCACGGCAAAGCACCGACCTTATTGTTCACGCGCTTTCCCTCCGTTCCTCTATTGCCTGCCGGTCACCAAACGACAGATCACACGCGCTCGTATCACAAGGCACAGCCCCCAACAGATACCGGTATTTTGCAATCACCGCATAACCGAAGCGAAAGACGCTCTGTAAAACCGGGACCCGATACAACCACGCAACCCAATGAAAAGGCGGCATCCTGCGATAGATCTGATATACGGCATCGGCCCCCACATAAATGCGGTCGGTATCGGCAATCAAGCGCATGCCGGTATTGAAATCCGAACTCGCCAAAAATGGGTATTTTTCTTCGAGTCCTGGAGCCTGACGCGGCACATAGGCGAATTGCCGCCGTTGATCCATTTTTTGGATCCGCCGTACGCTCCAAAGACAAAAACGACATTCACCGTCATAGACTACAACAGATTGCATATATCTTCTTTCTTTAGGCACGACCGCAATAATCAACCGCTGCCAACACATAGACCTGCGCCGCCTGTTGCAAGCGCTCGATTTCCACCCATTCCAAATCCCGTGCGCCGTCTCATTGGACGGTCCATAATAAAAAGTCGCCACGCCCGAGCCATGCACGTATAAATTGGCATCGCCAACTATCCGCAGGCCCACAAACTCGGCATCTGCGCCGACCACCACTCCATGCGCTCGCCGTACAGCCTGCACCGCCCCATCTTCCGCAGACGTCTCGAAGGGCTCGCGCTGATGTTCCATCTCGACCCGCAACGCAAGATTCCCCGCCGTGGCGATGGGCTCAAGCAATGCTTGTAGTTCAGCCAATACCTGCTCGGCATTCCGGCCAGGCAACCAACGCCTGGTCCCGGTCAAGGTGCAAGAAAGCGGTGTCCGATTAAAATAATCCCCGCCGGAGACCATCCCCAAATCGATGCGCTCTGCCCCTGCTAGCGGGTGCAAACTCCCGCCATCGAGTTCTATTTGAAACTGGTAAATCCGTTGGATTAGTTCACCCACATAGCGCAGCGGATTGTCGGCAAAGGGCACATACTGGGTATGTTTGCCGCCCTCAGAGGATTCCAGAACAATAGTGAAGACCATTGACCCCATACTCATCACCCACAATGCATCCCGCCCTTCGACGATCAAAATGCGGTCGGCGCTGACCCGCTGATTGTTCAGATCAGTGATCAAAGCTCTCGGTCCGTCTTTTTTCGCCTCAGGTTCTTCGTGGCCGACCACTGCGGTAAGCCACAGGTCCCCCTGCAATTGGACCCCGCTTTCTTTGATTGCCTTTACCGCGGCCAACGCTGCGGCCATCCCGCCCTTCATATCCGTAGCCCCTCGGCCGTAGATGCGATTGCCCTCGCGATAACAGGGCGGACAATTGCCGACGGGGATCGTATCAAGATGACCATTGAGCATCAAAGCCGGACCATCCCCTGCCCCGGATAACTTGGCATAGAGATTATTGCGACCGGGACTCACCTCGCGCACATCGACCTCTAAGCCAATATCGCGCATCATACCTTCGTAGACGCCGCACACTTCGGTTTCAGCCATCGTCACACTGAAGACTTCAACCAATTCATGCGTCCTTGCCGCGATCCATTCAACATCTACGGCCGCGATGATTTGTTCATTAGTCACATTCTAACTCCCTTAACCTTGTCCTGGTTGCAGCACCGAGCGCAACCGACAACCTCAGCGCTCAGTCGCCCGCAGAATCTCAACCTCACCCAGTTCCATATCGTAATCTACCGGGAAGAAGGGTCTTTCCCTACGCACAAAGGGCAAGCGTCGAACGGTCGCCGGCGTAGGTCCCGGCGTATCGAGGACGTAGACGGCCTGCGAAAAATCGCCATAGGCCATGCGATAATTCATCGGATTTTTGGCGACGATAAAATGTGCGTTAGCCGCGTCCATCTGCAGCGATATAAATTGCTCGTCGTCCCATTCATAGGTCGGATAAGAGGCGAGCAATACCTCAATTTTACCCAAGGCCAATACAGCCGATGGTCCCATCTCCCCCTCGATCCCCTCCCAGATACCGCCCCGGTAGCGAAAACGACCATCGCCCAAACGCACGACCTGTCCGCTGACCGATAAGGGGTCGCCCCATCGCGGATCGTGGCGATGCCCGATTTCCAGCTTGACCTCCGCGCCAACCCCGGCCTTATGACAAGCTTCCGCCGCCTGCGCATCAACCAAAGGCACCAAGGCCGGGCCGGGCAAATCCACGGCCAACAGCGCCGCCAATGTCGCGACACTATCGCCCACCGCGCCACCGCCGCAACAATCCGCCGCCTCTACCAACACTACCGCCCCCCCCTTAACCGCCAAACCGGCCTGCACCGCATCGGCAGGTGCATACATCCGCGGTTCCAACTGTAGTCGCCGTTGCCAGTATTCCTCCGCCAACTTTCGCGCCAAACGTTCGGCCTTGGCGAAATCGCCATCGGCGACAACCAAACCACCACTGCCCATACCGGCAAAATCGAGATAGGGGTGAACCAATAACACATTGGCCGAAATAATGCCGTCAACACCCTCTTGTGCTTTGGCTATGCGCATCACCTGTGCGAAGGGATCATCATCTTCTGTCGAGCCGTGTATCGCGCCGGTCAGAACCGGCACTTTCGCCATAACCATCGCCGGTTTACAGTGCCCGTCAAGCGTATCGCAGAGCAGCCTGGCTCCGCGTTCACCGGTGGAAAAGGCGTCGCGGTGTGGATAGGTCTCCCACGCGACCAAACCGTCGGCTCCCTTTATCATTTCCGCCGAAACATGCGCGTGCAAGTCGAGCGTCGCGACGATGGGAATTTGTTCACCGACAATAGCCCGAACCGCGCTTATAAGGTCGCCTTCTAGATCAATACCGCCCTCCACCGCCGCCGCACCGTGCAAGGGCAACAATACGGCGTCAACAGGCAAAACCTCCCTTAGCCGGTTTATCAAGTCATCCTTGAGCACGCGATAACATCCAGCCGTCAACGGCCCGCCGGGGCAAGTGCTGGCATAGAGCAGAGGTGCGATTTCCTTGCCGCGATCGCGCAACACGCTGAGCATCCCGCCAACAACCCCGCTCTCTGCTTCGAGCATCTCATCCCCCCGCCGCAACTCATAGCGTTCAAACCAAGAAAGATCGATCGGCTCGCCGCCGAATTGATTGCACTCGGTGAAGATCGCCCCCACCGCTACTCGCTTACTATTCATATTATTTGGCCCTTTTGCGCTTGCCTGCGTCCGGTCTTTCTCTTTTCATTAGATGCCTTCCATAGCCACAAGGAGATTCTATGCCCCGCCTGCCCGAATTCGACGAAGCGCGATTCGACGCGCGCCAGCAGACCATCTACGATGAAATCCTCGCTTCCCGCGGGCATCTCGGCGGTCCATTTAAGATCTGGCTCTACAGCCCCGAACTCGCCGATCGCACGCAACGCCTCGGCGAATTCCTGCGCTATCACACCAGTCTCGAACCGCGCTTAAGCGAATTGGCGATCCTCGTCGTCGGCCGCCACTATAACTGCCAAGTCGAATGGACCTTACACGAGCGATTCGCACGCGAGGCCGGCCTCGCCCCCCCAATTATCGACGCCCTGCGCCAACGAGAGGTACCCACTGACCTACAAGCAGATGAGGCGGCCGTATACACCTATGCCAGCGAGATACTTGTCGCCGCCGTCGTCAGCGACGAGACCTTTGCCACAGCCCAGGCCGCACTCGGCGACAAAGCCCTGATTGAACTAACCAGCATCGTCGGCCATTACGTGCATGTCTCAATGACCCTCAACGCCTTCCAAGTCCCCTTGCCAGCCGACATAGCCCCAACACTACCTGACGCACCTGTATTCTAATGGCGCTCAGATCGTTGCCGTCTAATATAATCAGCCGAAGATCCTGCTGCGAACGGCTGTGCTTGACGCTGTCATTGCCATCCCTTTCTTTTTTTCCGATGACCATAATCATAGACAAGCAAACATTAATAATACTTTGACACATATAAGCGCTAGGCCTTCGGGACCACGCCCCATCAATCGCCAGCAACTGACGGCTTAGTTCACCGCACTTATGAAATGGCGCGTACTCATTGCCCTCGCCCTCGCCGAACTGCTCGGCCTCACCCTGTGGTTTTCAGCTTCAGCCATCACCCCAACACTAGTTCTCGAATGGCAATTGAACGAGGGGCAAAGCTCTTGGCTGACGATGTCGGTACAACTCGGTTTTGTCCTGGGAACCCTAATTAGCGCGTTACTTAACCTGCCCGACATCCTCAACGCACGCTATCTCTTTGCGACCTGTGCCTTCTTAGGCGCATTGGCCAATGGTGCGATCGGCCTTTTTGTCGACGGGATCTATATCGCGCTGGGGCTGCGATTTCTCACCGGCGTCTTTCTCGCCGGCGTCTACCCCCCAGGCATGAAGGTCATGGCCACTTGGTTCAAGCAGGATCGCGGCATGGCCATCGGGGTGCTCGTCGGCGCCTTGACCCTTGGCTCGGCCGCTCCGCATTTGCTCAAAGTCATCGGTGGCCCCGATTGGCGTACCTTGATGCTGTATGCTTCGTGCTGTTCGCTTTTAGCAAGTCTGATCTGCCTGCTGCTGGTAAAAGACGGACCGCATGCCACCGTCGGTGCCCGTTTCGACTGGCGCGTTACCAGTCGCGCCCTGGCCAACCCCGGCGTGCGTTTAGCGAACTTCGGCTATCTCGGACACCAGTGGGAACTCTACGCGGTCTGGACGTGGATCTCCCTCTTCCTCTACGAGAGCTTTAGCGCTTCCGCCCTAAACGACCCCGAGCATTGGGCCGCACTCGCCAGCTTCGCGACCATCGGCATTGGAGGCCTTGGTTGTATAATCGCCGGCATCCTCGCCGATCGCTTCGGCCGCACCGGCATCACCATCGTCTCGATGGCAGTTAGCGGCAGTTGTTGTCTGGGCATCGGCCTATTCTTTGGCGGTAACCCGCATATATTAACGGGTCTCTGCCTTGTCTGGGGTTTTTTCATCGTCGCCGATTCCGCGCAATTCTCCACCAGCATCACCGAACTCTCCGACCCGGCCTATATCGGCACCACACTAACCCTGCAGACCTGCCTCGGTTTCATGTTGACCTTGATCACAATACGGCTGGTGCCCTATTTTGTCACTGAGGTTGGCTGGCGCTGGGCCTTCGCCCCACTGGCCTTAGGCCCTGCACTCGGCATTCTCGCCATGTACCGCCTGCGCAAATCGCCCGATGTCATAAAAATCGGTGGCGAACGGAGAAAGACAATTTAAATGGATATAGTCTTAGATTATCTCAAGGACTTCGACACCCGTGCCTCCAGCTACGGCATAGCCGCATTCTGCATTCTCATATGGTGGGTAGGCCGGAGTTTTACCCGCCTCTACCATCAAGCCGCCGGTGGATCTATTGCCACAAAGCAACCCGCCGAACAGGAGCGCCCGCGTCGGCGCCTCCCCCTACAATGAACATGCAACCATCCGAATTGGCTGAACACTTCGCCGCCTGGCACGATGAAGATCTTATCCGCGCCCTAAAAATGCAACGCACCGACTATGAGATCAGCTATCTCGAAAGTATCGCCGCGGAGCTAAGCCGTCGTGGAGTCGATCCTGCGGCCTTTATCGACCAATTAAAAATCAGCTATAATGGCGAAGAACCATCTAGCTGCAACACGGTCTTCGCGCTGGCTAAATTGACCGATGATTTTCCGCTTTGGCATGCGCTTTCGTTTACCCATTATTTCGGCTCGACCCTGGTGGTCCAACGCGAATTAGACACCTGGCTAGTAAACGCCTATGTGGAAGATGTATATGGCTTTTCATTCTTTGTCGCCGACCGACCGGCTCTACTCGAGCTATTGCAACTCTTCCTTAAAATCGAAGATTGGGAACACTTCATTGGCGAAAGACACAACCTAGACCGCTGGAAGCCTCTCCTACGCACCCGCTCCGCCCGCTATATACAAAAAGTAGCCGCGGCACTTGCCGAAGAAGAGCTGGTCTGTACCGTGCAAACCCCTGTTTTCACTCGGGACCAACGCGGGCAACTGGCTTTACTGGTCTCCGTTCCGAAGGAAGCCGAGCCCATTCTGCACAAACTACAAGACCGCCTGCTCGATCTCTATGCGCAAGCTGATGAGGCCTTTGCGCAAAATGCTTCGACCCGCGAGCTGGGTGTCTACACCGAATTGGTCGATTACGGCCTCAATAATCCGGCCGTCTACTATAACCTCGGCAGCGCCCTCGGCGAATCCGGACGCCACACCGAAGCCGCCGTCGCCCTAATAGAGGCCGCGTCACTCAGCCTCACCGAACTCGACACACAGGTGCAATTCCAGGCGAGGAAGGGTCCTGGCGGCCTGAGTGGGCTCTTCGACATGGTCAGCATGTTATTCTCGACCTTCAAACCCGGCGAACCGAACCCGTCAGACGCACTTCGCGAAATCCCCGACTACATTAAGGATATCGAACTGCAATTAATTCGGCTGCTCGGGCACTTACCGCAAAACCTGCAGATCCTCCACAGCTTAGCCTCGATTGCCGCCATACGCCACGATGTACCGCTCGCCCTTGAGCGCTACCGGCAAATCCTCACCCTCGCCCCCGACGACGAAACGGCCCAGCTCTATTTCGATGAACAGGAAGCAGAATAAAAGGCCGCCATCCCCGGGGTAGCGGCCTCGATTCTGCATCCCTTTTACCTGTATTTAATCCGGCAAAAACCACCGCGTCCACAACAAGGCGCACTGCCCGCCGACTCGCTCCTGCTGATAATAGACCGTAAAGACGCTGCCATCGGCCAACTCGACGCTAGAGGGATAACCCAAGTCGCGACCTGGGCCGTCATCGCGCAAAATCAGATCGTATTCCCAACTCTGCCCGCCGTCGCGGCTGATCATCGCGCGCTGCCCATAGTGCCCCTTGCGATAGCCATAGGTGCAAATTACCACACCCGATGAATGCTGCAACAGGTGCGGTGGCGAACCGTGGAATCCCAACGGCACTGGCCTCGACCAGGTACGTCCGCGATCTTCAGAAAACGTCTGCACCATTGAAAAATCCTCGATCCCCGCCTCACCGATCGGGTGTCAATCCGCGTCTTCCACTCGAACAAGCGCTAGCAACCGACCGTCTAGCAATTCGCAGACGTGGGCTTCGTGATATTGGTTTTCCACTGTTTTTGGGCATAGCGGTAAAGTGCCGACTAGCGTCCATTCGCGCCCCCCGTCAATACTCGTCATGGCGGTCACCAGCCCTTCACCGCCAGAAAAGCTTTCCATATTGACAAAGTACTTGCCGACAAAGAGCAACGGGCCGGTCCGTAGACGAATCGGCCCGTGCGGCGTCGTCAACATCACCTTTTGCGGCTTATCCCAAGTCTGCCCCGCATCACCGCTGTAGCGCATCCAAGCTCCCGCCCATCGCTTAACCGCCGCATCCGTCACCGGTGTCAAACCGGCTTGCCACCGCCGAGCCCGATCCCCGTCTTCCATCGCCGCGACGCGCTCACTGGCCCCCTTGCGGTTATCGGTTGTAAACCAGGTCAATACGAGTTTGTCGCCGCCGATGCAGACTAGCCCCGCATCGCGGTCGTCTAATGGACTGTCATGGACTACTTGCGGACTAGTCCACGACATACCCTGATCTTCGCTGCGGCAGAGGACCGTGCGGCCAAAAGGACATACGTGATCATTGCGCAAGCCCGAAGCAGCCACCAGTAAAACCCCGCCATCGGTTTGCGCGACGGTTGGCCAGCCGAAATAACCAAAAAAATCGTCAGAGAACGAGCAGACGACCCCGTGTTCTCTCCGAACGTTCTGCGCAGATGCCTTAAGTTTGATCTTGCTCATGTCACCTCCAATACATCTGTGAACCAGTCTACTGATCGACCATCGCGTTCGAGCAATCCCGCCAACCAAGCAACACAATCTACGGTCTGACACAGGCCCATCGGCGATACGGACCGTTCGCACGTTAGCCAATATTCGTAGACGCGGCCAAACCACTCCATTTCCCAATCCCCACCCCGGCAAGCAACCAACGCCGCGAGCGCTACCAAGGCCTCCCCCTGCACTTCAACGGATTTTACCACAGCCCATGTCCCGTCGACAAATTCATCGCGTAGGCCTCCATCCACCGGGTCCCAAGCCGTTTCGAGGTGTTGGCGTAAATAACGACCGACCAGAGTAATTAGTTTTTCTTCCTTGCCGCGTTCGGCTTCGGCCATCAACCCGCCGAGTGCAGCCAAAGCCCCCTTCCCATGCACATAGCTTGCGCGCTCGTCATCATAGAGAAAAAAGTCACGACGAGTTAATTCTACCATCAAGCCCAGGTCGGGTTGGTAGTGGTAATTGAGCATGGCGGCCACCGCCCGAGCTGCAGCGATTTGCACTTCGCGATCGGCCCGTTGCCGCAATAGATGAATACACACCGAGAGGATCTGCGCCCAATCACCCAGACAACGTGCTCCATCAGTCGTAGCAATTCCCCGCTGCGTTTGACCTATATATCCGGACTTATCGCTAAGATCGAGGCTGTATAGAACGAGTTCCCGCGCCCTTTGCCAATACACCGCGCCCCTATTTCCTCCCTGCCCAGCAAAAGAAGCCAGCCCACCCGCCAAATACAACATACCCCCGATTCCAACGCCAAAATACTCGCCCTGCTCATTGCCATCGGGCAGAGATACAGCAACACTGCGCTCGGCCAGTTGCTCTAAGACCACGGCTTTCGGATACTGCCCCCGCAAAGGATTCCAGCTAGCCAAAGCCGCAAGCAATTGTCCATCCCGCCGCACATCGCCCTCTTTATCTTCTTTCAACAGCCGTCCTACCAACCCATCAACTTCGGCAGCAAGCTCTTGGTATAAGGTAAAGAGCGGTTTCCCCGCCAACGCAACCACAACTCCAGACGCCACCTTAGAATTTACCGCTACGGGATTCGTATTTAGTCGGCTTGCCGAGACTGCGTCCATCCGCCATCACCCATTGCGCCACCCATTCGACCATCTGTTCCGCTTCTATTTTAGGTGCGCCAAATTCCGTGCAGAGCCGGGTCGTATCTCCCAGTAGAGCATCATCGGCCTCCGCGCCGGTAAAATTGGGCGTCTTATTCATTATTTTTGCCAGCCGTTCAGCCAAAACGTGCACAGCCAGTATCTCGCGACCGGTCAGGTTTATAATCGCCGCAGGGCTCTCACATAAAGGCATAAACCGACACAAATAGGCGTTGGCCTCGCCTTGCCAAAGTTGGTTGACATAGCCCATAGTCAAATCAATCGGCTGCTCGGTCCATATCTTCCAGGCGATATCGTGGATTATGCCGTAGCGCAGTTCAGTCGCATAAAACAATCGCGCGATCAATAGCGGCGTCCCCTGCACCCGAGCCACGTATTGCGCGATGCGTTCCCCCCCCAACCGCGATTGTGCATACTCGCCTATCGGGTGCAAGGCGCCGTCTTCAGCCGCCCCGGGCCCTTGGTGATCGGCATAGGCGTAGACATTCCCCGAACTGACATAGACGATCTGCGAGTTGGCATAACGCTCTACCACCCGGCCCGGCAATAAGGCGTTCATCGCCCAAGTCGTATCTTCATTGCCCGTGGCGCCAAATTTGAATCCAGCGAGAAAAAAAACATGCGAGGCATCCGGCAACCTTTTGAGGCTTTCTGGAGCGAGCAAGTCGCAAGATACAGTCTCAACCCCGACTCCCTGCAAATAACTGCGCTGCTCCTCATCGGAAAAACGCGAGACACCGATGACCTTCTTCGCCCCTGCACGCACCAATAGTTCGGCTAAGCTTGGCCCCATCTTACCACCAACGCCGAGCAGCAGCACATCCCCATCAAGCCGAGCTACGGCTTCCACAACTTGCGGAGTTGGAGTTGTCATCTGATCTAATAATTCGGCTTCACTTGCGATAGTTACACTCATTTTTGTCCTTTCATCAAAAAGACGAAGACAATGCTGCCACAATATCGGGAAATGCCGAATATCCTTCAACCAAGCCATCTATAAACCCTAGCGGTTTCAGGCGTCTTATTGGTTCCCAACCTAAGAAATCGCGTATGCGCTCGGCCGCAATAAAAACCCTATGCGCCTAGGCTCGAGCGTCGACCTCGTGCTGTTGGACCTATCGACGCCGAAAATATCGGGAGAGGAAGTGTTACAAATGATCCGCTGCGAAAACCCAGCGGTGAAAGGATTCATTTTTGCAGGCTATGGGCACGGCAAAGAGGATTCCGCCGAGACCGAGACCGTGATACAAAACCATTCAGCCGCCAGCAGATCCAGCAAAAAATGCGATGGGTACTCGACTACCAATCGCGGCGATAAGTCCACATCGGTCCCACCGGATTGTTTTCAAGGCGAGTAATCTCCGCACCGCAGGCCGGGCAATTCCGCACCCCGCGTAAAACCGGGACCCGACATTCCGCACAATGGTGGTCCATCACCTTGAGTATCATATACAGGCCGATGGGTCCCAATAAAATACCCAATAAGATCCAAGGCACCGTCTGCCCTCCGCGTCGTTGGGCCATAACGGCGACAAAAACCCCGCAGACCAACCACGCCAAGGTCGAGAGACCCGCACCAATAAGCACTACTTCAACTAGCCCCATCGCATCCATCTTCTAAAATCAGACTAATTTTGAGCAAGAGTAGGATCATAACACGCGCCATAACTCCTTCGGCTGCACAATATACTACCCGTTATTTCGCCACGAATATTGCGGCTCGAACCCGAGCAAGCGACGCGCCTTTTCCATCGTGACGAATGGCGCAAAGCCCTGCAAACCTTCATAGCGTAACTCGACATCGGGATAATAACGCGCGATAACTTCCTCGGTCGAATCGACATGAGTTGAATCCAACGCGCTGAGCAGAAAGACCTCGTGCTGCAACTGATCCGCGAGCAATACCTTTTCGATCATCGCAGCGAAATCGAGCACGTAAAAGTACTGGTGAATGGCCACTTCCATCTTCAACTCACCCAACGGGAACCTATCGTCGTTCCACCCTTTAGACACCGCATTGGTTAGACGGAAAGCAAAGGTTCGAATACCGCAACGCTCGTTAAAGGTCCGGCAGAGTTGTTCGCCGACGATTTTGCTCAGCCCATAAGGTCGGTCTGCACGCACCGGGTGCTCCTCATCGACTGGAAAATAGAGTGGGTCGACGTTTTGCCCAAAACCGTAGGCCATAATGCTGGAGGAGTGCAAGAAGCTACCGACCCCTCGTTCGACAGCCAATTCCAGTGCATTATAGGTGCCTTGCACGTTGATCGAAAAGACCTCGTGCAAGGGAGGGATATCATAGGGGATACCCCCCAGATGCACGACGGCGTCGGCCCCCTCCATCGCCAGCCCCAACGCCTCCCGGTCCAATAGATCGCCCTGCACAAAACGCACGCCCTCGGGCAAATCTTCGGGCGACTTGCGATCATAACCGACGACCTCGTGTGCCCTGTTTAACTCTTCGAGCAACACCCCGCCAATCCTGCCGCTGCTGCCTGTCACCAACACCCGCATCTAATTTTCCCTTGCTAACACTAGTCTATAAAAACAACCGCTATACGATATAAAAAACTTAGCGGCGTATCCTACCCCGCGCAAGAAGCTAGGCCCCCAGGTAGGGCCACCTTACTTTTGGATCTACCCCACAAAAAAAATCGGGAGCACCGATCGCCCCCGATAAAAAATGCTCGCGCCTTGCACTTATGCGTCATACGCTTACTTGAACACCAGGATTCGCCGCCCATCACA
>Ga0114996_10003436_pt1 | contig 19667 bp, 17 predicted proteins | sample ArcticOcean_MG_C_4_FD_87039 | JGI IMG/M metagenome (GOLD analysis project Ga0114996, IMG submission 87039) | Marine microbial communities from western Arctic Ocean - ArcticOcean_MG_CB4_134 | ecosystem: Environmental > Aquatic > Marine > Oceanic | place: Arctic Ocean: Canada Basin | collected...
ACCACGTACCCGAGCGACATCGGTCTCGACGTCAACTACAACGTCACGCCGAGCTTGAGGGCGGGAGTGAGCGTGAACACGGACTTTGCCGAAGCGGAGGTCGACCAGCGGCGTCTCAACCTCACGCGCTTCCCTCTCCGTTTCCCTGAACGGCGCGACTTCTTCATCGAGGGCTCGGGCGTATTCACCTTCGCCCCGACTAACGGGGCCGAGCCCTATTTCAGCCGGCGCATCGGACTGCTCCAAGGCGAGCAAGTCCCGATCAACTATGCCACCCGAGTGGGGGGCCAGGCCGGGAGGTACGAGCTCGGATTCATCCAGGTAAACACGGCGGAACTCGAATCTGCGGATGTGGACGGCGGGACCTTTGCCGGAGAGAACTTTACGGTGGCCCGCGTGAAGCGGAGCATCTTCGAGCAGTCCACCATCGGCGCCATCTACACCCGTCGCGCGACGGGTGCCGACCCCACCGATCCGACGGCCCTGGTGCCCAGGGACCGTCACACGCTCGGGGCAGACTTCTTCTATACGACCTCACGGCTCTTTGGCGACAAGAATCTTACCGCCCAGGCGTTTGCAGCCTGGAATTCCAACCCCGACCGAGGTGTCGCGCGGTCGACGTCGGATCTCTCTAGTCGCGGCCTCCGGGTCGGCTACCCGAACGACATCTGGTCGGCGAGCCTCTCCTACCGGGAGTTCGGGGACGACTACGACCCCGCGGTGGGCTTCGTCACCCGGAACGGCTTCAAGCGAGTCGAGCCCCGCATGGGCTGGCGGCCAAGACCCGACATCGACTGGATTCGCAGATTGAATTTCTCCGCCCTGTTCCGGCACCTGGAGAGCCTCACGACGGGTATCACCGAAGAGCGCTTTTGGCAGTTCACGGTTTTCGGAGTCGACTTCGAGAGCCAGGACAACTTCAACATCAACCTGCGACGCCAGTTCGACTACCTCGACAACGCGTTCCCGATCAGCGACGGCATCCTCATCGACGTGGGGAATTACACGAACTGGGAGTGGAGCCTCTTTGGTCGAACCGCGAGCCGCCGAGTTGTCTCCGCAATGATGCGCCTCAGCCGGGGCGGCTTCTGGAGCGGCAACCGGACCCAGGCCGGGTTCGGCCTGAACCTCCGCCCTTCGGCCGGAATCCTCCTCTCTGCCTTTGTCGATACCAACAACGTCGATCTGCCCCAGGGCTCGTTCGACGCGAACCTTTTCAGGGTGGCGGGCGAGTGGAACATCACGCCCCTTGCCAACATCACGGGCAACATCCAATACGACGACGTCTCGCAGATCGTGGGGCTCTTCATGCGGACGCGATGGATCCTAACGCCCGGGAACGAGATCTTCCTCGTCTTCACGCAGAACTGGCAGAACCTCGGTGGCGGGCTCTTCGCCAACGACCGGGAGTTCCTGACTCTCTCCCGGGGCGCGAGCGTCAAGCTGAACTACACCTATCGGCTCTAGAAGGCGCTTCTTCAACAGCCTTCCAGGGGGGGAGATCTGGGTCGCCTCGCCGCGTAATCCAGAGTACTTTGCTCCCCCCCCTCGCGCGGTCGGAGGATAGCTTGAAGTGCGGTGAGCCAGACATCCGTCCATACAACTAAAAGTGAGGACCGACATGGCACGCAAAAAGGCGAGCGACTTCGATCAGGGACTTCTCGATCTGTTCGACCGCTACGTGCACGGTTTCATCGACCGCCGTCAGTTTCTCGACCGGGCGTCTTCCTTCGCCGTAGGGGGTGTTTCCGCCACCGCCCTGTTGCAGGCCCTGAGCCCTAAGTACGACGAACTGCAGCAAGTGAGGAGTGACGATGCGCAGGTGAGTGGAGAGTACGTCGAGTACGCTTCACCGCAGGGCGCAGGCACAATGCGCGGATACCTCGCGCGACCGGCGGGTTCGAACGGCGACCTCCCGGGTGTCGTCGTGGTTCATGAGAACCGTGGGCTAAACTTGCACATCGAGGATGTCGCACGCCGTGCGGCGATCGCTGGATTCTTGGCATTCGCGCCTGACGCACTTACACCGCTCGGCGGCTACCCCGGTAACGATGACGACGGTCGTACGCTTCAGGGCCAGCGGGATCGCGGGGAGATGCAAGAGGATTTTGTCGCGGCCGGAGGCTTCCTGAAATCCCACGAAGAATGCAGCGGGGCAGTGGGGGTGGTAGGCTTTTGTTTTGGTGGAGGGATCTGCAACATGATGGCCGTGCGCGTCCCTGATCTCGGCGCATCGGTTCCCTTTTACGGGGGTCAACCCGCGGTAGAGGACGTATCCAGAATCAACGCGCCTCTGCTCATTCATTACGCGGGTCTGGACCAGCGAATCAACGCCGGATGGCCGGCCTACGAGGCCGCGTTGGAGGCCAATGGCAAGACCTACACGATGCACATGTACGAGGGCGTCAATCACGGGTTCCACAATGACACGACGCCCCGTTACGATGAAGCAGCAGCCACGTTGGCATGGCAGCGGACCGTCGACTTCTTCAACCGGACGTTGCGTTGACCGCCGCGCTGGCCGTCGAGGACGCATCAGCGGCATACGACCACATGACCAGTGGGAGCTATCTCGGGAAAATCGTGATCACGTCATAGGGGAGACATCCATGAATGAGACTACCGTAGCAATCCCGCGTTTTCGACCCTCACTGCCCGCCTTCGCGGCGTCGGCGTTGGCCCTGGCCCTGGCCCTCGCCCTTGCCCTTTTCTCCTCGCCTCTCCTCGCCCAGGCCGGCCTGGCCGAGCAGGAGGGTCGCACGTTGAGGATCGGGATCATCGGATCGGGTACCATGGGCGGGCCCATGGGCTTGCTTTGGGCGGAGGCAGGGCACCAAATCCTGTTCTCGTCCAGGAATCCGGACCAGCTCATGGATCTCGTGCAGAGCGCCGCTCCGCGGGCCAGCGCCGGCTACGCGGATGCGGCCGCCTTCTTCGGTGACGTGGTTCTGCTCGCCGTGCCTCCCGGCGCGATCCCGCAAATCGGTGAGGACTTTGGCCACCTGATGCAGGGTAAGGTCGTGATCGACATCACCAACCCTCGCGCTGACCGGGACGGGCCCCTCGCGGATGAGTGGCTGGAGATGGGGACGGGTCTTGCGATGGCCCAATACCTGCCTGGCGTGCGACTCGTGAAGGCGTTCAATAGCCTCGGCGCTGGCATGCTCGCGAACCCGATGCGTAACGGTGCGAAGATCGGCGTACCCATCGCCGGTGACGACGACGAAGCCGTGGCCATCGTAGCCGATCTCGTCAGAGACGCGGGGCTCGACCCCGTGATCGTCGGGCCACTGGCCCGGGCCAGCGAGTTCGACCGGGGAAGCCCCATTTGGGTGACGGGCGCTTCGGCGCAGGAGATTCGAGAGGTGCTGAACATACGGTAGGCGCCGTCTAGAACACCGCGATGGGATTGATCGCCGCCCCGGCCCCATGCGGAACTCCGGTCGGTGAGGCCATGAACATGAACTCCCACCGGTTCAGCTCGTTGGCCGTCTGGGCGAGCTCTTCGAGACCAAGGTTGTCGAAGAGGCGCACACCGAGGCTGACGAGCGTGAAGACGTGAACCGGCACGGGGACACCCTGGACCTGGCCGCCCTCTTGAGGCACGTCGGAACCGAGCAGTGCGATATCCCGCTCCTTGAAGAAGGGGAGCAGGGAAGGGTGGTATCCCCCGGTCTGTCCAACGTCCCGGCCCGTGCGCAGGAAAAGAGCGTCCCCCGTTGAAATGGTGATGCCGGTCTCCGCTTCCCACGCCTCGATGTCCTCTCGGCGTACGGGTTTCCCGGGCAGGTCCACCAGGACGCCCCGCGTGACGAGCCCATCTTTCGAGTTGAGGACCCCCAGCTGCGTACAGCCGTCCTCCTTGGAGGCGACGTCCTCGAAGTTCAGGCCGTTGTAGACCTTGCCGTTGTAGGCCACGTGGCACAACGCGTCCAGGTGGGACACGAGGCTACCGTGGTATTCGATTTCGTAGCGCTCCCAGAAGAACCCGCCCGCGGGATCGATGTCGAACACACTGCGGACTGAGCCGACGAGCACCGGCGGTCGATTCGCGCCGGCCTGGTCGGGGTTCTCGAGGCTGGTGACGGTCATGTCGCGCGCCATCGAGACGGTTCTGCCGGCCCGGACCAGTCGAGCCGCTGCCACCCGTTTGGCCGGCGTGATCAGGTTGAGGGCGCCGAGCTGGTCGTCAGCCCCCCAGCGGCCCCAATTAGACAGCTCGGTCATCCATGTGTCGAATTGTTCTTTCGTGACCTCGCCGCCTGCCGCGACCTGGGCGGCCGCGCCCGAGGTCGCCCCAAACACAATCATGGTCGCGGCCAACAGGCCACCCGTCACGGCTATTACTCGCATGATGTCCTCCTCTGAGGTTGCTGCCTCGCGGAATTGATGCCGCCCGCGAGATCATCTTAGGACGGCAACGAGGGTCAAAGCACTACTCGTCCCCGCCGCCGGGTGCCTCCCGCGGATTCAGAATCAGCTTCTGCACCCGTGAGTTCGAGGTCTCCGCGGCAAAGAGGACATCCTCCGAGGGGCAGGCAAGTCCATGGACCCCGGAGAATTCCCCAAGCATTCGCCCAGCGTTGCCGACGACCCCGAGCACCTCGCCCTGGAGTGTCGCCTTGATGATGCGCCCGGGGAACGTGCTCTCGCCCACGTAGATGACGTCGCTCCCCGGCGGGATACAGAGCGAGTTCGGCGCGCCGTTGCCGCCCACATCAGTGAGGTCCGTCGGGGTGGTGCCGTTCACGGCCTTGGAGCCTGATGCGATCGGAGTGGCGACGCTGAACATGCGCTGGAAATTACCTGATGTGTCGAAGACCTGAATCCGGGCGTTCGAGCGATCGCCGACGTAGACGTTGTCGTCTCTGTCGATCGCGATGCTGTGTGGGGTGCGGAGCTGGCCGGGTTCCCTGCCGGGCTCACCCCACGACATCACCCAGTCGCCGTTCATGTCGTACTTGGCAACTCGGGAGTTTATGTATCCGTCGGTAATGTAGATGTTGCCCTGCGAGTCGAAGGCCACGTCCGTGGGTTCGCGGAAACGCCCGTCTTGAGGGGAGAGCGGCGGATTTCGACGCTCGATCGGGCGAGCCCCCTCGGAGCTCGACTCCGCCTTGCGGCCGAACACCCAGACGACCCGGCCCTCAGGGTCCATGCGGATGACCATGTTCGAGCCCTTGTCCACCGTCCATATGTTGTCGTTCGCATCGATCCTGAGCCCGTGCGCGAACGCCCAGGCGTAGAGCCCCCTGCCGTGCTCACGGATGAAGTCGCCCGAGGGGCTGAACTCGAACAGTTGGGCCGCGTGAATGCCGTACGCGGGACCACCCCCGGTCGGATTCGAGCGGCTGTACACGAAGATGTGACCCTGAGAGTTGACGGCCACGGCCGGCACCTCACCGAAGTTCACTCCAGTGGGCAACCGGAAGAAGTCCGGCACGGATTCCACGGGGATCTGGGGTGCGTACTGTGCGTCTGCTGACGATACGGCCACGATCAGCGCGACAAGCGCGGTAACGAGCTTCTTCATCGCTTTTCTCCCGGTGATCAAAACAGTGGGCCTTCAAGCTCTCCGTGTGATCCCCATCCGTCAAAGGGCTCTTGTCGCTGAACTCCTTTTTATCTATCCCGGCACCCCCTACGGCGGGTCGTCGCCGAGGAGGTCGCCGGCCGAAAGCTGCACCTCCGCTGAGAGGCCCTATGATATATCATGAAGATCCTGATGAGCCTCATCTTCTATCCAAGGGGTGGGAGCGCGCAGGTGGCCCGCTATCTGTCGCGGGCTCTGATCGAGCAGGGCCACGAAGTGCATCTGATCACGGGCACGCTGCGCGACGGTGACCCGCAACACGACGCCAACGTGTTTTTCGGGGAAATCCCCCTGACTTTGGTCGACTATACCGCCGCTTGGCGCGGATTCGAACAGGGTGAAGATCCGCTATCCGACAAGTGGGAATTCCCCTTTCACCCGAGTTATGAAGACAAATCCGGTGTACCTGACCGTGTTTTTTACAAGCTCACGGATGCCGAGTATAGGGCGTTGTTGCGGTGCTGGACCGGAGTCTTCGAGGACGTGAGAGGGCGCTTCCAGCCCGACCTTCTCCACCTCCATCATCTCACTTACGGGCATGTCGCCGCGGCGCAGGTCTTCCCCGCGGTGCCCAAGCTGACGCAGCTGCATGGGACGGAGATCAAGATGCTGGAGCGTCTCGACGAGCTGAGTGACGAGCCGAGTAAGGAGTTTCGCGGCCCCGATGAGCTGGATCATGTTGGGCGTGGCATGCTCACCGACGCAGTTGGTGTGACGAACCACTTTGCCGCTATCAGCCCGGACATTCGTGAGCGGGCGATTGCACGCCTGGCGATCGACAAGAAACACATCACCACGATCCCGAATGGCGTGGACACGTCCCTGTTCCAACCCATGGGTTGGTCCACAGATGAAAAATTGAGTTTTCTGCAGAAGATCCTGGTAGAGGAGCCACAGGGCTGGGACGAACGTGGTGTCCCGGGGAACGTGCGGTACGATCAGTCCGACATCGAGAGGTTAAAAGACGAATCAGGCAATTTGAAGCCGCTGGCGATATTTGTGGGTCGCTTTCTCGACTTCAAACGTGTTCCGTTGTTGCTCAGGGCCGTCTCGCGAGTCAATCAATCGTTCGGCAGCAGTGATGATCCCCTGTTCAATTTGCTCGTCTGGGGAGGCATGCCCGGTGAATGGGAAGGCGAGCATCCTCACACGGTTGCCCGCTCCCTCGACTTACCGAACGTGTTCTTCTGCGGGTGGCTCCCGCACGATCTCCTTTCCCAAGGACTCAACCTCACCGACGTTCTGGTTGCGCCGTCCTACAACGAGCCGTTTGGCCAGGTCTACATCGAGGCGATGGCTACTGGAGTGCCAGTGATCGCAACCCGAAGCGGCGGGCCCCTCGATTTTGTGGTCGAGACCGGACCGCGTGCGAACGGCTGGCTTTGCGAAGTCGACGACCTGGATTCCCTGGCGGCGACACTACACCAGGCGCTAGGGAATGAGACAGAACGAAAACGCCGCGGCACGAACGCAGTGACGCTCGTCCGTGACGAGTACGACTGGCAGGAGATCGCCCGTCGATACACCGATGTCTACAGGCGCGTCATCGGGTGAACGAGAGGTGAGGGCCATCTCCCGGTTCGTCGTCGTTGACATCATGATGCGATGATGTCATGATGTATCATGAGGACAACCGTCAATCTCGATGATGAGGTGCTTCGGGCTGTTCGTAGCCTCGCTCGGGAGCGCCGCGAAAGCCTCGGGACGGTCATCTCCGCGCTGGTTCGCAAGGCACTCAGCCCGCCCGACCGAGTCACATACGAGGGGACCTTCCCGGTCTTCCAGGTACGAGAGGGCTCCCCCCCGATAACGCCTGAGATGGTGGACTCGGCGCTGGAGGACTGCTGATCCGGCTGCTCGACGTCAACGTCTTGGTGGCGCTCGCGTGGCCCAATCATGTGCACCACAGTCGCGCACTTTCTTGGTTCGCAGCCAACTGTGAGGAGGGTTGGGCGACTTGTCCGGTGACCGAGTCGGGGTTCGTGCGGGTATCGAGCAACGTGCGCGTCATTCCCGACGCGCGGACGCCGGAGCAGGCGATCCACTTGTTGCGACAGATTCGCGAGCTCCCGGGACACACGTTCTGGGATGACGACGTATCCCCCGTCGATTCCGATGCGACGGCGTTCGAAAGGGTCGTCGGCTACCGGCAAGTGACGGACGCGCACCTTCTTTCGCTCGCCATTCGTAGGGGCGGGTGCCTCGCGACGTTCGATCGCGGCGTTGTCGAGTTGGCGGCCGGCATGCCGTCTGCAGTCGATCTGATTCCCTGAGCCGTCACGCGGTCCCGGCAGCGGAGGACCGCATTCACCGACTCAGCCCCCTCCGGCCAGCTCGTCGAACACGTTTCGGATGCGCACGGGCGCGAGCGGCCAATCCAGGTCGCTAGTGTCGACCCGAGACGCGATGTCGGCTCGAGTCGCTCCTGCCGCGATTTCGGCGCGGACCCGATCGATCACGGTTTCGAGCTTGCCGCGGAACGTCCTCACGTCGGCCTTTGACAGGACCGGTCCGTGACCCGGAATCACGGTGTCGAAGTCGAGGGCCAACAGACGGGTCAGCGTGGCCGGCCACTCGAGCACGCTGCCCCCGTTACCGAAGTCCCAAAACGGCGACAGGCTGCTGCCGTCCAAACGCTGGCCATAGACGAAGAGATCGCCGGTGTGGACCGTCCGGAGATCGGGGAAATAGACCACGGCGTCGCCATTGGTATGGCCCCGTCCGAAGTGAATCATCTGAACCTCTGCACCCCCCAGAAATACCGCGGTTTCGTCGGCGAAGATGACACGCGGTGCGCCAGCCAGGTTGTTGCGGATGATGTTCGCGCGCGCGTTCTTGTGCGCTATTACTTCGGCCTCTTGCATGAAATCGGCATTGCTGCCGGCATGGTCTCCGTGGTGATGGGTGTTGAGTACGTACTTGATCGGCTGGTCGGTCACGCTGCTGACCTGCTCGGTGATGAAATCGAAGCTGTAGGGGAATTTGTCGTCGACGATGATGACGCCGTCGTCGGTCACCCGGACCGCCACGTTCCCACCCGATTGCCCACCGTCGAACCCCGGAATGACGTAGAGGCCTTCCATCACTTCACGAATCTGCAGCCGCGCCTCTTGCTCGGGGGTGAAGGAGGGGACTTGCTGGCCGGCGGCCAGGGTGAGCATTGAACCGAGGATGACAAGAGCCGTCAGTGAGCCGAGTTTCTGCAAGGTGCGCATTGGATACCTCTCTGGGGAAAGCTCGAACACTCGACTTAGTATTAGCGGGGGCAGCGTAGTCTTCGACAGCCCCAGCGCTACGTTGCGTTCTGACCCTTCCGGCTTTTATTGTCTCGACCCACGTAGAGGCGAAGTGACAAGGAGGAGGCGATGATGAAGCTTTTAATCCCATCACTATATGGACTGACCTTGGCTATCGCCGCCCTTGCGATCGCTGTGGACCCGGCGATCGCGCAGTCGGGGATCGAGCCGGTCAACGACCTGCCCAATCCCTACGAGGCGACCGATGGCCACCTCAGGATGCCCATCGGCCGAGATTGGGGAGCGGTGGGCGCGATCGACGTAGATCCGGATGGGAAGTCGATCTGGGTCGCCGAACGTTGTGGATCCGACTCCCTCAATCCGCGCTACACGCCGAGGAACTGTGCCGACTCGGGCTTGCCGGTCGTCCTCAAGTTCAACTCCGATGGCATCATGGTCAGGAGCTTCGGCGGTGGTCTGTTCGCGGTTCCCCACGGCATCCACGTGGACCGGGAGGGTAACGTCTGGGTCACCGATGCCCCGTTTACGGGCGGGCCCACCAACAAGGGGCATCAGGTCATCAAGTTCAGTCCGGAAGGTGAGATCCTCCTGAGCCTCGGCGTGCCCGGCGAGACCGGCAACGACAGCCGCCACTTCAACATGCCATCCGACGTGATCACGGCCCCCAACGGAGACATTTTCGTCGCCGACGGTCACGGGGGCACCAGCAACGCCCGGATCGTGAAATTTTCGGCCGACGGGACGTTCATCAAGACATGGGGAGAGTTAGGATCGGCGCCGGGCCAGTTCGACGGGCCACACGGGCTGGCCTTCGACTCACAGGGCCGGCTCTTCGTGGCCGACCGCAGCAACAATCGGATCCAGATCTTCGACCAGGACGGGAACTTCCTCGACGAGTGGTATCAGTTCAGCCGCTTGAGTGGGATCTACATCGACGAGAACGACATCCTTTACGGGGTCGATTCGGAGTCGAATGAAGCTCGAGGGCGCGAGGACTGGAGGCGGGGGGTTCGTGTGGGCAGCGCCCGAACCGGCGAGGTGTGGGCGTTCCTTCCCGACCCGACCGACCCGAGGTATATGACCAGCAGCGGCGGCGAAGGGGTGGTCGCGGACGTGGATGGCGTGATCTACACCGCCGAGGTTGGGAACCGGTCCGTGAAGCGTTACGACCGCTACATCGATCCCTGAGACGGGGATTTTCCTATCGCTCAACCTGGGTAGTGTCCTAGTTTTAAGCAACGCGTAGGATTGGGACACTACCCTTGGCCGAGACCACCAGACACGTTGCGTAAGCGAAGACAACTGGTGGTTATGCGCCTTGCCACCGGCTCCGCCATGCTGGCCGCCGGGCTGGCACTTGCATGTGGTTCGGAAGAATCGACGGCACCGGAGGATACTACCGTGGCGTCCGTCGAGATCGCCCCGGGTGCGGTCACCCTCGTTTCCTTCGGCGAGTCGGAGCAGCTCTCGGCCACGGCGCGGAACGCCGGCGGTACGGCGGTTTCGGCCGCATTCACTTGGGCCTCCTCGGATCTAAGTATCGCTACGGTCAACGCGTCGGGTAGCGTGATCGCCGTGGCTGACGGGGTGTCGTCGATCACGGCGACCGCGGCCGGGGTCGGAAGTAATTCTGTGACGGTGACGGTGGCCCAGGAACTGGGCATCATCGAAGTGACGCCAGCGGACGAAACACTCATCACCCTCGGTGACGCCGCGGTCTTCGCCGCGACCGGGACCGACGCCCTCGGCAACGCCATGGAGGGATTTGTATGGGAGTGGTCGTCATCGATTGAAACCGTCGCAACCGTGGATGTGGACGGGAACGCGACCGCCCAAGGAGTAGGGGCAACGTCCATCACCGCGACGAACGCCGACGTCTCTGGATCGGGGCAGTTGGTCGTCGCTCCGGTCCCGGTCGCCAGGCTCGACATGCCTGCTTCCGTGGGTGTTGGAGGCCAGGTGTCCGTTGACGTGCAGTTGCTCACCGCAGGATACGGAAGTGTGACAGGTGCGGTCGCGTTCACGGTGAGTTTTGACCCATCAGTGCTTCAATACAGCGCGAATACCGCCGCCGGCTACGTGGCGTTGGTATTCGACAACACCGCCGGCACCATCAGGATTGTCGCGAGCGAGCCGACGGGCTTCGCAGACGACTTCACGGCGGCCACGATCGTGTTCGACGTGGTCGGTGGAGCCGGAAGCCCATCGGATCTCGATGTGTCGATCGACGGGCTGATTGAGGCCTTGATCTTTATCGATTTCACGGCGGACGGAGTTGGTGAGACCCGTTCGCTCATCATCCAGTAGAGTCCGTGTGAAAAACATACACAACGTTACGAGCTGGAGTCGATACGCCTTTTTAGGCGGATTGCTCCTTGGGTCCGTCGCCGGAGCAGCGGGCCAGGATGTCATGATCCAGGGCAGAGCTAACGGCATCGCGCCGCCCACCTGGGTCACGGCGCGTCTCAGCCAGGACCCCGGTGCGTTCGAATTCCGCAGGGCCTGGAAGGGGAAGGTGCAGGCGATCCGTGAGACTCGTGGGGTGGCTGGCGCCTCGGCGGTACCTTCGTACACCACCTCGAACCTGGCGGCCATGGGCGCCGCCCTCACCGGTGCGTTGAGCGTGCCCGTTATCGCGGGGCTGTACAGTGACCTCACGGTTCCGTTTACGCAGTCCGAGTATCAGACTCGTTTGTTTGGAGACGGCGACGGCTCAGTATCGCTGAGTGAATACTACACCGAGATATCGGGCGGCGTGTTTACCATGACTGGGGAGGTGAGTGATTGGGCCACTTTACCCAATTCGGCGACCTATTACGAGCCCGTCGGCGAGGACAAGTACGGAAAAACGGACGAGTTTCTCAGGGATGCCTTGTTGGAGGCGGACGGAGCGATCGACTTTGGCGACTATGACAACGATGGTCCTGACAACATTCCGAACTCCGGGGACGATGACGGCTTCGTCGATGTGGCCGCGTTCATCTACGCTACGGAAGCGAAAAGTTGCGGGGGGCCGGGGATCTGGCCACATCGATGGACCTACGAGGCATGGTGGCCCGCCCCCTTCACCACCGGCGACGTATCGCAAAACGGCGGGTTCATCAAGGTATCCGATTACATCATCCAATCCGGTCTGGCTTGTTTCGGCGGGGGCATCATGGCCAGCGGGACGATCGCACACGAGATGGGCCACGCCCTAGGCCTGCCGGATTTGTACGACACCGACTCCGGCGACGGGACAGACTCTGAAGGGATCGGGGAGTGGGGCCTGATGGGATCGGGCGGCCACAACGAGCAAGTGTCTCCAGCGCACATGGGCGCTTGGTCGAAAGACTTTCTCGGATGGGTGGACGTCACGACGATCGTCGCGAATCAGACTTCCCTCCCACTGCAGGCCGTACAAACCGCACGCACGGTGTTGCGGGTCGACGTCCCCAACAAGAACGAGTATTTCCTGCTTTCGAACAGGCAATCCATCGGCTCCGACGCCTTTCTGCACGAGCCAGGCCTCGTGGTATGGCACATAGATCAGGACGTTATCGATGCCGCGGGACCGTTGAACCGTGTTAATGCCGACGCCAACCACAAGGGCGTCGACGTCGAGGAGGCTGACGGGTTGGCCAATCTGGACACCAGCGTCAACCGTGGAGACCCAGGAGATGCGTTCCCGGGATCTACGGGGAACACGGTGTTCAACCTCGCGTCCAACCCTGACAGCCGCGACTATGCAGGCGTGTCGTCTGGGCTGGCGTTGGAGAACATCACACACTCTGGTGGACTGGTGACGTTCGATATCTTCATCGACGCGTTCGAGCCGTTCGTGTGGGGGGATGTGACGGACGACGATATTGTGGACGGAGACGACCTGAACGAGATCTACTGGTTCTCACTCGGTTGGACTGGTGGGAACCTCGCCTTGATGGGTAGGGGCGACGTCGATGATGATGGGGATGTGGACGTGATGGATGGGTTCGTGGTTCACAGCTTCATCGACCTTATCCTGACCTTGGGTTTTCGAGTTGGAGAGATCGGAGTCGGACTGCCTCCCATAGTGGCGGGGCCACCGGCACCGGTGACTACGGCCCCGGCCCTTGTCAATCGCAACCGATGAGCACGGGTCTGCATACAGGAGTGGGTGCCAGCCGGGTATCGCGCGTACCTGCTGTTCATCGGAGTGCCGTGGCGCAGCTGTGGGTTGTCCTGACGGTGGTTGCGTCCGTCAGCTGTACCGGGCGCAACCAGTCGCCACCGGAAACCGACAGTGCCGGTGACGACGCGCTGCCGCTCGCCCAGTGGATCGTCGGGGAGTGGCAGATCACCGCCGAGAACGGGACCGGTCCCCAGCTCACGATCTCCATGGACTCCGCCACTGCCACGACGCTCAACGGACACGTGATGCGGTTCATGTCCGGGAACGCGGGGGTTGGCCCCGGCGAATTCCGACCGTTTACAGGCGCTGTGCACCCGGACGAATCCATCGAGTTCACCATCGAAATGGTCGATGCTCAGTCGTCAACCCGAATCCAGCTAGAACTACATCGGACCACCGCCGACTTGGAGGTCCAGGGTTTTCGCCTGGGGACGCAGAACATGGCCGCGAACAACAGGGTGTGGCTCGCGCGGAGGGTGAGGTAGGGTTCGAGTAGGAGCCGCTACTGGACCTCGAAACCAATCGGAAGCTGAATCCAAACCTTGACGATTTTCTCCCGGTTCAGAGCTGGCGAAAATCTGAAGATGTCCGCGACCTGGAGGGCCGCCTCGTCCAACTGGGTGTGACCGGAGCTCCGAGCGACTCTCCTGTCCAGCACCTGGCCCTCTTCCGAAACGAAAAACCAAACGACCACCGTCCCACCGACTCCGGCGTTCCGAAGCATAGGAGGATACTCCCTCATCAAGGCTGCCTGGACCTCACGCCTGTTTCTGATCTCCGGATGGACGGTCATCGGCGTGAACACCGGATTGGCTAATAGATCCACCCCCGCGTCCTCAGTGGGCGGCGGAGGCAGGGCCTCGACCGGATTATCCTCGAACGTGGTCAGGGCGATCGTCACATCGAGATCTACATCCGTGGCTTCCACGGGCATCGCGGGCCGGGTAATCGCCTCGGGTGGCGGTGGGATCTCAATTTCCGGGAGAACCTCGATCAGCTCCAACTCTGCGGCCGTGAAAGACACGTCCCCCGCCGTCTGCGTCGGCCAGAACTGAAAGAGCATAAAATGGAAGACCGTCGCCGTAATCATCGAGCCCCAAAGCCACGATTCGAACGACCCCTTGAATCGGTCGTTCGCCGTCTTGGCGTATATGGCCTCCGCCGTGGAGGGAATAGCTTTCGCGTTCATGTAGGAATCCTTCTTAGACCATTAGGAGGTTGGAGACCAAGTCAGGCGCCCACAGCCATTGGTAATAGGGCAAGGGCCGTGCCAGTCGTCTCCGCAAGACCTGGTGGCGACTTAGGGTGCCCAGGCCCGCGCGGGCAAAGGGCTTTGTCCTCCTGAGGGGACGTTAGAGGTCTTTGTGCGAGGACGGCGCGAGAGGCAGAAAGTGATCAATATTGACGTCGCTTGCCCCACTGACCTAAACCCTCTCCCGGAGGGGGTGTGGCATGCCTGTGAGGCAACTTCTGCCTAGCGACAACGTCGACCTGATTCAGGGACTTGCCGTCACCGGCACCTTGCTGATCCATCCCCACGCATCGTCCGCTTCACCTTGTTGAATCGAGATGAGGTCCTGGCGCAGCCGATTCGTCCACGGTGTGTCGTCGGGAAAGTCGATCTTCTGCTCCCCGTCGACGACGCGTGAGACCGGGCGAACCTGGAGAGCCGTCGAGGCGGTGAACATCTCCTTCAGAGTGCCGCCCTCCACTGCCTCGGACACTTCGTTCAAGGTGATGGGGCGCTCGACGACCGTCAGTCCGTGGCGCTCGCGGGCGAGGGTGATCACCGAGCTACGCGTGACCCCGGGGAGAATCGTGTCCTGCAGTGAGGGTGTGACGAGCTCTTCACCGATGACCATGAAGATGTTCATCGTGCTGGCCTCTTCGATCCGGGTGTGACTCTCGGCATCGAGCCACAGAACCGCGTCGCAGCCAGCCTCCTTGGCCCGCCAGGTTGGATAGTACTGGTGGGCGTAGTTCGCGGACGTCTTGGCCTGACCGAGCCCCCCTCTGGCGGCTCGGCTGAACTCACGCTCGGCGAACAGCACCAGCGGTTTGTCCGGAAACAGGCGAAGCGGCGCGGTGAGAACCACGAACGTGCTACGGACCGATGGAACCGGCATCACGCCGTGGTCCTCGCCGAAGACGAGCGGACGGATGTAGAGTGTCTCGCTCGAGAACGGAGACGACCAGCTGGTCGTCTCCTTCACCTGACCCAACACGGCGTCGAGGAAGATCTGTTCCGGAGGGACCGGCATGCGAAGCCGGTCGCACGATGCGACCAGGCGTCTGTAGTGCTCGTCGATACGGAAGAGCAGCGCAGGATCTTTTCCGTTCCAGAACGCCTTGCAACCTTCGAACACACTCTGCCCGAACTGGATCCCCATGGCGCCTGGATGAACGGGCAGCTTGCCGCACGGGACGCGACGAGGGGGAGTCCAAGTGCCGCCGGTGCACTCCGCAGTGCCCATCTGCGGCGACCAGTCCTCGAATAAAGGCAGGCGCGGGTGCTCCGCCGGCTCGATCTTAGCTGCCGTGAAAGGCAACGGGCTTGCCACGTGGCTCCGGCTCCAGATCCGGTTGGCTCGAGTCCGTGAAGACCTCGTGTAACTCGAGCTGGCTCGGCTGTATGAACGCTTCAGGGGGAAGCGTGCCGGAGCGCGCATGCCCTTTCACAAACTCGTCCGACTCTACCCACGCATCGAACGCGGCCCGGGATTCCCACAGGGTCAAGACAATGTATGGATCTCCCGGATTCACTGGGCGCAGTACCTTGTTCCAAATAAACCCGGGCATCCCGTCCACGAGCCGCGCCCGTGTCTGGAAGCGCTGCTCGAACTGCTCGGCGTACTCCGGCTCCACATAGATCCGGTTCATGGCGGTGATCATTCGTCAACATCTGAGAGCGGGCCGGTAGGCGCAAGCTCGCATTACGCGCGAGGCCAGGATGAACCCGGCGCGGTGGCCGGTAGAAAACGCCCCCTAATACACCACCGCCATCCCGTCCTTGTGTGGTGTCGACCCGCCGATCATCGCACCGGTGACGCGATCGAATATGATGATCTGAGCGCCTCCCACACCCCCGCGGGTGGTTCTCCGGTTGATCTCGTGGCCCATCGCTTCGAGCTGGACCAATGCCGCCTCGTCGATGCCGGGTTCGACGGTCACGCTCAGCCCGCTGCCGTGATTGATCCGAGGGATCTCGACGGCTTGCTGCGCGTTCATTCCGAATTCGACGACGTTCAGGAAGATCTGCACATGCTGCTGGGGCTGAACGGCGCCGCCCATGGCCCCGAACGTCATGAAGAACTCCCCGTCCTTGAACGCCATCGCCGGGATGATCGTGTGGAAGGGGCGCTTGTGCGGCTCGACGACGTTGACGTGGCCAGGCTCGCGTGAGAAGAGTGCGGCCCGGTTCTGCAGCGGGAAGCCGGTTCCCGGAGCGACGAGGCCGGACCCGAAGCCCCCGTAGATGCTGTAGATGAATGAGACAGCGTTGTGGTTCTTGTCCATGACTTCGAGGAGGACCGTGTCTCCGTTGCCGGACATGCCCGACTCGGGACGTTCCATGGCCCTTTTCGGGTCGATACGCTCGAACTGCCGCCGAGCGTACTCGGTAGAGATGATCTCCTGGATCGGGAGATCGTTGAACTCCGGGTCCCCGTTCCACTTTTGAATGTCTGCGTAGGCAAGCTTCTTGGCCTCGATGATTTGATGGAGGTACTCCGCGGAGTTGTGGCCCATCACACCGAGGTCGACGTTGCCGAGAATCTTGATCATCTCGAGTGCGGCGATACCCTGGCCGTTGGGCGGCAACTCGTAGAGCCGGTAGTCCCCGTAATCGGCGAAGATCGGCTCTACCCACGACGAGGTGTGATCCTCGAAGTCCTTCATGGTGAGGAAGCCGTCGTGCTGGTCGGAGTACGCCACGATCGCTTCGGAGATGGGTCCCTTGTAGAAGGCGTCCCTACCGTGTTCGGCGAGCAACCTGAACGAGTGAGCTAGGTCCGGGTTGCGGAACACATCGCCCGCCCTGGGCGCACGCTCACCGTCGAGGAGCAGTGCAGCCCTCGTGGAGGGCTCCTGATTCTGCTCGAGCCCCCGCCAGGCGCCGGCGATGATAGGCGAGACGGGGAAGCCATTTTCTGCGTAGTAGATGGCGGGCTCGAGAACCTCGGCCATCGTCATAGTGCCGTATTCCTCGAGCACCTCGAACCATCCGTCGACCGCCCCGGGCACCGAGACGGAGTAGATACCGCTGATCCGGTCCATTCCGTGCTTGTCCAGCTTCACGTTCAGAGCATCGAGTGTCATCGAGTACGGAGCCCGCCCGCTCGCGTTGATGCCGACCAACTTATCCTCCGCGGCGATGTAGATCATGATAAACGCGTCGCCGCCGAGGCTCGTGCTGTTGGGCTCGACGAGGGTCAACACGGCTGCGGTGGCGACGGCGGCGTCGATGGCGTTGCCGCCCTTCTTTAGGATGTCGAGTCCGGCGTTCGCGGCGAGCGGTTGGCTTGTGGCCACGACCCCGCGGAGACCCATGGCCGGGGATCGCAGGGTCTCGTACGGGAATCCCTCGACGTTCTGTGCCTCTCGGTTCTGTGCCTCAGCGTTTTCCATGTCCAGACCGAGCAAAGAGGGCGGGGAGATCCGCACCGTAAGGATAGGCAAACCGGAGGGCAAGCGGGTGCCCGGGCCCTGGGCGGGAGGGGGCGGGCGAAATCCTGTGGCAAGCGCTATAGTGACGCTACTCTGGACGAATGTCTCCATGGGAATCCCTTTGGCCAGGAGGACGGGAGATCCGATATTCGACTTTGCTTCTTGCGCTGTGCCTCGCGGCTGCGGTGGCAGGGTTGCTCTCCCCCGCAGTGGCTCAACAGTGGGTGGGGCCCCAGTGGGGGGAGCCCCAGTGGGGGGAGCCCCAGTGGGTGATGCCCCGGACCCCTGATGGCCATCCGGATCTCCAGGGCAACTGGAACAACAAGACGCTCACTCCGCTTCAGCGACCCCGAGATCAGGGCCCGGTTTTGACCGCGGACGAGGTCGAGGAGATCGAGGGCAGGCGGGCGACCCAGGTCAGGGAAGGCTCCCAGGCGAGTGACCCGAACCGCGGGCCGGCGCCCGTAACTGGCTCAATCGGCCGAAGCTACAACGAGATCTACTACGATCGCGGTACCCTGGTGGCCATCGTCAACGGCGAGCCCAGGAGCTCGCTAATCACGAATCCGCCGAATGGCCGCACGCCACCCCTCACGCCCGAGGCGCAGCGGCGCCAGCAGGAGCGCAGCGAGTTCATGAGCCGGTTCGGGGACTCCGACCACCCCGAGCTTCGATCGTTGACCGAGCGTTGCCTCGTGTTTTTCACAACCATCGGCCCGCCCATGCTCCCCAACCGCGCCTACAACCACAACTACACGATCGTCCAGACTGCGGACCACGTGATGATCCACGCCGAGGTGGTCCACGACACTCGGATCATCCGGCTGGGCGAACCCGATCCGCTACCTGATCACGTACGTCCGTGGATGGGCGACTCTTGGGGTCGGTGGGAGGGTGATGTGCTCGTTGTCGAGACGACCAATATCTCTCCCCTGCAGGTGTTGCGCGGTATCCCTCCCACGGAGAGACTGAAGGTGATCGAGCGCTTCACCAGGGTCGACGAGGAGACGATCCTATACGAGTTCACGATCGACGATCCGACGACCTACACTCAGCCTTGGGGTGGTGAGGTTCCATTCAGGAAGGTTGACCACCTCCTCTACGAATATGCATGTCACGAGGGCAATTATGCTCTCACCAACATTCTGAGTGGTGCACGTTACCTGGAAAGTCAGGAGGACGGCAGATGAACATACGATATTCGACTTCGCTTCTGGGGCTGTGCCTCGCGATCGCGGGGGCAGGGTTCCTCTCCCCCGCCGCGGCCCAACAGTGGGTGATGCCACGGACCCCCGATGGTCATCCGGACCTCCAGGGAAACTGGACCAATGTGACGCTCACGCCGTTCCAACGGGCAGAGGGCCAGGGTCCGGTCTTGACCGCCGAAGAGGTTGCCCGGCGCGAGCAGGGGGCGGTGGACCAACTCATTAGTGGCGCGCAGGCGAGCGACCCGGACCGTGCGGCACCCCCTGCGGGTGGCAACGTCGGTACTTTCAACAACGTCTATTTCGAGCGGGGTGCCCGGGTGGCGGTCATCAACGGAGAGCCCCGGAGCTCGCTACTCACCAATCCGTCGAACGGCCGCATGCCGTCTCTCACGCCTGAGGCGGAGCGGCGGATTCAGGAGCGCACAGAGTTCCGCAGCCAATTCGGCCAGTTCGACAACCCGGAGAATCGATCGCTGATCGAGCGCTGCCTCTTGTTCTCTGCGATCTATGCCGCGTACTTCTCGAGCGCTGGCCCTCCGATGATCCCCAACGGCTTCTACAACGACAACTACACGATCGTCCAGACGGCGGACTACGTGATGATCCACCCCGAAATGGTTCATGACACTCGGATCATCCGGCTGGGCGAACCCGATCCGCCGCCCCCCCACATAAAGCAGTGGTTGGGATACTCTTGGGGTCGATGGGAGGGGGATGTGCTCGTTGTCGAGACGACCAATTTCCATGCGCTGCAGGACCTCCGCGGTATTCCGCCCACGGACGATCTGAAGGTG
>Ga0114996_10003437_pt1 | contig 19665 bp, 17 predicted proteins | sample ArcticOcean_MG_C_4_FD_87039 | JGI IMG/M metagenome (GOLD analysis project Ga0114996, IMG submission 87039) | Marine microbial communities from western Arctic Ocean - ArcticOcean_MG_CB4_134 | ecosystem: Environmental > Aquatic > Marine > Oceanic | place: Arctic Ocean: Canada Basin | collected...
TAATATCTTGAACCAGATGGGCCAAATCCTCCTTTAGATCAGGCCGTAGATTGTTCCAAATTATATGACGACGGACAACCCGTCGTGAACATGAACATCACGCTCAATAACACATTCCTTTTTCTCCACAACCATGCGCTTTGATATTTGAGTAGCATGCGTGTTTGAGCCCGATTGCTCGCATGCAGCAACAACCATGGCCATGGCTGAAATGAGGATCACCTTGATGAGACGTTCTGCGTTCGACCTCGGTGCCGATAATCCAACGTGCCACGCTCTGTACACAAACAATGCTGCCTTAACGCCTTCAAGCTTTTTCATTTTGGAAGAATTCATTGCGATTGTTATGCAGGGGACAAAATCCTTCCCTCTTCCGATCCGCTGTTTCTATCTCAACAGTAATAGCCCGCGCCCCGTCAGGCCAGACCCAAAGCGTTTGCCGGTGACGGGCGCACTTAACCGTGCATCTCCAACCACTCCCGCGCGATTTCTTCGCGGGTGGCGAACCACACGCCGTCATGGCTCTTGGCGTAGTCGATGAAGCGGGAGAGGCCGGCGATTTTGCCCGGGCGGCCGATGATACGGGGATGGAGGCCAATCGACATCATGCGCGGGTAGTTCGCGGCTTCGGCGTAGAGCGTGTCGAAACTGTCGCGTAAGTAGGTGTCGAAATCGCCCGCTGTGACGAAGCCGGGTGCCAGCCAGAAATTAAAATCATTGGCGTCCGAGACATAAGGCACCACCAGATGGCGGGTGCCGTCGACGTCGACGAAATAGGGCGAATCGTCGTTATAGGCGTCGGAGTCATAGATAAAGCCGCCTTCTTCGACTACCAGCCGGCGGGTGCGCACGCTCGGGCCGTAGCGGCAATACCAGCCCACCGGGCGCTTGCCGCTGCTGCGCTCGAAAGATTCGATCGCCAGGCGGATATGCTCGCGCTCCTCGTCCTCACTCAGCGTGAACACTTCTTCCCAGCGGTAGCCATGGCTGCAGATTTCGTGGCCGGCGGCGACTGCCGCCTTGGCGACGTCGGGATTATGCTCGAAGGCGACAGCGCAGGCGAAGAAGGTCGATTTCACCGCCGCCGTTTGCAGCACGTCGAGCACTCGCCAAACGCCAACCCGCGCGCCATATTCAGCCACCGATTCCGCCGCCAGATTGCGAATCTCCGGCGGCGTTGGGTAGGCGCCCCAGTCGAACATCGTGTCTTGGCGGTCGTCGCCCATGGCGTGGGAATATTCCGAGCCCTCCTCGTAATTGACGACGATGGAAACGGCGAGCCGGGCGCCGTTCGAGAAAGGTTTGGTTGGCGGCTTGCCGCCATAGCCCACAAGATCGCGTGTGATTTCCGTCATTGATTTTCTCCATAACAAACTGGCGGCCGCCGGGCCGCCCAGGGTTGCGCTTCTTCGAGCTGCGCCGCGAGGCGTATCAGGGTGGCCTCGTCATTCATGCGCCCGGCGAACTGCATGCCAACCGGCAAGCCACCCTCTGTCCAATGCAGCGGCAGCGACACCGCCGGATGTCCGGTGGAATTAAACAGCGGCGTAAACGCGCACCATTCGAACACCCGGCGCGTCCATTCCGCGCTGTCCACGCCCTCGCCATTTTGATCGAGGGTGCCGAGCTTGATCGGCGGCAGCGCGAGGGTCGGCGAGAGCAGCACATCATATGTCTCAAACGGCACCGATGCCGCGCGGTTGGCCTGGTTAAAGGTGGCTTGGGCGGCGAGAAACTCGGTCGCGGAGATACCCAGACCATGGCGATAGATCGCTTCGGTGACATGTTGCAAATTATCCGGTCCGGGAACGCGGTTCATGATTGTTCCCATCAGATCGATCGCCCAGGCGAGATTGGCCGACCAGATCGCCACCAGCGCGTCGAAATAACTCGGCCAGTCGATCACCGGCGCATCTTCAACCAGTTCATGACCGAGCGATTCGAGAAGGCTGACGCATTTGTCCAACCCGGCAACAACCTCCGGGTCCACCGGCGCGCCATTGATCGCCTTGGCGCTCCACGCGATTTTGAGGCGCCCCGGCGGCAACGCGCTTTCGTCGAGAAATGGGCGCGCCGGCGCGGCGATGACATTCGGCGCGCCGACATCGGCGCCTGCCACCGCGTCGAGCAACGCGGCGCTGTCGCGCACGCTGCGGCTGACGCACAGCTCAATCGCCAGGCCGCTCAGCGGCTCTCCCGAAACCGGCCCGGCAGGCACGCGGCCCCGTGTAGGCTTAAGGCCAACCAGACCGCAGGCCGAAGCCGGAATGCGGATCGAGCCGCCGCCGTCATTGGCGTGCGCCATCGGCAAAATGCGCGCCGCCACACTGGCAGCGGCGCCGCCGCTCGAGCCGCCGGGACTGCGCGTCACATCCCAAGGATTGTGCGTCGGGCCGTGCAAGGCGGATTCGCAGGTCGGGTTGAAGCCGAATTCCGGCGTCGGCGTGGTGCCGATGGTTAGCAGACCCGAGAGGCGAAAGCGGCGCATTAGTTCGGTATCGGCTTGCGGGACGAAGCCATCGCAAAGCTTGCTGCCCATGCGAAACGGCGAGCCCGCGGCTTGCACGCCGATCTCCTTGATCAGGAACGGCACGCCGGTGAACGGTCCACTCGGCAGGCCGGCATCGAGAGCGCTTTTGGCCTGGGCGGATAGATCGCCGACGACGCAGTTGAGCTCAGGATTTAATTGCTCGATCGCGCTGAGCGCATCTTCCATAAGTTCGCTCGACTTGACGTCGCGTTTACGTACCAGCTCTGCCAGCCCGAGCGCATCATAGTCTCCGTAATTCGCTAGATTGGCCATGCCCGACTTCTCCCTTTTTATGCCTCGGAGCATAGTTCAGATTGCCCACCGTTGCAGAAGAGAAAACACCGCTCTTGAGTTATTATTCCGCTTTTAATTTGGCGGACGTCAAAACGAAAAGCCGAGGGGCGCCACAAAGCAGTGCGCGATCGGTTATTCGACCCGCCGAGCGTTTAAGCGCCGTATTTTTCGTCGAGCGCCGCAATTTTCTTCAGATCCATCAAATCATTGAATTCATCGAACGGCAGCATGCGGTCAGCATAGCCGAGATAAGTGCCGCTCCGTTTGATCTCACCGTAAAGCTCGATCAGGGTTTTCGAAACCGCATAGAGGGCATCGGTAAAGAGAATGAACTTGTAGCCCATCTCTGAGACCCGCTCTGCGGGCAGCAGCGGAGACTTGCCGCCATAGCACCAGTTATAGAGCGCCGGTCGTGCCACCGCGCCCGGGACGGCGGCGGCCTGTTCTTCGCTTTCGGGCGCTTCCACGAACACCACATCGGCGCCGGCTTCGGCGTAGAGATTGGCGCGTTCGATCGCCTTCTCGAAGCCCTCCACGGCGATGGCGTCGGTTCTGGCGATGATGACAAAGTCGCCGTCACGCCGCGCATCCACCGCCGCTTTTATTTTCTGTTCGAACGCTTCGGCAGAAACCAATCGTTTACCTGCCATATGGCCGCAGCGCTTGGGAAACACCTGGTCCTCGATATGCACCCCGGCAAGGCCGGCGCGCTCCAACTCAGTGATCAGGCGGCCGGTATTTAGATGATTGCCATAACCATCATCGCCGTCGGCGATAACCGGCAGCGCCGTGTTGGCGGCGATGCGCCCGGCCAGAGCCACCGTTTCACTGAGTGTCAAATAGCCGACATCGGGCAGACCGAGATGGGAGGCCGAGAGATTATAGCCGCCGACATGCATCACCTCGAAACCGGCGCGCTCGACAAGCCGGGCGGAGAGCGCATCATAGGCGCCGACCATCGGCACCAGCCCATCGCGTGCGATCAGCGCGCGAAGCTTTTTCGTTACAATGCTCACAATCGAATTCCCTCTTTTTCCATCGGCTCCACGAGCTTAGCATCGGCGGTGCGCTGCGGCGCAACTGAACGGATCGGATTGTAGATATGGATTTTGCCGGAAGAGTCGCGCTGGTGACCGGTGGCGCCAGCGGTATCGGGCGCGAGGTGGCGCGGCAATTAGCCGCCAGGGGAGCCGCCGTGGCGGTGGCCGACATCAATATGGCAGGCGCCGAAATGGTCGCCGCCGAGCTGGTTTCAGCGGGCGTACGAGCCGTCGCCGTTGCGCTTGATGTGGCGGATGCGGCATCGGTTAACGCCGGCGTGGCGAAAACAAGCAGAGAACTCGGCGGGTTGCACATCTTGATGCACAGCGCCGGGATCGGCGTCGAGCGCGGATTTCTCGACACGACAGAGGCGGAATGGCGGCACATCATTGATGTCGATTTGACCGGCACGTTCCTGTGCGGCCAGGCGGCGGCGCGCGAGATGGTCAAAGGCAGCTATGGCCGCATCGTCAATCTGTCCTCGACCGCGGCGATGCGCGGTGGCACCGGGCGCGCCGCGTACGGCGCCGCCAAAGGCGGCGTGGTGACGTTGACGCGGGTGATGGCGGTCGAACTGGCAAGCCATGGCGTGACGGTAAACGCCTTGGCGCCGGGCGCCATCGACACCGAACTGGTGGCCAAGATGCATTCCGCCAAGACGCGCGAAGTCTACACCCGGGCGATCCCCGAAGACCGCTACGGCACGCCGGCGGAGGTTGCCTCGGCGGCGCTTTATCTGGCGAGCGAAGAGGCGCGCTACATCACCGGCCATATCATGGCGGTCGATGGCGGGTTCCTCGCCGCCGGGCTGATGCTCGACAAAGACTAGCTAGGCAATTACCAACCGGCCCGGTTGGTGTATGATCGACAGGTGACAGCCGCAACCAAACGGACACAAATCATGGCAACTCAGTCTCTGCCGCGTGAAAACGCCATCAGCGAGATTTCGCAACTGCTCGGCGACCGCTTGACCACTTCAGCCGCCGTGCGCGATCAGCACGCCAACGGTGAATGCGGCCTCTATACGCCGCAGCCGCCGGACGCCGTGGTGTTTCCGCACAGCACCGAGGAAGTGTCCGCAATCGTCAGTATCTGCGCCGCGCATGCCGTGCCGATGGTGCCTTACGGCGTTGGCACGTCTGTGGAGGGCAACGTCACCGCGCCGTATGGCGGCGTATGCATCGATATGAGCCAGATGAACGAAGTCGTGTGCGTCAACGAAGCGGATTTGGACTGTACCGTCCAGGCCGGCGTAACGCGCAAGCAGCTCAACCAATATCTCAAGGATACCGGCCTATTCTTCCCGATCGATCCCGGCGCCGACGCGACCCTGGGCGGCATGGCGGCGACGCGCGCCTCGGGCACCAATGCGGTGCGTTACGGCACCCTGCGCGAGAACGTGCTCGGCCTGACCGTGGTTCTGCCCGACGGCAAGATCATCAAGACCGGCGGCCGGGCACGAAAATCCTCCGCCGGCTACGATCTGACGCGCCTTATGGTTGGCTCGGAAGGCACGCTTGGCGTGATTACCGAAGTGACGCTCCGGCTGTATGGAATCCCTGAGGCGATTTCGGCGGCGATGTGCTCGTTCCCGACCCTGGAGGGCGCCGTCAACACCGTCATGCTGACCATCCAGTCGGGCATTCCGGTGGCGCGCATGGAATTGCTCGACGATGTTCAGATGGCTGCCTGCATGAGCTATTCCAAGCTCGATTACGCGCCCGACAACACGATCCTGTTCGAATTCCACGGCACCGAGCGCGGCGTCGAGGAACAGGCCGAAATGGTCGGCGAGATCGCCGCCGAGTTCGGCGGCTCTGATTTTCGCTGGACCAAAACCACCGAGGAACGCAACGCGCTGTGGCAGTCGCGCCATGACGTGCTCTATGCCTGTTTCGCGCTGCGCCCCGGATGCATGGTGTGGGCGACCGATGTCTGCGTGCCGATCTCCAGGCTCGCCGAATGTCTCTTGGAGACCAAGCGCGAGATCGACGGAAGCGGCCTGCTCGCACCCATCGTCAGCCATGCCGGCGACGGCAATTTCCATGTCGGATTCCTGCTCGAGCCGGGCAATGACGACGAGCTTGCCCGCGCTAAGCGCATTAACGACAACATGGTCGCCCGCGCGCTCGCCATGGGCGGCACCTGCACCGGCGAGCATGGTATCGGCGTCGGCAAGATCCGCTATATGGAGGCCGAACACGGCGATTCGGTGGACGTGATGCGCCTGATCAAGCGCTCGATGGATCCGCAAAACCTGATGAATCCGGGCAAGGTGCTGGCGCTGTGACGACGGAGGGTTCGGTTCAGCCGCGCCGCAGCCTGATTTTTACGCCGGGCAACCGGCCCGACATGTTCCCCAAGGCGCTCCGTACCGGCGCCGATATCGTCACCGTTGATCTCGAAGACGCCATCGCACCTCAGCACAAAGATGAAGCGCGCGATAAGACCCTGGCACTGTTCGCGGATTTGCCGGAGACCGGTGGCGTTGAATGTGTGGTGCGCGTCAATACGGTGCGCAGCGCCGATGGCCTCAAGGATTTGAGCGCGATCATCGCCGCCGATGTGCCGCCTTCAGCGATCATGTTGCCCAAGGTCAAATCGGCGGAAGAGATAGAGCTACTCGACGAACTATTGATAGACAAATGCGCTGCCATCCGCTTCCACGTCATCATCGAAACCAATGACGGGCTCGATCGCTGCTACGACATCGCCAAATCTAGCCCGCGCATCGATTCCCTCCTGTTCGGCGCCGTCGACATGGCGGCGGAGTTGCGCGTGGCGCCGGTGTGGGAGCCGTTATTCCGCGCCCGCTCGCAATTGGTTCACGCGGCGGCGGGGGCCGGACTGGACTTAATCGATGTGCCATTCCTCGATCTCGAAGACATGGCGGGATTGCGCGAGGAGGCGGAGCGCTGCGCCGCCCTCGGCTTTACCGGCAAGGGCGCCATCCACCCCAAGCAAATTGCCACCCTCAACGAATCCTTTAGCCCGTCAGAAACGCAGATCGATTACGCGCGCCGTGTCATCAAGGCATTCGAAGAAGGCGATTCCGGCCTGGTGCTGATCGACAATAAGCTGATCGAAAAGCCGGTGTTGCGCTCGATGTACCGCATCCTCGCGGTCGCCGAGGCGGCGCAGAAACGGCGCTGAGCGCCTACTTGCTGAGCTCGCGCATGGCTGAATCGAGGCCATCCAGGGTCAGCGGATACATGCGATTTTCCATCAATTCCTGAATCATCCTTATAGATTCGCTGGAGTGCCATCCGCGCTGCCGTAGCGGATTGAGCCAGATGGCTTGAGGATAGGCGCGGAGCAGCCGTTTCAGCCACAGTTCGCCCGGTTCCTCATTGAAATGCTCGACGCTGGCGCCGGGATAAACGATCTCATAAGGGCTCATGAAGGCATCGCCCACGATGACCACTTTATATTCCGAATTGTAGCAGTTGATCAGTTCCCAGGTATCGATTTTCTCGGTCCGGCGGCGGCGGTTGTCGCGCCACACGCTTTCGTACAGGCAATTGTGGAAGTAAAAATATTCGAGATGCTTGAACTCGCTGTGCGCCGCCGAGAACAGCCGCTCACAGCCCTGTACATGGGCATTCATCGAGCCACCGACATCGAGCAGAAGGAGGACTTTCGCCGCGTTGTGGCGTTCCGCCACCATGCGGAGATCGAGCCAACCGCCGTTCTTCGCAGTCGATTGAATGGTGTCGTCGATGTCGAGCTCGCTGAGCGCACCTTCGCGGGCAAATCGGCGGAGACGCCGAAGCGCAATTTTCATGCCGCGCGTACCGAGTTCCACTTCGCCGTCGAGGTCGCGGAATTCGCGCTTGTCCCAAACCTTGACCGCACGCCCATGTCGGCCCTCACGCTGGCCGATGCGCACGCCTTCCGGATTGTAACCATAAGCGCCAAACGGCGAGGTGCCCGCGGTGCCGATCCATGTGCTGCCGCCTTGATGGCGTTTCTCCTGTTCGTCCAGGCGCTCGCGCAGCGTCTCCATCAATTTTTCCCAGCCGCCCAGCGCCTCGATCTTGGCCATTTCCTCTTCGCTCAAATTGAGCTCGGCCAAGCGCTTCAGCCACTCCTCCGGGATTTCCACTTCTTCACCATCCGTCGAGACCCGCTCGAGGCCCTTGAACACATGGCCGAACACCTGATCGAAGCGGTCGAGATGGCGCTCGTCCTTCACCAGAAGCGCGCGCGACAAATAATAGAATTGGTCGACGCTGTAATCGGCGAGGCCCTTGTCCATCGCCGCCATTAGGTCGAGATACTCCGGCAACGTGACCGGCACCCGCACCCGTTTCAGCTCACGGAAAAGATTCTGGAACAAGCCGTTTACCTCAGCGCTGTTCGCGCCGGTTGAGGAAGGCGAGACGTTCGAACAGTTGCACGTCCTGTTCCGATTTCAACAAGGCGCCATAGAGCGGCGGAATGAGCTGCGCCGAATCGGTGGCGCGCAAATCTTCCGGCGAAATATCTTCGGCCATCAGCAGCTTCAGCCAATCCAGCAGTTCCGACGTCGATGGTTTTTTCTTCAGCCCCGGTGCGTCGCGGATATCGTAAAACAGGCCGAGCGCAGCGCTCACCAAGCGCTTTTTTATGTCGGGATAGTGCACCGCGACGATGCGCTCCATGGTTTCCCTGTCGGGGAAGCGGATGTAATGGAAAAAGCAGCGGCGGAGAAAGGCGTCCGGCAGCTCTTTTTCATTGTTGGACGTGATAATGATGACCGGCCGGTGCACCGCGCGGATGGTCTCCTTGGTCTCATAGACATGGAATTCCATGCGGTCGAGTTCGAGCAAAAGATCGTTAGGAAATTCAATGTCTGCCTTGTCGATTTCGTCGATCAGCAGAACCGGCCGCTGTTCAAGCGCGAATGCCTCCCATAACTTACCCGGCAAAATATAGTTGGAGATCTCGTTCACCCGCTCATCGCCGAGCTGACCGTCGCGCAAACGTGCCACCGCGTCATACTCATACAGGCCGTGCTGCGCCTTGGTGGTCGATTTCACATGCCATTCGATGAGCGGCGCATCCAGCGCCGCAGCGATCTCGGCGGCGAGGATGGTCTTGCCTGTGCCCGGCTCGCCCTTGACCAGCAGCGGCCGCTGTAATGTGATCGCGGCGTTGACGCCGGCGTTCAGTTCCTCGGTAGTGACGTAGGTCTTGGTTCCTTTGAAGCGCAAGGGTTTTCTCCCATGATACAGATTTGCGCGGTAGCATATGATTGGTGAAGGTCGATGACAATGCATGTGAAATCGGCTGACGGCGAAGCATTTGAAACAGAATTTCCGGTCGTCGTCATCGGCGGCGGCGCCTGTGGCCTGACCGCGGCATTGACCCTGCGCGACGCCGGCGTCGCCGCGCTGGTGCTGGAGCGCGACACGCCGCCGGCTGGCTCCACCGCGTTATCCTCCGGTTTTATTCCGGCCTGCACGACGCGCTGGCAGGCCACGCGCGGCGTTGAAGACACTGTCGACCTCATGTCCGGCGACATCCAGGCGCAAGCCAGGCAATTGGCCGATCCCGCCATTGTCGATCTGTGTTGCCGGCGCTCGGCGCCGACTCTCGAATGGCTAAACGAGATGCACGGCATTCCGTTCGTCCTGATCGAGGGCTTCCTCTACACCGGCCAGCGGCGGGCGCGCATGCATGCGGTGCCGGAGCGCACCGGTGCGGCGCTGATGGCGCGCCTCCTGGCCGCTGCCGAGGCGGCGGCGGTCGATATCCTGTGCGGCGCCGAAGTACAGGAATTATATGCTCATGCCGACGGCCGGGTGCACGGCGTCGGCTTTCGCCGGCCCGACGGCAGCGCCGAGCGGGTGGGCTGCCAGGCGTTGATTCTGGCGTGCAGCGGCTTCGGCGGAAACAACGATATGGTGCGCCGCTACATCTCCGAAATGGCCGATGCGGAATATTTCGGCCATGCCGGCAATCGCGGCGATGCTGTGCTCTGGGGCGAACAGCTCGGCGCCGAAATTCGCCATATGGGCGCCTATCAGGGCCACGCCTCGGTGGCGGTACCGCACGGCATCCTGATTACCTGGGCGGTGATGCGCGAGGGCGGAATTCAGGTCAATAACGCCGGCCAGCGTTTCGCCGATGAGAGCCGCGGTTACTCCGAACATTCCGTGGATGTCCTCGCCCAACCCGGAGGCGCGGTGTGGGATATCTATGATTCGCGTATCCATACGCTCGCCAAGGAATTCGAGGACTACCGCCAAGCCGAAGCGGCGGGCGCAGTAAAAACTTCAGAGAGTGAGGCGGCGCTTGCCGCTCATCTTGGATTGCCCGAAGCCGCGCTTACTGAGACTTTGGCGCAGACGCGGCGCTACGCCGAAACCGAAGGGCGCGACCCGTTCGGTCGGCGCTTCGAAGGCAAACTGGCGCTGGCGCCGCCTTATTACGCGGTGAAGGTCGGTGCGTCCCTGTTTCATACCCAGGGCGGACTCGCCATCGATACATCTGCGCGGGTGCTGCGCCAGGGCGGCGGTGAATTGCCCAATCTCTTTGCCGGCGGCGGCGCGGCTTGCGGTATCTCCGGTCCCGAGGTATGGGGCTATTCTTCCGGCAATGGTTTGCTGACGGCGGTGATGCTGGGTCGGGTCGCGGGCGAAAGCGCGGCGGCTCTGATATCTTAGATTATGAACTTTCACGCGAGGGCATAACTATGAATTTGGTGAAACCGGACGCGGTCGAGCGCGTCGCGATCCTCGGCGCGGGCACCATTGGCGCTTCTTGGGCGGCGCATTTCCTGGCGCATGGCCTGGCTATCAATGTGTGGGATCCGGCGCCCGGTTTCGAAGCGCGCTGCCGCGCCTTCATCGCCGCCGCCTGGCCGGCTCTTATCCGGCTCGGCGCACCCGCCGAGATGGATGAAAGCCGTATGGCATTCTTCAAGGAGCCGGCTGAAGCGGTGCGCGACTGCCAGTTCGTGCAGGAAAGCGGGCCGGAAGATAAAGACATCAAGATCGAGCTCTATGGCCGCCTCGATGCCGCGCTCCCCGACGATGTAATCATGGCGTCGAGCTCCTCTGGTCTCTTGATCAGCGAGCTTCAGGCCGGGCGCGCGGCGGCGGAGCGCTACGTCATCGGCCATCCCTTCAACCCGCCGCATCTCGTGCCCCTGGTCGAAGTTGTCGGCGGCACGGAAACCGCTGCTGCCGCTGTCGAATGGGCGCTCGCCTTCTATAACGGCTGCGGCAAAAAGGCGATCCGCATCAACCGCGAAGTGCCCGGCCATCTTGCCAACCGGTTGCAGGCGGCGATGTGGCGCGAGGCGGTGCATCTGGTCGATAGCGGCGTGGCGAGCGTCGAGGATGTCGATATCGCCGTCTCCTACGGTCCCGGCCTGCGCTGGGCGCTGATGGGGCCAAACCTCATTCTGCATCTCGCCGGCGGCGACGGCGGTGTCCGCCATGCAATCGAGCATTTCGGACCGGCGCTTGAATCCTGGTGGGCGGATCTTGGTCGCGAGCCCAAAATCTCGGACGCTGCGGCGGAGAAGTTGATTGCCGGTGTGACCGCCGAAGCGGCAGGCCGCTCGCTCGAAGATCTGACCCGGGAGCGCGATCATTTGCTGATTTCGCTGTTGGAAATGCTGGCGCGCGAGCGCGGCAAGGGCTGAGCATGTCAAACTCCCTGGAGAGGGACATCACAGTCCCGGCCGATATTCTTAGTCGGCTGGTCAGCGATACCTTCGCCGCCGCCGGCTGTTCGGCCGCGGAAGCCGGGCGCATTGGCCATCATCTGACTTCATCAAACCTTTCCGGCCATGAAAGCCACGGCGTGCTTCGCGTACCGCGCTATCTCCATTGGCTGAAGGAAGGCAAAATCTCGCGCGATCAGGAAATTTCCATCGTCAGCGAAAACGATGTGCTGGCGGTGGTCGACGGCAAGTTCGGGTTCGGCCAGACGGTCGGGCCGCAGGCGGTGCGCCTCGGCATCGCAAAAGTGGCTAAGAGCGGCCTGTCGCTGATCGCGCTGCGCAATTCCGGCCATCTCGGACGGATCGGCGATTGGGCCGAGATGGCGGCGGCGGAAGGTGTGATCTCAATTCATTTCGTCAACACGTCCGGTCTTGGCCTGCTGGTGGCGCCGTTCGGCGGGACGGAACGGCGCATGTCGACCAATCCGGTGTGCATCGGAATCCCGTCTGAGGACGAACCATCTCTGGTACTCGATTTTGCCACCTCCATCGTCGCCGAAGGCAAAGTGTTGAACGCGCTCGGCGGCGGCAAGCCGCTGCCGGCGGGCGCCTTGATAGATGGCGACGGCACGCTCTCCACCGACCCGGCGCTGATCTACGGCGTCAGCGACAGCACCCAGCCCTTGGATGTCCGCTCCGGCTCTGGCGCCATCCGCGCGATGGGCGAACATAAGGGTTCGGGCCTTTCCTTCATGTGCGAGATATTGGCCGGTGCATTGACCGGCTCGGGCTGCTCTACGCCCGGCAAAGAGCAATTGGCAAACGGTATGCTGTCTATCTACATAGCGCCGGAATTTCTTACCACAGTGGACGGTTTTGCCGCCGAACTGCGCCAATATGTGGAATTTTACCGCTCGGCACGTCCGGCCGAAGCGGGCGGCGAGGTACTCTGTCCAGGTGACGCGGAAACGCGCAACCGGGCACAGCGGCGGGCCGAAGGTGTGCCCCTGCCAGGCTCGACCTGGCAGAGTCTGCTGGATGCGGCTCGGGATGCTGGTATGCCCGCTGGCGAAATTGAGGCCGCACGCGCCGCGGCGCTGGAAAACTGACGAAACCGTGACATTGACCCGGCACGACGGGCTGGCAACGATGGTTGAGATGCCGTTACACTCGGCGGCGTTCAGCCAGCAGGAGAGTTAAGAATGACAAAATTGCGTCTGGGAACCTATGTCGAATTTCAATGCCCGCCGGGGCGCGATCATGCTGAGCTGATCAACGATGTGATTCAATGCGCCGAACATTCGGATCAGCGTGGATTCGACGTGTTCACCACGTTGGAGCATCCGTTTTTCGAAAAATTCGCCATCAATTGCGCGCCGCTTCCGCTCTTTACCAAGCTCGCCGAGCGCACCCGCAATCTCCGGTTCCGCACCCTCTGCCACACCCTGCCGCTGCACAATCCGATGGTGCTCGCGGGCCAGATTGCCGAGGCTGATATTCTCACCGGCGGGCGTATAGAGGTCGGCATCGGGCGCGGACATGGCTGGTTGCAGGAGCCGGCAAATATCGCCTATGAGGAAAGCCTTGAGCGTTTTCACGAATGCATCGAAATTCTCATCAAGGGCTGGACGGAAGAGCGCTTCACGTTCCATGGCAAATATTACACCTGCGAAAACCTCTCCATCGTGCCCAAGCCGATCCAAAAACCGCATCCGCCGATCTTCCAGGTCGGCACCAGCTCCAAGACTTTCACCCAAGCCGGCGAGCGCGGCTGGAGCGTGGTGCTGGGCGCGCCAACGCCGGACGATATCTTCATTGAGCCGCACAACATCTATCAGGAAGCCTGCGCCCGCGCTGGCACCACGCCGCATGTGTCGTTTCTGAAAGCGTTGTACCTCGACGAGGATCAGCAGCGCGCTGAGCGCGACGCCGAGGAATATGCGATGAGATTCATCGAATATAACGTATCGCCCTTGAAAGAAATGAGCCGCACCGAAGAGGTCAAAGCGCGCATGCGCGCCGGCGGCTTCGATTTTTACGCCGGCGACGATTTTCTCCGTCTCGGTGATGTCTCCTACCAGGACATCGTCGATCTCGGCATCGTCTATATCGGCACGCCCGAGAAGGTCGCCAATCAACTGCTCACCCTGTACGACAAGGTGCCCTTCGAGGAGTTCATCCTGGTCAGTCATTATGGCGGCATCCCAGCGCATAAGGCGATCCAGACCCAGGAATTATTCGTCAAACAGGTGCTGCCAATTGTTGAACGCGGCATCGCCGAGCGGCGCCAGGCGGTTTAGTATTTTCTTGCTGCCTCATGCGGCACTACCCCCCCGGAATGCGTTCCGCATTCCGGCAAGCGCGACCGCGCGCCCGAGTTAATACGAGGTAGCCAAGGGCGCGGATGCGCCCGCCCGGCGATTGAAGGAACAAACAAAAAAGAGCGCGTTGCGCTCGGTTCGCCCCTTCTCCCCATCCCCTTTTCCTCGCCCGGGAAGAGGGGCTTATCACCCTCGCTACTCCATCTTCAAAATATACTCCTTGCCGACGCGGTGGAAGAACGGCGTGGCGTCGACTTTGTGACGTGGCGCGGGGTCGCACAGAAGGCGTTCTATCTCGCGCAACACCACGCCGGTGATGTGCGGGATTGGCATTTTCAGCGCCTCCGTTATCGGCACCCATGCGATGTCGTGGAGTTCGCCATTGCCGGCGATCTCGCCGTGTAGATCCTCTGCAAAGGCCATAAAAAATCGCGCGTTGAAACGGCGCGGCGATCCGGGCGGCGTTACAGCGCGGAATATGTAATCGAGTTTGTCGAGCGATGGCGCCAGGGCGCACTCCTGAAACCCGCGCCATTCTTGCCGCACGTTGCGATGGGGCTGCGTGTCGGGTGCTGCCAACATGAGGCCGGTTTCTTCGAATGTTTCGCGGATTGCAGCGGCGGCGAGGGAGCGCGCCCGCGCCAGCGTGCAGGAACGCGAGAGGCGTCGTGCCACGCCCTCGCGCAACTCGCCCGCCGGCCGCACATAGCGGTCGCAGATCTCCACACCACCGCCGGGAAAGACATAGCGCTCGGGCATGAACACTTGCTCTTTTCCGCGCTGGCCCATGAGCACTGAGGCGCGCTCGCCGTCTTGGCGTATGAGAGCGAGGGTGGCTGCATCCCTGGGGCGAATCGCGGGGTATTTCATTGCGTGGCGAAAGTAACCGATTTAGGCGCGTTTGCCATGGCCTATAAGACTCCAATATCTTTCCGGCCTTGTGCGCCGATTGACAGAGCATCGCCGGGGCCATAACAAACAAGCAAGAGCAAGTGGGGAAGCGTGATAATCGAGGAAAAATTCGCCGTCGCGGCGCCGCTCGAACATGTCTGGGACTGCATCCGCGATCCCGCGTTCGTGGCGCCATGTGTGCCCGGCTGCCAGGACGTCGAGGATATCGGTGATGGCGCCTATCGGGCGGCGGTTAAAGTCGGGATCGGGCCGATCAAGACGGTATTCAATCTCGATATCCAGGTGGCTGAGGAACGGCCGCCCGGTTTTGCCCGGATCGACACTCATGGCCAGGAGGGCACCAACGCCAGCCGCCTTACGGCAAAGAGCGAATTGACTTTGAGCGCTGACGACAGGGGCGGCACAAACGTACATTATCAATCGAACGTTCAGGTCACCGGGCGTTTGGTGAAATTCGGTCTCGGCATCATGAAAAAGAAGGCGGCGGCGCTGGGCGCCGAGTTCGCCGAGAATTTCCGCACCGCCGCCGAGGCGAAAGCGCCTGAAACCGTCACCGGCGGCTGAGGCGAGGCACATGGAATTCCATCAGCCCACAAGCCTCGATGCGGCCCTGGTCCTGATTGCCGCTGATCCGGAAGCGATGCTGTTGGCCGGCGGCGCTACATTGGTGGCGATGATGAACGCTGAACTGGTCGCGCCCTCTGCCCTGGTCAGTTTGCGCGCCGTTCCTGAGTTGCGGACGATCGACGTGGCGGCGGATGGCGGTCTCCGAATCGGCGCCATGCTAAGCCATGCAGCTCTTGCCGCAGAAGCGCGGCTCGATGGCGGCAACGCTGTTGTTCGCGGAGCGGTGGCGCAAATCGCCCACCCCTCCGTGCGCAATATCGGTACGCTCGGCGGCGCCGTGGCGCATGGCGATCCCAGTTCCGATTTGCCGGCGGCGCTAGTGGCGGCAAACGCGGTGATTGAAACTGCCGGCCCGGCGGGCAAACGCGAAATCGCCGCTGAGGAATTTTTTGAAGACTATCTCACCACGGCTCTGCAGGAGGGCGAGATGGTCTCGGCCGTCCTGTTGCCCGCGCAGCCGGAAGGCGCGACGGGACATTACGAAAAATTCGCCCGCGTTCACGGTGATTACGCCACCATGTCGGTTGCTCTTGTGCTCGCCATGACCGGCGCCGAATGCAGCTTCGTGCGTATTGCCCTTGGCGCCGCGGGCGCCACGCCGGTGCGCGTGGCGGAAGCCGAGGCCTGCTTGCTCGGCTCAGCGCTGGATGCGGATGCGGTTGCGGCCGCCGGCGCCAAACTGGTCGCGGCGAGTGATCCTGTGGATGATGTACGCGGCAGCGGCGAATACCGGCTGATGTTGGTGCCGCGCTTGCTGGCGCGCGCGCTCACCGCCGCCCAGGCCAAATCGGAAACTCGGTCATGAGTAACAAACTGGATATCACCCTTCAGGTAAACGGCGAGGCGCAGACGCTTCGCGTCCCGCCGTCGCGCACACTGCTCGATGCGCTGCGCGGAGAGCTGGCGCTGGCCGGCACGAAAAACGCCTGTAATCAAGGCGTCTGCGGCGCCTGTACGGTGTTGATCGACGGTCTGCCGATGAACGCCTGTCTGCTCTTGGCGGTGAATGTCACCGGGCGCGATATCATCAGCGTTGAGGGCCTCGGCGAAGGCGGCGAGCTGTCCGTCATGCAGCAGGCCTTCGTTGATGCCGGGGCGATCCAATGCGGCTATTGCATGAGCGGCATGATCGTCACTGCAACGGCTTTGCTGGCGGACAATCCGGCACCCACCCGCGAAGAAATCCGCGCCGCGCTCTCTGGCAATCTCTGCCGCTGCTCGGGCTATGTCCGGGTTGTGGACGCCGTGCAGCTGGCCGCGGAAAGGCTCGGACAATGAGCGAACTTGAAAGCGCCATCGGCAAAAGCCCCCCGCGCCTCGAGGCTGGCGAGAAAGCCGGCGGCAAGGCGCTCTTCACCGGCGATATGGTGATGCCCGGCATGCTGCACGCTGCACTTCTCACCAGCCCCTATGCCCATGCCCGCATTCTTTCCTATGACACCGCGGCGGCGTTGGCCTTACCCGGCGTCAAGGCGGTGGTGACGGGCGAAGACATCACCGGCGGCCCCTTCGGCCCGGTGGTGAAGGACGAGCAGGCCCTGGCACTCGGTAAAGTGCGCTATATCGGCGAGCCGGTCGCGGCGGTGGCGGCGGTGGACGAAGCGACGGCGCGCTTGGCGGCGCGTCTGATCGAGATCGAGTATGAAGAGCTGCCGGCTGCCACCACGGTCGCTGCCGCGATCGCCGATGGCGCGCCGCTCCTGCATGAGGAATTCGCCGATTACGTCAAGGTCTACCAGGCACCGGAGAACGCCGGAAACATTATGGCCCGCGCCGAAGCGGTGATCGGCCGCGGCGTGGACGGTTTCGAAGAGGCTGACGTCGTGGTCGAAGGGACCTACGAAGTCCCTGCGCAATATCATGCCTATATGGAGCCGGTCGCGGCGCTCGCCGCCTTCGCGCCCGATGGCCGGGTGACGGTGTGGTCGTCCACCCAGAGCATCTTTCGCACCCAAGCCAATCTGCATGAAGGGCTCGGCATTCCGATGGGCAAAATCCGCTGCATCGCGCCGCGTGTTGGCGGCGGCTTTGGCGGCAAGGCGGAAGCTTCGGGCCAGCTTGTTGTGGTGATGTTGTCGCGCAAGGCGGGCGCACCGGTGCGCCTCGTTCTCAGCCGCGACGAAGATATGACCACCATGCGTGCGCGCCATCCCGGCACACTCCGCATCAAGACCGGCGCCAAATCGGACGGCACCCTGGTCGCCCGCGAGATGGAGCTTTGGTTCGATGCCGGCGCCTTTGCCGATGACAGCCCGGCGGTGATGAACTTGGCGCTTTTTTATGCGCGCGGTCCCTACGCCATCCCGCATGTCCGTGCCCTCGGTCATGCGGTTTATACCAACAAGCTCCGGCTTGGCGCGTTCCGCGGCTTCGGCAATCCACAAGCCTCTTATGCCAGCGAATCGCAAATAAATGAGATCGCTGACAAGCTCGGTATCGACCCCATCGATCTGCGTATCAAGAACGCCATTCAAGCCGGCGAGCAATGGCTCGGCGGCCAACGCATCGCAACGTCCGCCTTGGTCGAAGCCTTGGAAGCAGTGCGCGACGCTTCGGACTGGTCGCGGCCGCGCCAGGCAAGGCCAGGGTGCAAGCGCGGGCTCGGAATTTCCGCCGTGGCGCACACGTCGGCTTTTCTTTCCACCGGCGCGATTGCCCGCTTGCAAGGCGACGGCAGTGTGATTCTCAATGTCGCCGCGGTGGATATTGGCCAGGGGTCCGATACGGCGCTCAGCCAAATGTGTGCCGCCGTCCTTGGCCTCGACATCGAGCAAGTGACCTTTGCGCCGCCCGATACGGATTCAGCACCCTATGATTATGCCACCGCCGCCAGCCGCGTGACCCACACTGTGGGCCGTGCCGTGCACGAGGCAACGGCAGCCGTGCGCGACCAGCTGCTCGAACATGGCGCAGCGATGCTGGAATGCCCCGTGGAAGATTTAGAACTCCGCCCCGGCGGGCGTATTGGCGTAAACACCCAGCCGCCACGTAATGCCGAGGTGACATTTGCCGAAATTGCCCTGCGCTCGATCTGGGCCGTCGGCGGGCCGATTACCGGCTCCGGCAGTTTCATGCCAAATGATCCCATGGACCCTAACCACACACAGATGAGCGGCTTTCTCAGCCTTGAAGCCGTATCGGTACTGACCTTCGGTGCCCAAGTGGTCGATGCCGAGGTCGATGAAACCACCGGCGCCATTCGCGTGATCGAAGCCTGGTGCGCTCATGACGTCGGGCGCGCGATCAATCCGGGCGCGGTGGAGAGCCAGATTCACGGCGGCTTCGTGCAAGGAATGGGCTACGCCCTCTGCGAGGAAATGGTGTGGGAGGACGGTCGCCTGGTGAACCCCAGTTTCATGGACTACAAGTTCCCCGGCAGCATGGAAGCGCCCGACAAGATCCACACCGTCATTTTGGAGACGCCCGAGCCGAGCCACCCGTTCGGCGTTAAAGGCGTCGGCGAGCCGCCTCTGGTCGGTGCCGCCCCGGCCATCAACAGCGCCGTCTCGGCAGCCACGGGCCTCCACCTCAAACAAATTCCCCTCACCCCAGAACGGGTGCTGAGAGCCTTAGTCTCGAAAAGCTAATATTCAGTCCATCTGACGCGGCGCTTCGTAACTCGCCAGCAAACTGTCGGTGAAGTCTTCGATTTCGGTCCAGTCGGTCTCTCGCCCGACATGTTCGCGGACGATGAAAGCCGGGCCCATATAGAAGCGCTCGTACTGGGAGTGGCGCCCGGCGAAATCGGTGCCGAGAATATCCCAGGCGAGCTTGAACAGTTTCATTTTATCTGCGGCGTCCCATTTTTCGGTCGACCAGCACATCTCGAAAATGCGCTTGGTTTCTTCATCGTCCATGACCGACACGTCGGCCGGCATTTGCAGCACGCTGCCGCCGGTCAACTCGCGGATGCGAGCCAGAATCTTGTCGTAATTCTGCGTCGCAAAATAAATCGACGCATACATGTAACGCCGGTTGTAGCAGGCATAGCCGCCGTCGAGCGTCTCATGGTCCTGTATCTGGCCAGCTATCATCGCCGATATCGTGGCGTGCATGGCGGACAGGTGATTAATCGTGTCGGCCACCGCCGGCACCTTGTCGGTGCCCATCGATTCGGTGACACGCTTGGCGATGCCGAGCAGCAGCTTCAACTTCGAGCGGTAGCGCACCGCCGCCTGATGATTGGAAAGCGTATGTGCCGGGGTGTCGAAATAGATATTTCGCGACCACGGAATATCGCCGAGCGTGAGGACCCGCTCCCACGGCACTTTCACGTCGCGGCA
>Ga0114996_10003443_pt1 | contig 19635 bp, 12 predicted proteins | sample ArcticOcean_MG_C_4_FD_87039 | JGI IMG/M metagenome (GOLD analysis project Ga0114996, IMG submission 87039) | Marine microbial communities from western Arctic Ocean - ArcticOcean_MG_CB4_134 | ecosystem: Environmental > Aquatic > Marine > Oceanic | place: Arctic Ocean: Canada Basin | collected...
CTCTCTTGACCATATTGAAAGCAGAACTCGCCAAACACGTCGCCGGTTCGGAGGTAGGTGGTGTGGGCCCAGCGATCCCCTTCTGCGCTCATCCAGGCTTTGATGAAACCACTGCGCACGACATACATAGCGTCAAAGGGCTCCTCTTGCTTTAAGACGAAAGTACCCGCCGGATAGACACGCAATTCGGCTTGTTCCATCAACCTGTTCTTGGCCGACTCGGAGAAGATCGAGAGGACCTCGTTTTGGTCGAAGTTTTCGAAAGCCCGATCTTTGTACAGCGTGTCCATGAGAGCCGAAAAGCTGGGTGTATCATCGATGAAACGCCGCACGACCGCTTTGGGGATTCGAAGCACTTCCGTGCGCTGCTTAGCGCGTGCGTCGTAGGACTCCGGGCAATCCGCCATGACCGCCAAGACGCCCAGGATATCTCCGGACGTTGCGGTGAGGAGTTTTATGTCTTGTCCGCGGTCATCTTGCGTACGCTGTTCGATGGCGCCGTCCAACACGACATACAGTTGTTCATGGTATTTGCCCTGGCCAAAGAGCAGCTCGCCTCTATCCAGGGCCAACAGGCTGGTGTTGAAGAGCAAGCGGCGTAGATCCTGGCGCCCCATGCTCTGGAAGAGGTCGGTTTGGGCCATCTCATCGGTCAATTCATCGAGCGTCCATCCGGTGGGCATGCTTCGCTCATGGTCTGTTTTGTCGCGATAGGCCATGGCCATGTAGCGGTCGGGTGCTGCGGCTTCGAGCTTGTGTTTGTTGAAGAGCACCATGTTGGCGCGGCTCAAGTCCGCTGGGCATACCGAGACGCATTGTTGGCATTGAGTGCACCTTTCAACAAACTCACGAACGTTCTTGCGATCCACCGCTGTCGACAAGACGGCCTCGTTGAGTTGGGCGATGCTGATCTCGTTGCAATCGTTCACAATGGGGCACTTCAACATGCAGTCGTTGCACCCAATGCAGGCTTGGACATCACGCAACGCCTCGGCTTTGAAGTCGGCGAGTCGAATCATTCGTCCACCTCCATCACCAAGAACACATCATTCGCGATCCGGATGGTGGCGCCATTCCCAAGGACCTGGGGTTGGTCGTCCAGAGCCAGATCGCCCAAGAACGTTCCGTTGGTGCTGCCGAGGTCTTCCACGGAAAAGTGCCCGTCTCTCCAGGCAATCTCCAGGTGATTTCCGGACACGCTGTCATCGGTCAAGATCAGTCCGCAGGTGGCCTCATTGCGGCCCACTCTCAATCGGTACTTCACCTCTTTGACCAGGCCTTTCGACAGGCCCTCTACCACCCTGATGCGGGCCGTGGGGACCGGGGTGTGGACCGCTCTTACATCGAATTGCACTTCACCGATGGCCACACGCGCCCCCTCCGAAATGGGCACGGGGTGTTTGTCCACGGGTTGGTCGTTGACTGTAGTTCCATTGGTACTGCCCGCGTCCATGATGGTCCAGCCGTCATCGCGTGGGATGAGGTGGGCATGGGCCCACGACACGGAGGAATGTTCGATGGTCACTTCACTCTCTGGGTTGCGCCCAATACGCAATGACGCGGACCCAGTCAGGGCGATGGTGAGCGGCGGATGGGTGCTTGTCATTTGGATCGGGTGACGAGTTGGGGTGCTCGGTGGGGGTGTCTTGGGCGCGCTGGCTGGGACCGGCGCGGGTTCCATGAGGGGTGAACGGATCGCTGGGGAGCTTTGTCCCACAACCTTGAAGTCTGTTGCGCCCACTCGGAGAACGTCGCCACTTGTGAGTGGTGTCGGTGCACTCACTGGGTCGCCATTGACCAGTGTGCCGTTTCGCGATCCCAAATCACGCGCAAAGAGGTCTTCGCCCACCCACACCAGCTCGGCGTGTTTCAAGGAAACGGCTGGGTCATTGATGGTGATCTGTGCCTCTTCCGAACGCCCGAGTATTTGCCATTCCAAGGTCAGCTCGTGACGAGAGTCTCCATGCACAAGGGACAACCCATGGACCTCATTCCCTTCACGAAGCGCGGCTTGGAGTTGTTCGATGGACATCGCACAAGTTTCCAGGTGATTGACCTTAATGGGAGGGGCAGGGCGTTCCCGAGCGAACTCAAATTCAATGGTCGATTCACCGAATGTCAGTTGGTCGCTGGGGCGGAGAGGAGTGGCCTGGGTGGCCTCGAACCCGTTGATGTAAGAGTGATTTCTGGAACCCAGATCTTCCAGTACGAATCGTCGGCCGTCCCAGCGAATGAGCGCGTGTCGACCCGATACTCCCGGGTCGGCAAGCGTTAGGTCATTTCCGGGCCCTCTCCCAACGCTGGCTTGGTCCGAGAACTTCAGCCGCCAGCCATCCTTCGGGTTGGTGAGGATGCCTTCGATGGCGGGCAATGACACCGTGTCCCCCCCCCCTGAAGATGGTGTGCTTACGAACCGATCCGTCCACGATTCCATATCCGACGCAGAGATAACCTTCGCACCCTCTTGGCGTGATAACCAACTCCGTAAATCGAAATGCGGATTGTGCAATTGTTGGAACATGTTTTCGATGTTCAGGCCGGAGTCAACCAACTGTTGAAAGTCCCTACCGCGGGCGCGGACTCGCTCCGAGCGTTCGCCAATCATCAACGCGCCCGCCAGTCGCCCGTCGCGCACAATGAGCTTGGTGTAGCCAATACGTCCCTCGGCTGGCTCTGGGCCTGGGCACTCCACATCACCGGGTTCCGGTGTGCTTACCCCGACCTGGGCAAAATCCAAGTCGAAGAGCCGGGTCGCAAAGTAGTGAGCCCCTGCGGTGTGTGGTTTCGGACGCCCCGTGGCGTTCCGAGCGATTACTTCGCCTTGTTTTCGAGCGGGCTCCCACAGTCCCAGCGACGCCCCACCTTGCATGCTTGCTACGTCGCCTCCTGCATAGACCCCGTCGACATTGGTCTCTAGGAGTTCATTGACCACAACCCCTCGTTTGTTGAGTTCGATGGTGCTGGACTGCAGAAATTCGCAGTTGGGTTGAATGCCTGCCGCGAAGCCGACGAAATCACATGGCTTCTTGGCACCACTCTTGAGTATGACCCCCGTGATGTGGGTGCCATCGCCCACGGCTTCCACAATCTCGTCGATGACGACCTCCACTCCTTTGAGCTTCAAACGGCCCAAGAGTAAATCCCGCGCTGTCCGGTCGAGTTTGCCGCGCATGAGGCTTTCGCGCTGCCGAAGGAGCAACGTCACCTTTTCGACGTGTTTCTCTCGAAACGCCTGTACCCACTCCAACGCCAGAGGTCCTCCCCCCACGACAATGGCTTGTTTCACATATCCTTCCTGGACGTGCTGGGAAATGTAGTTCGCGTCCTGGAGCGTGCGAAGTGTCATTACGCCGGTTAATTTTGACCCAAGAAAACTGGGGGGCCGCGGACGAGACCCACTCGCGATGATCAGGCTGTCCCAGGGCAGTGTTTCACCATCTTGGAGCGTGATGGTCTTGGCCCCGGCGTTGACACCGTCCACTCGGCCTCGGACCCGTTTGATTTTGTAGCGCTGATAGAAATCCGGCGGTACGGCGTAAAGCTGCCTCTCCGTTAAACCGCCGATGAGATAATTCGTCAGAGCGGCTCGGAAATACGCAGGGTTGGGATCGTCGGAAACAATCTGAATGACCGCGGTTGAGTCCGCCCGGCGAATGCCTTCAGCGGCAGCGGTGCCGGTGGCGCCGTCGCCAACGATGAGGAAATGATGTCCCATGCACGGCCAATCATGACAGAAAATGACCTGCGAGGATATACGTCGGGAACGGGTTGATTTCGGTCTTCTTGCCGTCCGGTCAGATAGACGGCGACTTCTTTCTGGCTGGCGTGGAGACGGGCTCGCCTAGAGTTTATCGATGATGTCGATGAGCTCCTGGGCCTTGACCCGTACCAGCTCTTTCTCGTGATCGAGTAGCTTCTCCAAATGGGGTTTGCTGTCGGCGTGTGGCATGCGCCTGAGGGCGCTGATCAAGAAGACCTTTCCCATGGGATCGTCGGTGGCGTCCAGGACGGCCAGTACGTCCGGTAACGCCGCTTCGTGCTTCATCTCCATCAACACTTCGGCGATGTTGGCTTTGGCTCCCATGTCCTTTACCCGACCGAAGACTTGATAGAGGATGGGCACCATGGCCTTGGTCTTGCCGTATTGAATGTCCTTCGCCCACAGTCCCAACACATCATCGTCGGCTTCGGCGACAATGGCTTCGGTCCAAGCCTTTACCGTCGCTTTGGACATGTCTTTTCGAATGACGAGGACCCGCGCCGCCTGGGCGCGAACGTTCGGGATTTCGTGACGGAGTGCTTTGCGAATGAGTGGAAGAAGTGCGCCTTTGTTGGCTTTGACGAGCTTGGCCACGGGGCGGAACTGGTCCGAGGTCTCCAATTGGGCTAGCAACGCCTTTTCGTTGTCGTTGGAGGCGAGTTCAGCGGTGGTTTTGCTGTTGCCTTCGGGTTTTTCGCCATCGTCTTCCTCTTCCGGTGCTGCCTGGGCCTTAGCGGCGGCGAGCTCCTTCTGACGCGCGGCTTCCATTTCTTCCATGACTTTCGCTGTCTCGGCTTTATTCTTTACCGTTTCCTCGGCTTCCTTCTCTTCATGGGCCTGGTTCGATGAAGCGAACTTTTGGGCCATCTCATCGTCTCGAGTGCACCCGATGCTTGCGATCAATAGGAGCACCAAACCACCCGTCGTCATCCAATTCATCCCTTCCTCCTTCACATACACGCTTCGTGAACACGCGTGTGCTCCATTGGACCCGAAAACATTGCCTTTGACCACCCCATTGCATGCCCCTGTTTTTCTCGACGTTGAGAGGGCCTTTGAATCAGGATGGCGTTGAGATTGAGGACTGTACAGTGCTATCCTTCGACTATGCTCTGCTCTAGGCTCCGTTCTTTGTCGGTGTGGACACTCTTGATGTCTTGGGTGTGGTTCGCGTGTGCCGGTTGTACGGTGCCCATCTGCATCCCTCCGGAGCCAGACGAGATCGACTGCACGCTGACGGCGTTGAGCAACCCGTGTCCCGTGGACCCGACGCCTCCAGAAGCCCTGGATGGCGATTGTACGCGCTTGGACGATAAGGCTCCTTGTGGGTTGCCCTGTTATGACGAGAGCGAATGTATCGACGGACAGTGCGTCCCGATTGTGGAAACCGAAATGACGTGTCCACAGTCCGAGGATCCCTGTGTCGAATCCATCTCGTGCGATCCCACGACCGGCGAATGTACGCTCGTCGTTCGCAAGCTCGTTGGGGATACGTGCAACGCAGACGCAAACGTATGTACCTTGGAAGAATGCGATGAAAACGAAGACTGCGTCACCACGGGCGTGGTCCTCACCTGTGAAGAGGAGCGGGCACAGGACGTCTGCTTTGCTTGGCAATGTGACGAGGGGTTGGGGTGTCTCAACACCGGGTTTGACGAGGGCGCGGTCTGCGACGATGACGATCCGTGCACGGAGCCCGACACATGCCAGGTTGACCTGGGTTGTGTAGGGGCCCTATTGCCCACCGACGATGGCGATGTGTGCACTGCCGACACCTGCGTGGAGGGCACCATCCTGCACGACGCGCTGGTTTGCGTACAGCCGGATGACGTGTGCGAAGGAATCAACGCGTGCGATCCCCTGGGAAGTGAGTCCGTCTGTGCGATCCATCCCAGCACGGTCATTGTCTGTGGTCTGCCCACCGAGGAATGCCGGGAGTTGACGTGTTTGGCGGACACGGGAGAATGCCTCGAGGTGGTCTCGGACGACGGGTCCTTTTGCTGCCAGGGAGTGATCGTAACCAATGAAACGGTCTGTCCCAACGGGGGCACAGAGGGGACCTGCATCAACGGGATCTGCGAAGAAGAGTGTACCTGTGACGGTATCGAATGCGGCTTTAACAGTTGTGGGGATATCTGCCTGTGTCCCGCTGGACTGGTCTGCGACAAAGGCGTCTGCAAAGAGATCTGTTTTCCGAAATGCCTCCAGTCGGACGGGATCCTCAAAGTGTGTGGGGACGATGGTTGCGGTGGAACCTGTGGGGATTGCCAAGGTTGCTCCGGACCGGATCCGTCGCTGTGTACTGCGGAAGGCCAATGCAACACGGTCTGTTGCCCCGATTGCACAGGCAAAGTGTGTGGCGACGACGGCTGCAACGGCAGCTGTGGTCAGTGTTTGGGTTGTGACGGCGTGGACAACAGCCTATGCAACGTGGACGGGACCTGTGCGGAGACGCCGGCCAATTGCAATGAGTTGACGGTCTGTGCGGCCCACTGCAAGGGCGATACGGCCTGTGCCACCATTTGTTACGAACAATCGTGCACGGCCGCTCAGCAGGCGTTCAGTCTCTGGGGTGGTTGCATTACGACAGAATGTGGGGACACTCCCTCGGCAGCGTGCATGAAGGTGGCCACATCCGGTGTGTGTGAGTCGTTCATGGGGGGGTGTCTTCAGACGCCAACCCCGCTGTCAGATTGTTTTGACATCCTCGCCTGTCAGGCAGGCTGTTCGACGAGCCTCTGTTCCCAGGACTGCAATGCCATGGCTCCATTGTCTGCACAAGGGAAGTATTCCGTCTGGCAATCGTGTGTGTTGGCCACGTGCGGACCGGGTGTCGATACGGCGTGTTGGGAAGAAGCGGACAATGGGGTGTGCGGCGATCATTTGGATGCGTGTAAAGCCCCTTGACTTCGCGCTAGTTCCCCGAAATACAGGGGCGCATGCGTGCATTTAGGGAAACGCTCTTGACACTATCATCAGGGCTTCGTTAGTTGAGGCAATGGCCTTCGCTCATCTCCACGTTCACACCGAATACAGCTTCCTGGATGGAATGCTCCGGATTGATGAGCTGGTGGACCGAGCCAAGGACTTGGGCATGGACGCCGTCGCCATCACCGACCGCTCCAACATGCACGGGGCCATCGAATTTCAAAGGCGTGCCAAAGAAAAGGGACTGAAACCTATTTTTGGGGTCGAAGTGGCCGTGGTGGCCGGCGATCGGCGCGATCCAGAGGACCGGCGGACAACAGCCATGGTGCTGTTGGCCGAGACCAACGAGGGTTACAGCAATCTCATCGCCCTTTTGTCTCAGGCGTAGCTCGATGGATACCACCACGAAACAGCCCACGTGGATCGTGCCCTCTTGGCCAAGTATCGCGAGGGCATCATTGCGTTGAGCGGCGGTCTGGGCGGCGATGTTGCACAGGCACTGCTCCGACAAGATCAGGAAAAGGCGGAGTTGCTGGCGAGTGGTTGGTGCGACCTCTTTGGTAAGGATCACTATTATTTGCAGGTGGAGCACTTGGGATTCTCCGAGTGCGACGCGGTGTCAGAGGGCTTGCTCTCCCTCTCCCAGAAGGTTGGGGTGGCCTGCGTGGCAACGAACAATTGCCATTATGGGACGACAGATGATGCACAGGGCCACGCTGCGTTGATGTGTATCGGTATGGGAAAGAGCTATCAGAGTCTTCAAGGAGTGATCCCGACCGGGCTGTGGTTCAAGAGTGAAGACGAGATGCACCAGTCGTTCTCGTCAGTACCCGAGGCCATCGACATGGCGGGTGCTATCGCCGAACGCTGTACGGTGGAAATCCAGACGGGCAAAACGTTCCTACCCCATTACGACGTACCCGAAGGTCAGTCGTTGGAAGGGTTCCTCCGAGACACAGCGCTGGTCGGATTGACCGAGCGTTTCCAGCAGCTCGATACGCTCGGCGATGACTATGATCGGGATGAATATATCCTACGGCTCAATCAAGAAATCGACATCATTATCGACATGGGCTTCCCCGGATACTTCCTGATCGTTTGGGACTTCATCAAGGAGGCTCGGCGCTTGGACGTTCCTGTGGGTCCAGGTCGTGGTTCGGGCGCGGGCTCATTGGTGGCGTGGTCGTTGCGCATTACAGACATTGATCCCATCCGATACGGGTTGCTTTTCGAGCGATTCCTCAATCCAGAGCGGGTGTCGATGCCCGACTTTGACATCGATTTTTGCATGAACAAGCGAGATCTCGTGATCGAGTATGTGACGCAGAAATACGGTCATCAGAATGTGGGACAGATCGTCACGTATGGCACGATGAAGGCCAAGGCGGCGCTGCGTGACGTGGGCCGCGTGTTCGACATGAGTTTCGGTGAAGTGGATCGGATCGCAAAATTGATTCCCGGCGAGTTGGGGATCACGCTGACGGACGCGCTGAAACGAGAGAAGCGCATCAGCGCACTCTTCAAAGAAGACCCTCGGTACGAAGCTCTCTACAGCATGGCCCTTAAGGTGGAAGGCCTCCACCGTCACGCAGGCATCCATGCGGCTGGAATTGTCATCAGTGACGAGCCTCTTTGGTCCTACGTGCCGATTTGTCGGGGCGCAGGCGGGGAAATTGTGACCCAGTTCGCGAAAGACGAAGTCGAAGAAGCGGGCTTGGTGAAGTTCGACTTTTTGGGGCTCAAAACCCTGACCGTCGTGGATAATGCGGTCCGAATCATCAACGAGGGCAAAGCAGCGCGTGGCGAGGAGTCCTTCAGTCTCTCCGCATTGCCGATGGATGATGCCAAGGTATTCCAACTTCTCAGTTCTGGGGAGACGATGGGTGTTTTTCAGCTCGAATCATCCGGGTTTCGAGACCTGATGAAGAAGCTCAAGCCCGACAGCTTTGAAGACATTGTGGCGGCAGTGGCGTTGTACCGTCCGGGCCCCTTGGGCTCAGGCATGGTCGACGACTTCGTCAAACGCAAACACGGCGAAACCGAAGTGAGTTACCCGCATGATGCCCTGGAGGACATCCTGAAAGAAACGTATGGCGTGATTGTGTATCAGGAACAGGTGATGAACATCGCCCGAATCATTGCCGGATATACGCTCGGTCAGGCGGACCTCTTGCGTCGCGCTATGGGCAAAAAGAAGGCCGACGTGATGAAGCAGCAGCGCACCGTTTTCCTGGATGGGGCCAAGGAGCTGGGCCTGGCGACGGAGAACACCGCAGGAGAAATTTTCGACCTGATGGCCTATTTTGCTGGGTATGGTTTCAACAAGTCACATTCGGCTGCCTACGCCTTTATCAGCTATCAGACGGCGTACTTGAAAGCCCACTATCCTGTGGAGTTCATGGCGGCGATTCTCACGGCGGATGGGGACAATCAAGACAAAATGGCTCGGTATATCGGGGACGCCAGGGCCATGGACATTGTGGTTCAGCCGCCGGCTGTCAATGTGTCACAGAAGGGCTTTTCGGTGGATGGTGACGCGATACGCTTCGGGTTGGGCGCCATCAAGAATGTGGGCGAAGGCGCTGTAGACTCGGTGATCGAAGGCCGGGAGGACGGACCCTACCTGAGCCTCTTTGATTTCGTCGCCCGGGTCGATATGAAACGGGTGAATCGGCGCGTCCTCGAGGCGCTCATTGTGAGTGGTGCGTGTGATTGCTTTGAGCAGCCCCGCGAGGTGCTCTTCCACAACGCGACTCGCGCGTTGGAACGGGCTCAAAGTGCGGCGCGTGACCTAGAGACAGGTCAGACATCACTCTTCGAATTGTTCGACACCCGCTCAGAATCTACAGACACTGACAAGCCCGACACCTATCGACACGATGTGGAACCGTGGACCGATCGAAAACGATTGGCGCTGGAAAAAGAAGCCATTGGCTTCTACGTGAGCGGGCATCCACTCGACCGGTTTCAACGAGAGTTAACGCGCTTTGTTACGGCCACGAGCGACCAAGTGACGCACATGGAGAATCGCACGGAGGTGGTCCTGGGTGGTGTGGTTGTGGCGCTGCGAGAGCGCCCACTGCGCAGTGGTGATGGGCGCATGGCGTTTGTGACGATCGAAGATCTTCGCGGACGCGTTGAGGTTATCTTTTTTAGTCGTTCGTACGGCGATGCCGAAGAAGCGCTCAAAAGTGGTGAAGTGGTCATGATCAATGGGACCGTGCAGTTGGAGGGGGATGACGATGCTCCGACACGGCGCGTGCGCGCAGGTTCCGCCATGCGAATGGGTGATGTTCGTCGAGAGCGAACCCAACGGGTGGGCTTTCGTGTGAATGCTGCGGAGACCTCGACCGATGTGATCGAGCAGCTGGTCTCTTTGTGCCGTGCGCATCCAGGCTCCTGTCCTGTCACGCTTTTGGTGACCGTGCCCGACGCGGGTACCGCTGTGATTTCTACCGACGACATTGCAGTAGACCCCGTGGATGCGTTTGTAACCAGCGCCGAACGTCTCGTGGGGTACGCCGGAGTGCTCTTGCAGTAGCCTCTTTTCTGGGGCGGGGATCTCCTAGAAGGAGATGGGCTGACCGTCGTGGGCGGCGTTCACTTTCTTGGGATCTGGAATCAAAAGCACTGTAGTCGTGGCACCACCGGCCACCACCGCGCCGATGATGGTCCAAAACCACCACTTCTTTACGATGCTTTCTTCGTTGGGATCGACCACGTCGGTTAGGGAGATGGGTTTCAGGAAGACGTTTAATTGAAAGGGTACCCCCGGAGCGATGTTTACCAATTGCCGGAAGGCCATGTGACCTTCGGCTTGCACGGTGATCTCTCGTTTACCGGCCGGGATGTCCTTGTCCAAAAAGATTCGACCGACGAATTTGCCGTCAACCACCACGGTCGCGCCAGGAATATTGCCTTGGATGGTCACTACTCCGGCGAAGGGGATGAGCTCCGCCTCTACATCCAGGAGCTCGCCAGCGACGACCGTAATCGTCTCATCAAAGTCCGTGTGTCCACGCTTGTGGACGTGCACACTGTATGTGCCCGCTGGCAATTTCAATGGGGCCTTGAGCGGGATCGTACCAGCGCGTTTGGTGTTGATTTCGACAATAGCGCCCTTGTTCAGGCTGAAGATGGTTACTGTTCCAGTTTTCGCCTTGTTGCGCCGGCGTGGTGGTCGAGCGTCTCCATTGACGGGTAAGGTGATGAGTGCCGCAAAAGCGACAAGGACCGTACAAGCTGCTGTTTGACTTCGGAGCGTTCGAATCATAATCAAAATGATACGGCACACCAGTCCCTAGGGTCAAACATCGCTTTGCAATAGTTCCCTATTGCACTGTGTGTCAGAGCAATTACACTCTCCCTATAGCGGAGCGATGTGAACACGGATTTGAGGGAACACGAAAGGAAGGAACAGATTGGATCAACCAAGTGAAAAGAACATGGGCCGCATGCGAAAATTTGTGGATGCCTACTGTCGTAAAACTGGAACCACTGTCCACCCGGGCGAGGGTGTGACGGAATCGGTTGTTTTGGGCTTGGCACACAATATGGACACCATCGGTCGCCCTCTGTGTCCATGCCGGTTCTATCCCGACAAAAAGGAAGAGATAAAGCATCGCACGTGGGTCTGTGCCTGCGAGGACATGAAGATCTACAAGTATTGTCATTGCCTGCTCTTTGTGGCCGAGGACGGCAATCCCATTACGGAATACCTACCCGAGGGTCACGAAGGCCGCGAAATTTACGGGATCGTTAAGGATCCGACGCCGGACAAGGGCCGTGAATCTCGTGCGAAAGCCGAACAACGCGAGATCGATCGTAAGGAGCGGCCGTCCTAGGGGAGAGTACGCGGTGAAACCACGCCGTGAGCCTGCTAGCGACTCCACTTCAGGTACGTGTAGCTTCGAGTCGATTTTGATATTGGAAACTGCCATCGACCGTCGGCGCTGGCGATCCATATCTTCTTGCCCCCTTCGCGGCTGGAGATGAAGGCGATGTACCGACCATCACTGGACCAGGTTGGATTTATGTTCGAGCCTTGGTCTTGTGTGACTCGGATCATGACCCCACTCATGTCCACGGTGAACACGTCGGCACCCGTGGATGTATAGCCCGTGAACGCGATCTTGTTGGTGGGCCCCCAATCGGGATTGGTGTTGTAGCTACCAGCCATAGTGATGCGCCGCGCTCCGCCGCCTCCAGCCGATACCACGTAGACTTGTGGCCCACCTGCACGGTCGGACACGAAGGCGATCTGGCTGTTGCTGGGAGACCATTCCGGTGAAATGTCCTCGGCCGGGTCGTCCGTGATTTGGCGTACAATGACACCCTCTTTGTCGAGCAAATAGATGTCCGATCCAGAGCCTTTGCTTAGCGACGCGGCGATTTGCCCGCTCGGGCTCATGTCGGACCCGCGATAGTGGAATTCGTCGTGAGTCAGTTGTTCCGTACCCACCCACAAGTCCGGCTTACCGGATTGAAAACTCGTGTAGAGGATTCCTTTGGGCGAGAAGTGAGGAAACATGTGAAAGGCCTCGCCCCCGCGAGCGGTGTACTCTCCATGACCGTCCATGGCCACGACGCCAATGGCCGCGGTCCTTGGGCCTGTTCGCACGGCGTAGACCAATCGAGAGCCGAAGATACCCTTGGCTCCTGACACGATCTGTATCACCCCATTGATGAATTGATTGACTGCCCGGTGAAGTCCACTCTTCTTGACGCGGGTGTGTGACTGGCCGTTGACAGGGATGTTCTTCTTTTCGATCACATCATAGAGACGCAGTTGTAGCGCAAAGGGCCCTTTCCCGGAGAGTGTTCCCTTTACCAGATAGCGGGCACCCACATTGAACCAGTCGGGCCATTGTGTGTTACTGAGCGACTCCTTCTTCACATCAGCTACGAATGTCTTGGCATTGAGCAATTCGAAATAGGTCGACAATGTGAAGTTGTGCCGAAGCTGTTCTGTTACCTGCAGGCAGAGGGCGGCTTTGGCGCTGCATGTTGTATTGGGGACAGCCAAACGGTCGCGTTTACGTTGGGTGGGGCCGACGATAAGACGAGGAAGTCCATCATCGTCCATGAGCTCGGCAGCGTCTTGTGACCAAGCCGTAGTCGGCGATGAAATGACGCTCAACGTAAGACTAAGAATCAATAATGACCGCAACCGGCGCCTCCTTGGGTTCGCTTTTCATACCATACGTGCCCGAGTTCTGAATTGGATGCAAGCAAGGAAAGGTCTGGATTCTCCAGATCCGCATGTGGTCCCGCCGGCGCTGGAATGGAATGGGGTGAACTTCAATGATAACAGTGCCTTGGCCCATGGGGTGGCCGGCGCTGAAAATCGCAAAAGTGGGCACAAGTTTCGAACCCCTTGAAAGCAATGGAAAAACATTCTCCACAATGCGGCATTTCCAGTCCCCATCAGGAAATACAAAAGTGATCGTGCCTTAAACGCAGACCCCATCTGCAGATCCAATCTGTGGAAAGCTGCAATTCCAGGTCTCATCAATGGATCCGATGGCAGTGATTTCCAAGTCGTGGATGTGATTATGGAATCTCCTGTGGACAATTAAAACGGGCCTTTAAGAGGCTATTTCTACGAACTCGGAAGTGCCTGTATTTATTCCGGAAATAAAAAAAATAAAGGCCGGGGTTTTCTGTGTTTTTTTCCCCTTATATGCTGGCCGCCGGTTTCAACGGAAACCACTGATAATTTGGTCCGACACTGTGTGCAGGTCGCCCCTTGGGAGGGGCATCAGAGCGCCTAAGTGGTGGAACCGGTTTCGGAGACGGAACGCGACCACCACGGTGAATCCATAAGCCAGGCGTTTGGGTGGCTCAAAGCGGCAAGGATGCAGACGAGGACGGAAATCTCAGGAGGGTCGGCAGTTCTCGAAAGAGACAAGCCAATCCATGGACAACGGAAACCCCTGGAGCGTCGACTCCGGCATGGTGTACCAGGCCGGTGGAAAAACGCAGGAGGGGAGGTCGCGTGAAAGCGAGGGCCCGTTGTCTTTGGGGGGAACACCCTAGAGAGGCTAAATCCCAAGAGAGGATCGGCCGTTCATGTTCCTAAAGGACCATGGATGTGAGCACGGACTCACCGGTGGGTACACCCCTGAAGGCGCATTCTTAGGAATGAACGTCAAGAGGGGCACGAGTTGCTGAGAAGCGCTCTCTTTCCGGTGAGGGAAACCCTCTGAAGGGACAAATCCCATGAGTGTCTTCGAGATGAAATAAACTCGAATAGGGTCCGGGGGGAGTAAAGCGTCGAGAGGTTGAGAAAACCTGAGGGCGCAACGAGTCGGGTGTGGTAACCCCGACAGTAGATGGCTCTCCGAACCCGAAAACGCTGAAGGGAGCAAAAGCTCAAGAGAGCGTTCCGCTGCCGGTAAACATGGAGTTCACCGGAGATACGCTCAGCAATTTGTGGTGTTGACTGCGAATTGAGCTGCCAACGTAGGGAGAGTCGGGTCGTTGATTCGTCTCTGTTCCAAACGTCGTTTTTTTCCGACCGCATTGTTGGTTGGGGGCTGGCGACGGGTTGGCTGGAGGCCCCAAAAGGGTCGGTTGCCCAGCGCATTGCGCCGGGAAAGCTCCTCCAGGTTGCTGGAACATTTCCCTTGCACTTGCACGGGGGTTGGCGCGCTGTGCCTCGGTACAGGGTGTGAACGCCCACTGACAACCGAATGTGTCGTACGATTTCACACCGTCTCGACCATGATGCTGGCCGTCTCGCGGTGGCCAGTGTTGTGGGCGGTGAAACCTGCCATGCGGGCGGAAATGACCGGAGACGACACACTCCCGAAGCTTGCTTCGGCTGAGATCGTGCATGAAGTTCGGGCCTGCCTTTTCGGAGGTGGTGGTTGCAAGAAAGGTTGGTTGGCTTGTGTTGGTCATTTTGTTCGTCCCAACGTTCATCGGAGGGGCATCGCTTGTGGAAATCCCCTGTTTCCCGGGTGACTGTCGTCTTGGGTGGGTCGTTGGCGCGAACGTTGGAACCACGATGCTGGCTCTGTGCAGCGGATGAGGGGTAGGGGAGACTCTGGAGACGAGTCGAAGCCCACGATAGAAGCACCGTGGCGGAAAAACATTCCGCCATGGAGCGGGGAAATGCCGGGTTGTCCTGGCGTCAGGGCGCAGCAAACCAATACGCTGCAACCGCATTTCTCTTAAGGCTATGAAGGGTAGACCAACGTCAGGAGAGTAAGGTCATGTGCCGGTGACGTCACGTGAAACTCTTTGCCCCAAAAGCTCTGGAGGGTTCCTCTGCGTTGTCGTGGTTGTTGAATCCGTGGGCTCGTTCGGAAACGTGGGTTTTTGATCCACCGATCTGGGCGAGCCCTTTTTCTTTTCTCCGGACCGTGCGACCCTTCGACCCATGTGGACGCAATTGCGAGTCATCGGCCGTGATCCGATGGTGATGAGTGTGCTCTTGGCAGCCCTGACTGTCTTGACCCACAGCCAGATCCTGCACAATGACTTCACCCTCGACGACTTCCCTGCCATCGTTGAAAACCCAGTCGTAGCCGATAGCGACACAAGTAGTCGTTTGACAGATGTTTTTACTACGAATTTCTGGGGCGGGCGGGCTCGATTTGAGCATGTCACGACATGGCGTCCTCTGACCACGCTCACGTTTTCCTGGATTCACGATGTGGCTGGCCCCAATCCAATGGCCTTTCATTTGGTTAGTCTGTGCCTACACGGACTGGTGACATCGCTGGTTTTCTGGCTGGTTTTGCTCTGGTTTGAACGCTTCAATGTGGCGGTTTTGGCTGGGGCCATGTACGCCCTCTTACCGGTGCATGTCGAGGTCATCGCGGGAGCTGTGAACTTGGCCGAGATCCAGGCCGCGATTTTCTATTTGGCTGGGCTCATCATGGTCTTGCGGGTGGATCGGCAGGAGGGCCCACGGCGAAACATGTTGCTGGCTGTGGCCTTGGTTTGCTTTCTGCTGGGCTTGTTGTCCAAAGAACATGCCGTGACATGGCCTGTGGCGTTGGTGCTCATCCAAGGGGGGCGATGGTTGCGATTCCGACGCGAACCCAAGGCTCATACGTGGCCACGGATGCCCCCCGTGTGGTTTATGGGGGTAACGGTCGCTATCATTGGCGTGTACCTGTGGGCTCGGGCGCAGGCTTTGCCCGCTCTCTTGGGTGGGGACATCCCCGTTAGCGATAATCCCATGGTGGTCGCACCGTGGGGGTCACGAATTCTCACGGTGGCGAAGATCTATTTTCAGTACTTGCGCCTGTTGGTAGCGCCCATGGTGATGACCGCCGATTACAGCGCTCATGTGGTACCAACGGTCACTTCATTTTGGGATGCGGATGCGTTGGCGGGGCTTGTGGCGATCGCAGCAACAGTCGCGCTGCTCGGGGCAACAATCCGTCGAGTACCGGATGTCGCCGGAGCGCTCTTGGTGTTCTTGATGATGGCTTCGCTGATCGGGAACGTTTTCTTCTTGAACACCATCATCATGGCAGAACGTCTCATGTATCTGCCCAGTGTGGGGTGGTGTGCGTTTCTAGCCTTAATCATTGGTGTCGTATGGGAGGGCGCTCGCTGGCATGCGGTGGGTCGACGGGTCCTTCTTATGGGCATCGTACTTGTGCTGGGATTGTATGCGCTTCGATCGTGGCAACGGGTTCCCGTGTGGCAGGACAACCTGACCCTCTTTGGTGCCGCCGTGGCCGACGCGCCTGACTGTGCACGTGCCCACAGAATCTTGGCCTATGAGCTGGTCGATCGGGGGCGCGCGGAGGAAGCGTTGAGCCACGCTCGCGACTCCATTCGCATCGAACCTTCGAAGGAGGGGTATGAGTTGGTCGGCGATTTGTACTGGCAGCGTCAAGATGGGCGTGCTGCACTGGACAATTATCGCCAGTCGTTTGCTGCTGGCGCCACCTCGTCCGTGTTGGGAAAGTTGTGCCTCGCGTTGGTGGAGACCCGAGAGGTGGCTGCTGCTGTGAAGCGTTGCCAGAATGCCGTCAAGATCCAGCCCAACCACGCGACTCTACGACTGTTTTTGGGATTAGCGCTGGATCAGAGCGGACGGCCTGTCGAAGCCCTGGATGCCTTGAAAAGGGCTATTTCGTTGGCACCCGACGATCGAATGATTCGCCGCGAATACGAACGATTGCGGTCCCAACTGCCCGCCCCGCTCCGCTAATGAGGTTTTCTTTTCTGTATGCGTTGGATGGCCGCCTTTGCGGCCGTGCGAATCGCAGGGTGGGCGTGATGACTTGCCTCGTTAATCAACGATTCTGATTCGGGCAAGGCCCATCGTTCGAGCAGTCGTATCGTGGTTTTGGCGACTACCGGGTCTTGTTCTTGGATGCGTCTTCGCAAGACGTCGATGGCCGGCCGGTGTCGTGACGACGCGAGGAGCAGGGATTCCAATGCTGCGATTCGGACCTCGATGGCGACGTCTATCACCAGGGTGTGAAGCGTTGGAACGATTTCGTTGGCGCGATCGGGATGAAGGGAGAGTGCTGTGCCCAGCGCATGTGCGAACCGTGTTTTTGTGGGCCAGTCCTGGCCAGCCAACACCGCCTTAGAGGCATCGATCAGCGTCGTCGTTGCGAGGCGTTTCGGTATTCCGGTCAATGCCACGACCGAAGCGCGTTGAACGGCGACGGGTGCATCCAAGATGGCGAGACCTAGCGCGCGGATGCTCCTATCGGATGCGATGTATCCCAAAGCGAGGGCGGCTGCGGCGCGTACGCCTGTGTTCGGTTCTTTCTCCAAACGTTCCAAGAGGGCCACGTGGAGTGACTCGGTCCAAGATGGTGGAATGGGTGTCCCTTCGATTCCGGTGAGGACGAGCGAGTTGGGTTCGTGGGCTCTTGGAATCAACGCAAGGATTGTACGCCGCCGCGTTGCCGCGTCGGCCGAACGTATGTGGTTGAGCAGGGTTTTTAAGATCGTTCCGGAGTGTGCTTGCATCAACAAGGGGGCATGGGTGGTGTTGGTCTCAGGCCAGTTCATCAACGGGTTCATGGCCGAGGAGGGGGTGAGCAAGAGGCGTCCACGGTGAAAGTCGTGAAGGGCCAAGTACTTCTCTCGCAGCTTTTGTGTGTGTTGAGGAGACGGCGCCAGAATCCAAGCAATGGAACGCCATGCGGCCTGGGCGATACGTGGATGATCACTCACCACCAGGCCTAGCAGGGGGCCAATGGCTTTCTTTGAACCGCTTGCCCCGAGGGCCCACACGATCATTCGCTGTGTGTCGGTGCTTTCCATTGCAAGCTGTTTGATGAGGAAGTCGACCGCAGTGTTGTCACCAATGAGGCCAAGACTCCAAAGGATGGTCATTCGGATCGTGGACGATTGCTGCCCATGCAGCTGCACCAATATTTTGGTGCCGGCCGCTCGTCCCTGCATGCCCAGAGCCATTGCCCGCATTCCGTGGAGACGTTTGGGCATTCCTTTCAGTTGCTCGATCGACAACAGAGCCTTGTTCGCCCGCGGCCCCGAGATCGCACCGAGCGCCCAGACCACGTCCATTTGAACTCTGCGATCCGGTCGTTTCAATACGTCGGCGAGTGCATCACTTGCGTCGTCGGAGCCGATGGTGGCCAGCGCCGCAATGACCTGTGACCGCAAAACAGCGTCATGAGTGTCCAGCAGATGGAGGAGATGGGGGACGGCCTGGGGATTTCGTGTGGTCATGAGTAGGCGAAGACTGTGTGTACGCATTCGTAAGTCGGTGTCTTTCAGTCCGTCCAGGATGCTCTTGAGGCTGCGCGCGGCCAATCGTTGTATTCGCTGCACGGCGGGATCGGAATCGAGGGTCAATCCGCGCGCGATCCGCTCGTACAGTGTAAGCAGAAGCTTGCGATACACCTCTTTGCGTTGTTTGCGTCCCATCACATCGGTGAGGATGTCTGCGGTGATTTCATGCTCTGCTTCGGTTGCAATGCGAAGCAATCGACGCCCGGCATCGGTCACATCATTGGGAGATGTCGCGGTCCGGAGAATGTTTTGAAGGCGACGAACCAATTCTTTTCGGTGTCCGAAACGTTCCAAGATGTCGGCCAGTTGGAGCTGGTAGTTCACGTCCGATGGCGCCAGGCTGATGCAGCGGCGATAAACATCCAGCGCCGATTGGAGATCCCCGCGCCGCACCAGAAGGTCTCCCAAGTTGGCGAACGCGGTGGGGTCGGTGGGGTGGAGGTCGACCAACAATTGTGCGAATTCCAGCGCCTCGGGAATGTGGACCTGTTCCATCCCCGTACGAGCCAGTTGGCTTAGCCGTTGGCGCGCGGCGTCTGGATCGACTCGGCCCAGTTTGCGCAGCACAGCCAGACTCTTTCCCGGTTGATTGAGCCGCTCGTAGAGCTCGGCGAGCATAGCCAATGCCTGACTATCGTTGGGTTGGTGCTCAAGATACTGTGTTAAGACCTGTTCGCTTCGATTAAACTCCTTTTCATGGCGATGAGCTTCTGCCAACAAGAGTGTGGCGTGACGGTCCCGTGGATTGGCATGCAGGCGTGCTTCGAGTGTTTGCACTGAAACATGCAATGTTCTCAGTTGAGCCCGGAGGGAAACGATGTGCTCACGCGCCTCTTGTTCCAGCACGTTGTCAGCGCGCCGTTGTTGTTTTAGCAGGGTTTCCCACTGCACAACGGCGTCCGACAATCGTTTCGCTTTTTCCAGGATCTGAGCCAGCTCACGTCGGACCACAGGGCGTGCATTGGGCAGGGCCAGGGCGCGTTCGAAGTCCTCCACCGCTCGGTCAATGAAATCGTGCTCCGCCAACACCCGTGCGCGAGTGACATACGCCCGCTCTTTATTCCGAAGCGCCGCGGTGATTTTCTGCCATGTGGCGAGGGCTTCTTCTTTTTGGCCTTCACCGAAGTAAAACTCCCCCAGCGCTACACGGTGATTCGGGTCATGAGGTTCGATGCGAATGAGGGCCTTGTACGCTCGCAGGA
>Ga0114996_10003444_pt1 | contig 19632 bp, 21 predicted proteins | sample ArcticOcean_MG_C_4_FD_87039 | JGI IMG/M metagenome (GOLD analysis project Ga0114996, IMG submission 87039) | Marine microbial communities from western Arctic Ocean - ArcticOcean_MG_CB4_134 | ecosystem: Environmental > Aquatic > Marine > Oceanic | place: Arctic Ocean: Canada Basin | collected...
AGGTGGAGCAGGTTTGTTTTGTTTGGCGCAATCAAATTACGCCTCACCATACGAAACCGCGAGCCTCGGATGCGTCTTTCTCGTTCTGTTACAACAACTTACAAATTTGTGGATGTGATCTAGGGTAGGTGTTGTCTACGCCAAACCGTTGAGATCGTCGAGTCACGGGACGCGGCTGATCGGACCCGCCTTTCCTATTGTGGTCCGAATCCTATGTTGCTGAGGCCTCTAGCCTCTGGACGTACAAGTCCCTATGCGAGTCTCACTCTTCGTCACCTGTTTGGGCGACCGCTTTTTCGCGGACGCGGCGGCCGACGCCGTTCGCCTACTCCGTTCGTTGGACGTCGACGTGGACTTCCCACCGAATCAGACGTGCTGCGGTCAGCCGGCTTGGAACGCGGGCCACGTGCCGGAGGCTCTGGACATGGCGACGCACACTGCGGCTGTCTTCGCGGACTCCGACTACGTGGTCCTCCCCTCGGGCAGCTGCACGGCAATGCTGCGCCATACGTACCCCCGCCTGCTCGACTCTCCCGAGCTGGCCGAGCGTTCCTACGAATTGGCTGAATTCATCGTGGACGTGCTAAAAGTCATCGAAATCGGCCGGGGGCTGGAGGGACGCCAGATCGCCTACCATCATGGCTGTCATGCCCTGCGAGAACTCGGAGTCGAGCAGCAACCCGTGCGCCTCCTCGAGTCCGCGGGTGCCCGAGTCGTTCCGTGGGAAATGGATCAGGAGTGTTGTGGCTTCGGCGGCCTTTTCTCCGTGAAGACCCCTGAAGTTTCGGTCGCAATGGCCGACCGAAAGCTGGACACACTTCCCGACGTGCAGACCGTCGTGTCGGCTGATGGAGGCTGTCTGCTTCAGTTGGAGGGTCGTGCTCGACGCCGACGCATGCCGATCCGCTTTCGATCGTTGGCCTCGACTCTTTGGGAGGCTCGTCGTGGAAGTACGTAGCCGAGACTACCGCGAACGAGCCCGCCACATCATCGAGGACACGCCCGATGTCCGCGAGGCCGTCACGGCGGCCACCATAACGTTCGTCGAGAATCGATCGAAGGCTTTCGCCGACCTCGACGCAGAAGCGTTGAGCCGATGGGCGGAACAGGTCAAAAGCCACGCGCTCACGCACCTCGGCGACTATCTCGAGGAGGCGGAAGCGAGGCTCGTCGAGCGGGGCGTCCACGTCCATTGGGCCGAGACCGCTTCGGACGTGCACCAAATCTTCAAATCTATCGTCCGCGAGAACGACGTTCAGAAAGTTGTGAAAGCCAAAAGCATGCTCAGCGAGGAGCTCGCCCTCAACCCGTTTCTGGAGTCGTGCGGGGTGGAAGTGTTCGAGACGGATCTCGGCGAATACATCATCCAGCTGCTCGGGGAGCCACCCAGCCACATCGTCGGCCCTTCGATCCACAAGAGCCTCGAGGACACCCGAGTGCTCTTTCACGAGCGGCTGGGTACGCCGCGCGACGCGTCGCCCGAGCGTCTGGCCGCAGCAGCGCGCGACCTCCTGCGAGGGCAATTCCTCACTGCGGATCTGGGCGTCAGCGGCGGTAATTTCTTGGTCGCGGAGACAGGCTCGATCGCATTAATCGAGAACGAAGGCAACATCCGCCTGTCCACATCAGTGCCGCGGATCCACGTTGCGCTGGTCGGGATCGAGAAAGTACTCCCGCGCTGGACCGATCTGCCGACCTTTCTTCAAATCACTTCGAAGTCCGCAACGGGACAGCCGGTGGGCACTTTCGTTTCGATCATCCAGGGGCCTGGAGGGGCGGCCGGGGGTGAGCCGGACGGGCCGGAGGAAGTCCACGTGGTGCTCGTGGACAACGGGCGCACCCGTTTGTTGGCCGATCCGGAGGTCTGGGAGGCGCTACGTTGCGTGCGCTGTGGGGCATGCCTGAACATTTGTCCCGTGTATCGGCAAACGGGTGGGCACGCGTACGGCTACGTCTATTCCGGGCCCATCGGCGCAATCACCAACCCGGGGTTGGTGGGCCTCGAGGAGACGTGGCCGCTCCCGTTCGCTTCTACTGCTTGCGGAGCCTGTAAAGACGTGTGCCCGGTTCGTATCCCCATCCCCGATTTGCTTCACGTCTGGCGTCGACGCGCGGTCGAACGCGGCCTCACCAGCCCGGAGGAAGCCTCGGTGTTGCGTCTCTGGGCCTCGGCGGCCACACGCGCCCGTCTTTTCGGGTGGGCGGAGAACCTCGCAGCCCTCGTGCCGGACTGGGCGCTTCGCCGCCTCCCGATGCTGCGCGAGTGGACGGCCGGGCGCGAACCCCCGCGGGCCGCGGGGCAAACTTTCCGCGAACGCTGGGACGAGGGGATCGAATGAGCGGGGACGCGAGAGCGCGTATCCTTGGCAGGGTCCGCGAGGCGAACCGGGACCGCGAACCGGTGTCCCATCCCGGTCCGCTTCCAGAAGCCGCAGAGCCGCCGGCTCGCTTCGGTGACCCGAGCCGGGCCGATCGGGTCGGGGCGTTCGAGGATAGGCTTCGGGCCGCCGGCGGTGAGGTCGTCCGGCTCGTGGACGAAGACGAAGCCCGCCAGTGGCTGAAGGAGTTCGCGAGCGGATTCGAGAGCGCGTCGGTCTGTGCGGGAGTACCCGAAGCTTTCCAGCCGGCGATCCCCGCTGCCCCGCCCTCGGGGGCCATGTTGGGAGTATCGGCGGCGGTCGGAGCAGCGGCACAGACCGGCTCGCTCCTTCTCTCCTCTCGGGAAGGCCGTCGGCCACAGCTCCTCCCGCCGGTCCATCTCGTGTGGGTGCAAGCCCAAGACGTACGTCTCACGTTGGAAGAGGCGCTGGATACGTGTCGTCAAGATCTTCCAGCGGTCCTCGCCCTGCACTCGGGTCCGAGCAAGTCGGCCGACATCGGCCAGATTCTCGTGACCGGTGTGCATGGGCCGGGCCGAATCGTCGCCGCGATCGTGGGGGGAGGCCGCGAGCGGTGAGGTGCGTGGCGAGCGCGAGCGCGCTTTGGCTCTTCTGGGGACTCGGCGCCCCGGCCTCAGCCCAAGAGATCACGCCGATGCCCATCGCCCCCGAGGTGGTCGCCCGAGACGATCAGGGTAATACCACGGTTCGTGCGACACGCTTGATCGAGGGAATCCAACTGGACGGCCGGCTCGACGAGGCCGTGTATCGAACCGTGCCGCCCATCACCGGTTTCATCCAGCAACTGCCCGAGGAAGGTGCCCTTGCCAGCGAGCGCACCGACGCCTGGGTCTTCTTCGATGACGACAACATCTACGTGACGGCGCGCGCGTACGAATCGGCCCCTCCCAGCGAGTGGGTCGCCAACGAGATGCGTCATGACGTCATCCAGTTGCGGCAAAACGATTCGTTCTCGTTGCTTCTCGACACCTTCCACGACCGTCGCAACGGCGTGGCCTTCCTCGTGACCCCGATCGGTGGATACTCGGACTTCGCGATCACGAACGAAGGGAACGTGAACACCGATTGGAACGTCGTTTGGGACATGCGGACGGGCCGCTTCGACGGCGGCTGGACGGTGGAGATCGCGATCCCTTTCAAGTCGCTGCGCTATCAACCCGGTGAAGTACAGGTGTGGGGCATTCAGCTGCGCCGCATCGTGCGTCGCCGGAACGAAGCCGCGTACCTCACGGCGTTGCCGATCTCCGCGGCCCGCGGAAACAGCGTGATCGCCGGACTCTGGCGCGTATCCGAAGCCGCCACGCTCGTGGGACTCGAAGTGCCTCCGTTGAGCATCGACGCGGAGATCAAACCGTATGGAATCTCCGGGCTAACGACCGACGTCCAGGCCGACCCGCCGACCGAGAACGATCTGGACGCCGATTTCGGACTCGACCTCAAGTACCGACTCACCCAGAACTTGACCGCCGATTTCACGCTCAACACGGATTTCGCACAGGTCGAAGTCGATGAGCGCCAAGTCAACTTGACGAGGTTCAGTCTGTTTTTTCCTGAGAAACGCGAATTCTTCTTAGAGGGCCGGGGAAACTTCGACTTCGCGGGAACGGATGGCGCGCCTACGCTTTTTTTCAGCCGACGAATCGGTCTTCAGGCGGGCGAAATCGTACCCATCACGGCGGGCGGACGGGTCACGGGTAAAGTCGGACCGTTCGATGTGGGCGTGCTCAACATCCAGACCGGCGACGAGGTCAACTCGGGTGCGGAGTCCACGAACTTCACGGTCCTTCGGCTGAAGCGAGATGTCCTGCGTCGCAGCACGGTCGGCGGAATTTTCACCAACCGGTCCAATTCGCTGGTCGGGGACGGATCGAGCCAAGTGTACGGCGTCGACGGCCGACTGGCGTTCTACGACGATTTCAGCCTTACGGGCTACTTCGCCAATACCCAGACGGCGGCCGCAACCAGCGAGGACCAGAGCTATCGGGGTCAGTTCGACTACACGGGAGATCTATACGGCTTGGGTCTCGGTCAACTCGTGGTCGAGGACAACTTCATTCCTGAAGTCGGTTTCGTTCGGCGTGACAACTTTCGGCAACGCTCTGCCTTTGCTCGCTTCAGCCCCCGACCGGCGATCGACTTGGTCCGACGATTCGTCGTGAGCGGGCATTTCGAACACTTCGTCACCGCGGACGAGGGCGTCCTCGAGACCCGCGAGGGCCAAATCCTCCTCGAATCAGAATTCGAGAATAGCGACCAGCTCAGTTTTTTCTACCACGACAACTACGAGCTATTGACCCTTCCGTTCACGATTGCGCCCGGCGTCGCCCTCCCAATCGGGGGATACAACTTCCGGAGCGTTCGAGCGTCGTACCGATTCGGTGCCCAGCGACCCGTCAGTGGCCAGATCAGTCTACAAACGGGGAGCTTCTGGAGCGGTGACAACACGACTCTGTCCCTGGGCAGCGGTCGTGTCGAAGTCACTCCTCAACTGTCGATCGAGCCGAGCGTCACGTTCAATTGGGTGGACCTGCCGGAGGGCTCCTTCAACACCCAGCTCGCTCGAACGCGCTTCACCTATAGCGTCACACCCCGAATGTTCCTCAGCGGATTGCTCCAGTACAGTTCGACCGTGGACTCGTTCAGTACGAATTTCCGGTTTCGATGGGAGTACAGTCCTGGCAGCGAACTCTTCGTGGTCTACTCGGAAGACCGCGACACCGACCCGTTGATGCCCGACCGTTTTACTGAGCTTCGTAACCGCGGCTTGGTCGTGAAAATCAATCGGTTGTTCAGGCTTTGAGGCGTGTGTTGTCGTTGCCGCATCGAGCCAATGCTCGGGTCGGCTAGAGGCGTTGAGTATCCGCGCATTGAAGCCTCCGGACGTAGCTAGTACCGTGATCATATGAAGTGGATCACTCGCCCCACCGTACTCGCCCTTGGACTCCTGGGCACGGTCGGTACCTTTCGGGCCCTGTTGACGGCGCCGAAGGAGGTCGAAGAGGAACCCGAGATCAGCGTTCCAGTGAACGAAGATGACCTGAAAAACGACCCGAGGGTCCGCGCGTTCGTTCTGGCCTACGGCCAACTCATCGATTCAGTGACGTACGGCCAAGACGACGTCATTTTCGCGCTCGGCACACAACCTATCCACTTCCAGGACGGCCGCATGCTGGGGGAGGATCGACTGGACCGGGTGGAAGAGTGCGACCCGATCTTCTACAGCTACTCTCTCGAGCCGTTGACGGAGCCTCCGCCGCTTCTGGACGAGAGTCCGACCTATTGCACCGACGTGCAGGAAAGCCTCTGGGGACAAACGGACCGAGAGATCCGAAGCCACGGTCGGTCGACGACTTTCCTCGATCATCGCATGTTCGTGAACCACCTTCTGGTCGACGCGCTCGCCGCCGTCGAGAGAGAGATTCTGGACGCCGCGGCGAGCGATGGCTCAATGGCCGCCTGGATCGATCAGCTGGACATCACCTATTCGCTCATGGACAGGGGAATCGCCGGATCGCCCACCCGGAGCCATCACGCCTGGGGGATGGCCATCGACCTCGTGCCAAAGTCCTACGGGCGGCTGAACGTGTATTGGAGGTGGAGCCGCGTCTTCAACAGGGATGAATGGCATCGGATTCCCCTGGATCGGAGGTGGAGCCCTCCCCTGGGCGTCGTTGAAATTTTCGAAAGACACGGCTTCGTTTGGGGTGGGAAGTGGCCACACTTCGACAACATCCACCTCGAGTACCGACCGGAGATCCTCATCTACAACCGATTGGTTTCGGGCAGCGCAGACGCCTCACCTCCATCCGGTCCAGCTGACCCCGACCGACGGTAGGATCACGAAGCCACCCGCCGGGTCCCGCCGAAGTAGAAAGTCTTTGTTCAGGCGGAGAACGGGCCCGCGACGTACGACTCGGGCCCCGAACGTCGTGGTAAGGGTCGCCGACAACGAAGTGTTCACCGCACAGGCCGGGCTGGTCAGCACGCGGGCGACCGCCGGCCTGACGGGACCTACGTGCTTTCGTTCGACGACCCCAGTTCGACGACCTCAGGTAGAAGCAACCGTTGACATCCGCTACGGACTGGTGACATCTGTGACAATTGAGCCCCAACCCACCGGCCGCCTAAGGAGATCCTGCTTGATTCTCACAGACATCACGAAACCCGGAGGGCAACGCTCGAGATTTCCGAACCGTGCTCGGCGCTTGGGCGTCATAGCGCTTCTGGCAGCCGTATGTTTGCCGACGGCCGCCCGAGGCCAGGCGGCACAAGGCCCAGACACACTCGCGCTCCAATCCACACACTGGTACCCCGACCTACGAAAGGAACGAGAGATCGCCATCTCCGGCGTCGGAGCCGCCTTCTTGGCCGGGGGCCTCCTGGCGCAGCCCAATCTTGTCGGAGTGCCAGCCTCGGGTTTTGATCCCTTGGAGATCGGGTGGTCCGTGGATCGGGATATCGTTGGGAATCACAGCTTGCGGGCCGGCGCGATGAGCGATTGGACGCGGAACGCGTCTCTCGTCTTTCCCGTGGCCCTCTCCGCCGCCCTGGCCCAACGAGGTGCGCTTGGGCGCGGCTTCACGCATCATGGCCTGGTGTACGCCGAGGCGATGCTCCTCTCGCAGGGCATGACGTGGTTCGGTAAAGCGACCCTCGGCCGTGCGCGTCCTTTCGCCTATCTATCCGAGAGCACCCGACCGGATCATCTCCACTACGACGTCACGCTGGAGCGTGCGTTCTTCTCGATGCCGTCCGGACATTCTTCGTCGGCCTGGACCGGTGCCACATTGGCGATGACGACCCATCTGCTTCAACGCCCGCAAGCGGGCTGGGTTGAGCGAGCCGGCATCGGATTCCTCGGGGGCCTGTTGGCGGGTTCCACTTCGGCACTGCGCGTCGAGGCGGGCCAGCACTTTCCGTCGGACGTGTTGGTCGGGGCCGGAATCGGCATCGTGAGTGGAGTGGCGGTCCCCCTCCTTCATCGCGGTGAGCGCGGCGTCGAGACCAACGCGGTCCTACAGATGATCGGGGGCGGAGTCGCCGGCGCCCTCGTGGGAGTCCTGGTGGCCAACGGATATTAAGCTAGGAGCGACGGTCGCTGCGGTTGACCCTCCCCCACCAGTCCAGCAGGTTGTCCTCAGTTCGTCAACGTCAGTTTGCGTAGAACGTGGAGCGTGCCCGTCTCCGGAGCTGGAACAAACCGACCGACAGCAAGATGAACGACCGGCCCCCCACCACAAATCATCGCGCGCAGGTGCAAGCCGAACTTCGTGCATTCCAGGAGCGTCTCGCGAACCTCAAGACCGGTATGCTCGCGACCACGTCTTCCGGAGCCACTCTGGACCAGCTGTTGGCCGCCGTAGAAACCATGCAGTTGGGTGTGACCATCACGGACGAGTCTGGCCTTATCCTCTATGCGAACCCCGCCCAGGCGAGGATGTTGAACCACGAGGCGCCCGAGGCCCTCGTGGGCAGGGACGTCGGCGTGCTCTGCCTTCCTGGATACCGGGATCGGCTGACGCCGGGACGCCTATTGCAGATGAGAAGTTGGGGACGAGAAAGCGTGAACGTCCGTCAAGATGGGAGCCTTGTGCCCGTGCGTCTGCTCTCGGACGTGGTCCGAGGCCCTGACGGCGAACCGATCGGCGTAATAACCACATGCGAAGACCTCACGGAGGCCAAACAAGTAGAAACTGAGCGGAGCCGTGTTTTTCCGGATACGCCCTCGCCGCTGACCGACCGATCCACTGCCCCCTCGTTGGAAACGGACACCGAAGCGACGACAAGGGCCCCTTCCCGCCCGGGAATGCTTCCGGGCCGGGCCGGGTTGCGCTGGTGGTTTCCCGTGTCAGTCGGAAAACTCTGCCCCCACTGTGGAGAAAGGACCCTCAGGGCTCGGACGACCGGACATACGAGGCTGATCCGGATACTGCTCCCGATGCACTCTAGTACGCGAGAATGTGAACACTGCAGTTGGAGGGGGCTCGCGGTGCACCCGAAGTAGGTAGGCGGGCGGCGCGCGGTTGCAGAAGAAGAGGCCTGGTTCGCTCCGGCCGGAAAGGAGTGAATCGTCGAAAGGCGATCGCCGACAGCTTCTTCCTTATCGGGCTGCTCGTGGGCGGCCCGATGATTTCGATCGGTGTTGCTCCGCAAGTCGGACTCTACGTGGTGCTCGCGGCTGGTTTCGTGTCCGTTGTGCATCGTCACACCGAGTGGTCGACTCCCGGCACCATTCTGATCGGTTGCCTCGGCGCGTTGGTAGCTGCGACCCTGCAGGTGGATCCCGCATCCGACGTCACCGAAGACACGCTGGCCGCCGAAGAGGCCCGAGCGGCATTCGCGGGCGCCCTCGACCTACAGCACCCGGACGTTCTCGTCTACACCCGAGGCAGCGGGCATATCGCAATCTGGTTCTCAGCACCCCCCGAAGTCGCCGGGGACTGTGGAGGCTATCCAGACCTCAGGATACGCGAGCACCTCGGGGACCTCGGGTTCCGTCGTGTAGTCGTCACGGTCGCGAATCAGAGTGGGGGGCTCTGCTCCTTCAAGCCCTAGCACTGAACCGCTGAGGTGCACGCTCAATCCTCGGGGGCCAAAAAAGCCGAGATCGCTTCGCTCATCGTTGTACCGGAACACGACTGGAAAGGGCTGAGATGGCCGCAGTCGTCGTTTAGAACGAGGCTCTGGGCGCCCGCCAACTTCGCGAAATCGAGTGCCGGGCCCGGGGTCACGAGGTGATCTGTCGCATTCACAATCACGAGAAGTTCGGTCTGGATCGCCGCGGCAGTGGCAACCATGTCACCGTCGAACCCTCTCGAAATATCGTGGTTGATCATGGCACGGAGCTGGGTCGCGATGTTTTTGGTCCGACCACCCGACAATCTCTCAGCGTTTTGGCCCCGCTCGACCAGCGAGGCCTGAACGGTCGTCCGGTCCGTGACCCGGAAATGGTAGTCCGGGGTGTAACTCGTCAATATAGAGAGCCCGGCATGGGCAGCAGCCGCTTCTTCGCACCCGCAAAGTTCGAAGAGCTCGAGGACGCGCAGCTCGGTCTCCCAACGGGCGAGATCGTACGGCCCCACGCGGGGTGAGCCGATGATCGACACAGCCTTGCCGAAGAATTCGGGGTACTCGACGAGCCATTCGAAGGTCTGCATGCCACCCATCGAAATTCCCATGACCGCGTAGAGACGGTCGAGCCCCATGATGTCGGTCGCGAGGCGGTGTTGCGCGTGCACCATGTCTCCGATGGTAATCATCGGGAACGCCCCTCCACCCTGGGTGGGGCTGGTGGTCGGGGATGTCGAGACGCCGTTCCCAAAAGCATCGACGACGATCGCATAGTAGCCTTCGAGGTGGATCGGCCCCCCGCCGAGGATTCCCGTCCAAGCGGCCGACGTGCCACCGAACCAAGTCGGGATCAGTATCGCGTTGTCCCGCCCCGCGTTGAGCTCGCCGTACGTACGATAGGCGACGGCACACGGAGCGAGTACTTCCCCGCTCTCCAGGGTGCATTCGCCCAACTCCGCGACCTGCAGGTCCTGAGCGTGTAGGGGAAAAGCAACGAGCGCAGAGAGGCCCCAAAGAAGTCTACGAGCGAGCATTTTGCCTCCCGAGTAGAGGTGCTTACAACGATCCCGTAAAATGGGGTGGCCGTTGCCGAACCGCACCTCCACCTCATGATCTCCGGTCCAGACGAGCTCGTATCTGCACCATTCCCCAAGCGAATCCGCTGTGTGAGAGAATCTCTAACGGGTATCTCCTAGTCATTCCGCCGAAGAGCGAGATTCCGGCGCCCAGCGCGATGGGCGCTATCGTGATTGTGAGATCGTCGATCAGATCCAACTCAGCTGCTTGCCGAATCATCGTCCCGCCGTCGAGATAGACGTCCGCCTCGCCAGCAGCCTCCTTGGCTTTTTCGACCAACTCGGAGATGGGTCCGGCGACCGCTCGTACCGTGGCCGGCGGGTCCGCGTCCAACTGACGAGTCGTCGCCACGAGAACGGAGCGATCTCCGTACGGCCACGGCACGTCGAAGCCTCGAACGACGTCGCAGGTCCGTCGCCCCATCAAGAGCGCCCCGACGCCGGCGATGAAGTCTTCATAGTCCAGTGCGCCCGGGTCTACTTCGGTTGCACCCCCCGGCTCCTCCGTCGTCGCGTCGGCCTCCGGGAGCCAGGAGAGATCGTCATCGGGTCCGGCGATGTAACCGTCGATGGAAGTCGCTATGTAAACGCGGACTCTGGGAGCGGGCATGTCGTCTCCTCGCGTGTTGGTCTTTACGACGGTCCTCACAGCAAAGCATCCAGATACAGATCGACCCGGAACTGTTTCTCCTGACCAGTCAGGCCGTGGGACAAATCCAAGCGAAACAGACCGTCCAGCACACTCCCGCCCACCCCGACTCCGTAGAGCAGATCGTTCGCGTCGAAATCCCGTCGGGTGCCGGCCCAGCCGACGTCGCTGAAAAAGGTCAGAGTGTAGAAGTCGAAGGTCCGGGCTAGATCCACCCGCCCCCGAGCGAAGGACGATCCCATCGAGGCCGCAGCAGAATATCCGCGGAGCGTGGTGGCCCCGCCCAAGAACCAGCTACGCTGAAGCGGCGCGTCGCCCCAGGTCGTTCCGGCGCCAACCTCCAGGCCCAGACGCCAGGTGGGATAGACCAGGGGTATGGCGGCTCTCAGGACGGCACTCGTCCGCGCATAGTTCGTCCCGGTAGTCTCCCCCGGTGGTCCTCCAGCGGGCCCCTTGTGCATACAGGTCGAGTCCGAGCTGCGTGCCAAACGGATCTCCACCCCGCCACGGAGAAAGCCGAAGTTCACCGCCGGCCTCCTCCACGTCATCCCCGTCTACGTTCGGCCGGAATTCCCAGCTCCCGTTGAAGACCCGGAGCATTGCAAAGCTGGACTAGGTCGGGACCCCCGCCTGCCGCTCGGCGTAGGCGCGGAACTCGAACGACTCGCGCGCCGCGACCGGCGACCGCCACGTGAGGTCCGCCCCGGAGCGCCGGTAGTATTCGCCGTCGTCCCGTCCGAAGAGGAAGGCGTACATCGAGTTGCCGAATCCGAGGTACCGGCCGCGTGGATCGGTGGCGGCGAGCTCATGGTAGAAGCCAAGCCGCAAACGGCGCCGAACAGAGGATCGTTCGAAATCCAAGCGTGCTTTGGGCTCGAGATCGGCGAACCCGAAAAAGCCGCTGGCATCGAACGTATACGGTCCACCGAGACTCGCTTCGAACTTGCCACCCAACGCGGGCCCCTCCACCCGGTTGTAGCGGAGCAGGTCGGGACGGGCCCAACCCCAGTTCGCCGCCCACGGCAAACCTTGGATCTTCGGCGCTGGTAGGGCGGCCAGGGTGTTCATGTAGTCTTCGAGCTGCTCGTCCGATGGAAACCCAGCCGCGTCTTCCCAGATCGGGGGCGGAAGATGAGGACTGGTGGCGACCGTGCTCCGAACTTCCGGAACGATCATGAACGAGTTTCGCTCATCCGCGAAGTCGTCGACGGCCAGCTCGTACTCGACCCCATCTTCTTCGGACAGGAGCTGAGCGATGAACGCCATGGCGTCGGCGCGACTCTCGAAGTGGCGCTCCTCGAGTCCGAGCTGCTCGGCCGTTTCGTGCTGCGCCAGATCGGCCTGGGTGGTTACCGATTCCAAACGATAGGAGAGATCCATCGAGACCGGCATCTTGAGCACTCCCGCACCAGCCTCCCCTTCCATTCGCATGCTACGGGGCAGCCAGACCTCGAAGTTCCAGAGGCTGTAGTCGACGGCCACCATCGTCAGGTCGAACGTCCACGGTTTGAACAGGCCCGGCACGTTCCGGAACGCTCCCTCTTGTTCCCGTTCCTGGAGTTCGTCGACGTCGCGCACGGCGTCGAACTGTCTGCTCAATCGATAAACCGCGCGGACGAGCGCGCCCGATTCCGGCTCGATCCACAGGGTGCCCGTGATACGGCGGGAATCGGCTGTGCGTGGGAGTACGTCCAACTGGATCGTCTGGAGCTCCCTTCCGTCGGGTAGCCCCAGCGTCAGCGTGTCTCCACTCTCGTACTGGTAAAGCGAGTCGGCCCCATGAGCCAGCGGATGAGCGATCCAGAAGTCGGCCTCTTCGTCAGCTTCTTGGTCGCCCAGCCCTAGAAGGAGCCGTTCGCCACCGGGCTCGAAGGGCTCATCGAACGGGAGGTCGTCCAACCAGTCCAAGTCTCCTTCGCGCACCGCGATCGAACGGCCCGGATATTGCGAGTGGGTGCCCAGAACCTGAACGACCGCATCGTAGTCCTGGTCCCAGAAGGCGCGGACCGCCGTCTCGTTCCGGTAGATGATGCGATCCTTGAGCGGGGTCCGAAGCGCCACGGCAATCCTCTGCTGGATGAGGGCGGTGTACCGTATCACGGACTCGTCCACGGCGAACCAGTTCGCCTGCGCCGCCCTGAACAGGATACCCGCCGCCGGATCTACGAACGCGTCCGGAGCGATTTGTGGAGGAGCCGCCTGCGCCGTGGAGGCCTGACCCGCCGCGATTTCGGCTCCGAGGCCGAAGGAACCGACGATCAGCGCTCCGAAACAGGCTCTAGTGAGCGCTTGCGCCATCGCCCCGGGCCGACTCGAGCCCACCACCGGGGCCTGGTGAATCCTGCCGGAAGCGCACCTCCCGAAACTCGTCCCATGCGATCACGCGCCACCGCGACGAGCCGGCTCCGTTGCCACCGCTGGCACCCTCCGGGTGGATGAGGATCCCCTTGTTGTCCCAGTCGACGTCATTGGAGTCGTCCAGCTCGAACGTCCGTCCGTCCAGGAGCGTGACCGTGGCACCGAACACTTCCCCCCGTTCGATCCGGCTCACATGAGCGAATTCGATGGTGAAGTCCACGTCGTCCGCACGACCGTTCAGCATCTCCCACGACGCTGCTTCATCCGCATCCCATCGGATCACGCCGTCAATCTCTTCACCCGACTGGGTGACCACCGTGCCTACCAAGAGACGTCCTCCATCGAACGCGTCGTAACCCACGACCGGATCCGGCTCGCGGAATCGGAGAATCTGGAATTCGTGCAGGTCGATGGTGCGGAGGGGCGGCCCCTCGGCGTCCTTCGATGCGAGCCACGCCACGTAGTTCTCTCCGGGGACTTTCTTGGAGCCCCCTAGAACGTCCACCCAGCTCGCCTGATTCTGATCCCAGCGGATGAACCCCTCATGGACATCGCCGGACTTGGTATAGACCCGCCCCCAGATGCGATCGGCATCCTGCGCCCACACCGGACCGGAGAGGCCCAGGGCACACAACAGCGCACACAACGATGCCGAGTGCGCACGGGGACACGCCATGTGGTTTCCTTCTGAGAAGCTGGGCCAGGAACCTATGCCATGGTACGGGTCGGCCAAAGGAAGGTTTCAGGCGTTGCATCGGCTCGGGAGGAGACCTTTCGTGTGCCGCTGCTGGACGGGCTCCCGGGTCCCGCAGTATCCTTCTGACCCTGAGGCGCGGTACCATCCGTAACCCCTTACTCCTCACTTCGCTCACAATGGAGTCCAACAATATGTCAGAAGTGGTCTACGAATCTCGAGTCGAAATTCGACGCCTCGGAGGTCCGACACGCTCGGCCACGCTGCCTGCCGAGAGTGAGCCCGTCCTTTTCGGGACCCATGGTGCGATCGCGACCCACTACGGCGTCGACATGTCGACCATCGAGCCTCACGCCACCACCATCGACTACGTCGTCGCGGCGGCCGGCGGCTGACTCACGGGCACATTTGCCGGCGCGCTGGGAGCGCGCGAGATCGTGGTCAAGCCCGAGGATCTCATCGGGAACGTGGTGGGAGAAGTGGAAAAAGAAGGCGGTATCCTGGTCCTGCGTCGGATACACGTGACGTACGACCTACGCATTCCGGAGGAGATTCTCACTGAGAACGTGCGGGAAACCGTCGCCCGCGTGCTGGAAATGCATGCGGACCGGTGTCCCGTAGCCAGGAGCATCAAAGGAGCGATCGAGGTCACCACGGAAGTGGAATTTCGGTAGGCTATTCGTCGTCGAGCGTCGTCACCGATACTGAAGGGAAACCATCCGCGTCGAGATCGACCCGCACGATCCAGGGATGACAGCAAACTTCGCAGTCCTGCACGTACTCCTGGTGCGCGCCCCCGGCTAAGTCGACGAGAAGATCTCCGAAAGCCCGGTCGCGATACACATCTCAGGTTGCGTGATGCCGTGCACGACGGGGCTCGCGTCGAGTTTGAATTGGTCGAGGGCGACCTTGCTCTCGTCGCCGGGGGCGCGAAGGCGCTCGGGTTCGAGCGGTGGACTGACGGCGTCTTGGAGATGACCTGACGATGAGCGATCGAGCGATGAATAAGGATAGGATTGTACGGGTGCTGGGCATCGCCGTCGCTCTCTTCGTGGTTTTTCAGGCGTACCAGCTCGCGGCTCAGCGGAAGGCTGCTGAAATCGCGCGGGTCACTACTCAACGGGACTCGCTGGTCGCGGCGAACGTGATGCTGGAGAAGGACGTCGCGTTCCGTGACTCGTTGCGCACCTCGCTCGAGGTGCAGGTGCAGGTGCAGGTATACAGAGCAGAGGCCGATACGCTACGAACCAGGGTTGGGACACTGGAGGCTACGCGGGTCGAAACGAGAATCGAGTTGCTGTCATTGCGCGATGCCGAGGACGTGGCTGCGGAATTCCGGGAGGCGTTTCCTTTACTCGAGTCCGAGATGAAGGTGCTGAACGCCCCCCCCGCCGGGTCAGAGCTTCGCCATCGATTGGCTGACTGTGCCGCTCAACGATGCTCAGGCCTTCATCGGTTATAAGAACGACGCGGACTCGTACCAGGCACAGGTGGGACTCCTTCAGCGAATGGACACGCTTCAATTGAACGCGGCCTTCCTCGGCGATTCGATCACGGCGCTTGTCGCGGCAAACGCTGAAGAGTACAAGCAAGGCTACGAGCAAGCGCGCGACTACTACCTCGATCTGGTTCCGCGCTACGTCAACGAGCTCCATCGGCCGAGTATCGAATTCCCGAACCTTTGGGGGATCATCGGAGGGGCGGCGCTGGGTGGGGTGCTGGGGTACGCGATCCCCTGAGGCCAGATCCCTCTCAGCCAATAGTGCCTCACGGCTCCACCGCAGGAACGATCTGGATGAGGCGGCCCACGGTCATGGGTTCACGGCCCTCGAGGTCGATCTCCACGCTCAGTCTGTAATCGCCCGGTTCCAGATCGGGTAGATTCAGCTCCACGGCTCGAAAAACGGTCCCCAGGACGTCCGGCCCCGCGTCTTCAAATGTCATGACGACCGGTTCCTCGGGCTCCAAGAGGCGCAGGAACTGCCCCACCTGCCCGAGCAGACCGGTTCCGCGGTCGACCCCGATGCGGACTCGGGCGGTTTCCCCAGGACGGAGCCCGTAGAGTTCCCAAGCCAGTTTGAAGGCTTCACCCGCTTCGATCCGCACGGCGGGAAGGGCCCCGGGAAGCGCTTCGTCCAACGATGTCGGAATCTCCCCGCCCCCTCGGAGGATCAACAAATCCGAAATGGCGGCGAGCCCCGGAACGATTGGGTCCTGCCAGAGGCCGTGCCGAGCCCGCCACGCCTTCTTCCCTTGGGGGTTGAAGGCCTCCAGGCCGACCACGTAGTGCCCATTGGGCAGCTGGAGCTGCAAGGCGCCTTCGGGCCCATCGCCCCGGACCTCGTGCACATCCCCGCTTTCCGTGTCGACAAGGAACAAGCCGGACTCGACGTTCTCCTCGAGCACTTCGGGCATGAACGGAATGGGCTCTTCCTCGACTCTCCCAAAGGGGTTCGTGCGCGCCTGGATGTCGGATCGACTCACGTTGCGCTCTTCCCGCACATCCCTTACCTGAGGCTTACGCGGCGGGGTGGGTGGGGCCGCGGTGGAGTCCTTCGGCTGCTCCGGCCCCGGGGCGTACGCCCCAACCACGAGAAGTGAGTCGCCTCGCCGGAAACGCGCAACCTGGGTGTCGAGTAGGTCGATGTCCGTCGCGTACGGCGCTGTATATCCGGTCCATGGACCCGATCGGGCCACCCCGTCACGAATGATACCCATGAGATCGACCGTGCCACCGGTCGGGTTGGTGGACTGCGTCAACGCCGCCAACAAGCCGGAGCTGGCGAGCGGATCCACCGGCGGGCCGCCCTCCCTGAGTTCGAGGCGCGCCCGGTCTCCCAGCGTCCATCCGCCCGGAGGCAAGAGCGAGGGATCCGCTAGCGCCACGACCGGGGGTAAGAACTCTTGCCCGCGGCGGTGGCTCACCATACGTCGGGAGTCGGTCATCGTGTCTCCTTGCGGCACGTCTCGCTCTCGCGACCAGCCCTCGGGAGCGCCCCAGCGGATCGTGATCTCCTCGAGGTCGTCCTGCCATTCGAGACCCGTGCCGTTGATCGCCTCGGCCCCGAGCCGGACCAGGACCCGGCGTGCAAGATGCTCCGTTTTACGGTCGTTGCCTGCGACCAGGTAGAGAGGATCGGAGAGCAGCCATACCCGCTCCTCCAGACTCTCTTTTCCGCCCGCCACCTCGTAGCTCTCCCGAACAGATTCGTCGAAGAGGTGTTCGGCAGACGTCCAGAGAGCGGCCGTGTCGGGCGGCATCTCTTGGAGGGGCCTGCGCGAAGGCCTCGTCGGCCACGGTCCAGAGGCCCCTCTCGTGGTGCACGTAAGCCGATAGAGCCGTGCACCACCAGTGTGTTCGGCCGCCACATCTCCTCGCCACATTGGCCGCGTTCGCCCACGCGCCCATCTCGCTCAGGTAGTAGACGCGCTGACCGAGGACCCAAAGGTCGCCCGGAATTTCGGTGGCGATGTCAGTCAGTTCTGTAAGCAACCGGGCGAGGGCCAACTCGAGTTCGACGGGCGGTTCCGGGGCTCGCCAGTCGTCGACGTCGAGGTGGTCCGGAAAGCGAAAACAGTATCGCCCGACAATGTCGTCGCACCGACGGGTGAGATCGGCGAGCTCGGGGGGCATGCGCTGCTCTCGATACCGTTCGTAGCGGGCCTGGACGTCTTTGGCCCGGGCCAAGAGTTCGAGTGAGTCGGCAGCGCTGATCGCCTCGTTCAGTGCGGTGGACTGGTTCAGTGCGGTGGACTGGTTCTGCGCGGCCCGGGTTTCCGGTATTCTCATGGGCTCGTTCAGAAGAAGCACCATCGCGAGTGCGAAAAATCGTGTCACGACCATCCCTATCGAGGCGGCGGATGTATAGGGTGACGAGTAGCTAGTGTCTTGACGCCTTTAGTTGCGTCCTTGTTAAAGTCCTAGGGCACCCCGAGAGGTCCCTCACCCGAGTCCCGGAGGGTGGCGCTGTTGATCCTGGGCCGGCAGGTTTCATGCGTCGGGGACCGACGCTTCGGCGAGCGTCTCGGCTGGCCTACGCCTCGGAGAAGCCGGGGAGCACACGTCGTCGATTCTGATCTGAGAAATCTCAGAGGGGGTTCAGCCATGCCGAAGTTCACCCTCAACGGGGAAGCTCGGGATCTCAAGGTCCCCGGCAGTAATCCTCTGCTTTGGGTCCTCCGCGAATCGCTGGATCTCAAAGGCACGAAGTTCGGCTGCGGAATCGGCCAGTGTGGTGCTTGCACCGTACTCTTGAACGGCCAGCCGATCCGCTCGTGCCGATTCCCGGTGAGCGGCGTCGAGGGCGCCGAGGTCACGACGATCGAGGGCCTCTCTCCGGACGGTGGGCACCCGATTCAGCGAGCTTGGGTGGAGGAACAGGTTCCCCAGTGCGGCTACTGCCAGTCCGGACAAATCATGGCGGCGGCGGCCCTCCTGGCGCGAATCGCTGAGCCAACGGACGCCGACATCGACGCCTCCATGTCCGGAAACGTCTGCAGGTGCGGCACGTATGGCGCGATCAGACGGGCCATCCATCGGGCCGCCGACATCGAACCGAGACCCATCGCGGTCGATTCCGGGGCGGACGACCTTCCCACGCGTGCGACCTCGACCGATGCGGGCGATGGGGGCGATGGGGGCGATGCGGGAGGCGACCGGTGACCGCAGAAACCGCCAAGAAGGGTGTCTCCCGGCGAACTTTCGTCAAAGTCGGCGTCGTCGCGGGAGCGGGCCTTACGCTCGGGGTTTCGTACAAGGTGATCAAAGGGCCGGGAGATCCTCTTTCCGACGCGACGTTCGCTCCTGACGCTTTCCTGCGCATCGATTCGAACGGGTCGATCACGGTGATCGTAGGCCGCTCGGAGATGGGTCAGGGCGTGGCGACTGCTTTGCCTCAACTCGTCGCGGAAGAACTCGACGCGGCCTGGGACCAGGTCTCCTTCGAGTTCGCGCCGGCCCATCCGGCCTACGGCCCCATGGGTATGCAGGTCACGGGAGGAAGCACGAGCGTCGTCCAGTCTTGGCAACCGCTTCGCGAGGCAGGCGCGAAGGCACGTTGGATGCTGCGAGAGGCTGCCGCTCGGCAGTGGGGTGTGCCTGTCGATCAAGTCCGGATGCAAGAGGGCAAAGCGATCGCGATGGACGGGTCCGAGCTCACCTACGGCCAGCTCGCCTCCGCGTCGGCACGACTCGACGTTCCCAAGAACGTGCCGCTGAAAGATCCCTCCGAGTTCGTCATCATCGGTACGTCGGTGTCCCGATTGGACGTCCCGGTAAAGACTACGGGGGAAGCCATCTTCGGAATCGACGCTGGTCCTCCTGACACACGCGTGGCCGTGGTGGCCCGCTGCCCTGTCTTCGGGGGCTCCTTGCGCTCCTTCGACGCGGCGCCAGCCCTCGCGGTGGACGGCGTCGAGCAGGTGGTCGAACTCGCAAGCGGCGTCGCGGTGGTGGCCTCCGTCACGGGCGGTTACACGAGCGCGATGGCCGGTCGGGAAGCTCTGGTCGTCGAATGGGACGAAGGGCCGAACAGTGAACTGAACGATGCGGAGATTTTTCGCCGCTTCGCTGCCGCCACTCGCGAGGGCGGAAGGTCGACCCGAGACGACGGCGATGTCGGGGCGGCCTTCGCGGCCGGAGGGGAGCCGATCCAGGCGACCTATCGACTTCCCTACCTCGCACACGCGACGATGGAACCGATGAACTGCACCGCCTGGGTACGGGAGGGTCGCTGCACCGTGTGGGCGGGGACCCAGTTCCAGAACGCACCTGATGTCGTCGGCGGCGGTGCCCGCCAGGTGGCCGCGGCAGCGGCGGGCGTGGGGGCAGACGACACCGAAGTCCACACGACCTTCCTCGGCGGTGGGTTCGGACGGCGAGCCGAG
>Ga0114996_10003445_pt1 | contig 19628 bp, 31 predicted proteins | sample ArcticOcean_MG_C_4_FD_87039 | JGI IMG/M metagenome (GOLD analysis project Ga0114996, IMG submission 87039) | Marine microbial communities from western Arctic Ocean - ArcticOcean_MG_CB4_134 | ecosystem: Environmental > Aquatic > Marine > Oceanic | place: Arctic Ocean: Canada Basin | collected...
GCAGTGGAGGAGGTGGTGGTAAGAAACCTTCAAAGGCTGTATCAGCTGATGATATGAAAGGTGTTATGCCTGGATCTATGAAATTCTCGAAGCATGGAAAATCTTCTGTCGGTTTGATGGAAATCAAAACGAAGAACATGCGAAAGATTATGCAGGCACAGACAGCAGCGTCTGTGATTGGATCAAAACTCAAAAAGCAGGGATTCAAAGAACACCATCCTAAGAACGACACTCCGCATCACAAGCGAAAGACTCATTTCACTCACGAGGATGGTCATTCGTTTACCTTCAAAGTCTCCTATCCAGTGCGAAGGACTTCTGAAGTATTGGCAGGGAAGCCAGTAGGAAAAGCGAACGGGTACTTCATGTCTTATGAGCACAAAGGCGGATAATGTCCGCAGCAGTACAAGCAGCAAAAGCTCGACGCGGCAAACGTGAGGACGTTCAGTCACAGAAGGACGAATGGTTCATTCAAAAGGTAGTCGAGAACACGAACTTGGCACTGGCTGATAGAGTTGCGATCGCGACAAACTGGCTCAGAGACAAGGTGGTCAAGAACATATCCAAGCCCGTCACAAAAGAAGTGATAGGTGGGATAACGAGAGTGACTGAACGTTCTTTGCCTGGAGAGTTCCCTCGTGCTGATACAACAAACCTGTTGAAGACGATCATTGCAGAAGTGAAAACAGAGGGTGGAGTGACAGAAGGATACGTCGGTACGCCTGTTGACTATGGAGTGATACTAGAGCTGAAGATGGACAGATCGTTTCTTGTCCGGACTTGGAATGCTGAAAGGGCGAATATTGTTAGAATGATCACTCGTAAGCTATGATGAATCAAGTTGACATAGAAAAGGGATTGGTACGCGTCTGGGACGATGAGGCCCTCGACGCTCACTTCAGTCAATACTGGACGACAGGGCAGTCAGATGAGTTTCTTGTTCTTAATGATACAGAAGCACCAGGTGGGCAGCCTTTTCCGTACTGCAATTTTTCCGTTTCTTCAGGTGCTACGACATCGCGTAGCAGTGCAGCAACTACTGGTCGGGCAAACGTCCGAATTCAGGAAATAAGACAACACCCAATCCAGTTCCAGATATATGCTCGCAACATAATCAACGTAGGCAACGCGAAGCGGGTTGCAGCAGCAATGGCAGAAGAAGTGATGAGAGTTTATGGAGGTCATCCAGAGTACTCTCCGAAAGTTTGGGATTTAGACCATGGTGGGATTCTTCTATGCCAATACCAAAATGATTTTGGTGCCAGAATGCCGGAAGACGAACACCTTTGGACGATCAATTATCAACTCACAGCAGACGTCCCTGTATCGGTATAAATCATGACAGTACGAACACTCGAATCCATTTCGCTCAAAGTGTCAACTCTCGCTACTGTGCAGAATGTGCTCACACCGATCACAAAGACGGCAAGCGGGCAACAGACATTCCAGTTTGACCCGACATTGACGTCAGGCGTCAGTGCCAACGAAGCAAACCGGGCATGGGAGTACAAAGCGACAATCACTGCCGCAGGTACTCTCGTGATCGACCTGTATGACTTCGCGGGTTTGGATGCCGGTGCAGGGGCGGGCTTAGACATTGTTGGGCAAGCCCTCTCTCTTGAAGAAGTTGTATTCTTCGGAATACAGAACTTGAACACAGGACTCACAGGTCGTCTGGAAATTGAGCCTGATTCAACAGCAGGCTGGGCTCCAATTGGATCGCACACCACATCAAATGGTGGAGCTTTGTATCCGGGCGGAGTGTTGATCAAGATTCAAAAAGCGGAAGAAGGATTTGACGTTGCTGACGCAAGCTCGCATCGCATAAAACTCACAGCAGTGGACGCTGATGTAAGTTTCCAGATTTTGATACTTGGGCGACACGACGACAACGAATCCAGTTCGTCAAGCAGCAGCAGCTCATCAAGCTCTAGTTCAAGTTCATCAAGTGAAAGCTCGTCGAGTCAGAGTTCGTCTAGTGCAAGTTCTAGTTCGGCGAGTAGCAGCTCTAGCTCATCAACAAGTTAAGGATTTGAAAAATGACAACAGCAACCACAACTGCCGTTACCGGAGTTGCAGGTCGATTCACAGTAGGTGCAACCAGCGTCGCTCGTACTACCAAATGGAGTGTCAACCCCAAGCTCGCTTCTAAGAGCGAATGGGGCGACAGCGATACTGGTGGATACACCGCTCGTACGCCTGGACGGAAAGACGCGACTTACTCTGCAGAAGGGAAGTTTGATTCAACTTCCGAGCAGTGGGACCTCTTTCAACCGGGCGATAAGGCGGCTTGTGTTCTGTTTATGAGCACGACGCTGTATTGGGACTTCCCATGTGCGATGAATGACGACTTCTCTCTTGTGGTCGATGTAGACACGCAAGAAGTCATTGGTTGGACATCAGCTTGGGGTGCGGACGGAATATTCTATTACCCAGGTCAGTCTGGGGCTGGAAGTCGAACGTATCCATCCTAGTGATTAGGTGGATGTGATGAGTGATGATGTAGCTAGAGCAGTGGCCTCAGGGTCTCCTGATGGGTTAACCATAAACGGTAAACCATGTTCAGCGAGACCCTTGTCCATCCGTGAAATTGGCGAAATAGAACGTGACTGTTTGCAGCAGTACCGCCGCCGATATTTGCAAGCGTTTGCAGACAATGTCGACCTTCTGCCGGGTGGAGATGATTTGCTTCTTCAAAAGGCAGAGGAATGTGCTCGTTGGGATGTGGACATCCTGCCTAAGAAATTCGTGTACGATATGTCTGGTATCGTAATCACTCCAAAGCTCAAACAGTGGCTGGTGAACAACGTAGGAGAGGATGCCGACAAGTACAACAAGCGAGCATTGGAAAAGATAGTGCTCAACTGCTTGGACAAAGAAGCTCTCAAACCCGAACAAGTCAAAGCGATGACAGGCAAGACGCCTAGAAAGATCGCAACCGGTTATGTCAACTGGTGGATTACTGCTGAGGCGGAAGGCATGGTCAGTATGATTTACCATTGCGTGAAGCACGGAGGTATCACAAAAGAGGATGTGATAGAACAGTTCAGCAACAAGGACGCTCAACTTGCAATGCTGAGCAGAGATATTGAATCCATGTCGACCCCACAAGTGGGAAATGGGCAGGGCTAGGTACTGCCCGCGAAGACAAAGATACCGAAGATGAAGAGGAGGATGTTCAATCAGATTTGATGTGTGGAGTCACTCCGCATCACATCAGAGTTCTCTGCATGAATGGGTTTGAAGGAGGATACGGATACAGTCCAAATCAAGTTGGGGACTTGACACTAGATCAGATATTCATGCTATTGTGCAACAAGGACAATCTCCGATCTACAAGAGGTCGAGTGCTCGAACAAAATGCCTACCAGGCTGCTGCTATGTCGGACACAGATGGAATGATTAAAGGTCGTGACAAATACGGTAATCCAATGACGGCACAGATCAAAGGTGAGTCTCTTGTTGCACGATTGACGAGAGAACAGACGGAGGCGAACTGATGGGGATTGAACTCGCGAAAGCGTATCTGAAAGTTGGTGCAGACACTTCCGAACTACCTGCTGATTTGAACGCAGCGAAGGGCAACTACTTTGACTTCCTCGGCGAAGTTGCTCTCGGTGCCGCTGCTGTGCTTGCCCCTATTAATAGTTTTCTCGGTAACCTGTTGTCTGGTGGTATCAAAGCTGCTGGAGAATTTGAACAGACATTCGTCTCAATGGAGACTATGACTGGATCGGCAGAAGAAACAGAAGAGACTCTCGCTGGGCTGACTGACTTTGCCGCCAAGACTCCATTCGAGATGCCGGGCATCCTCAGCATAGCTAACCAGATGATCACATTTGGTGAACGCGGTGACGAGTTGATGGATACTATGGGCTTACTTGCGGACGCCTCCGGAGGTACAGCACCTAAATTCCAGCTACTGGGCAACGTATTTAATCAGGTGCGAGGCGTCGGTAAACTGATGACGCAAGACTTCCGTCAGTTGTCGACGCAAGGTATTCTGAGTTTGACGGACATTGCCGATCATTTCGGAACAACGACAGAAGAGGCTCAGGAGAAACTGAGCAATGGGTCTATCAGTTTCGATGATTTCCGAAATGTGATGAAAGGGCTGACTGAAGAGGGAGGTCGCTTCTATCAAATGGCTGAGAAGCAATCGCAAACGCTGATTGGTTTACAGTCTACTCTTACCGATGCTTGGGACATCAACGGGCGGATACTTGCATCGTCCGTCGTGCCTGCTATGAAGACGCTGCTCAACGTCAAGATTGCGATTGTTGAGTTTATGGGAGAGCTGATCAACAAGAATCCGCAAATGGCGTCTGGAATGATAGTCGGAGCGAAAGCCGCTGCTGGGCTGGGTACTGCTCTGTTCACTGCTGCTGGAGGTTTCTTCCTTGCGACCAAAGCTGCCAAGTTGTTTGGTATTGGACTGCGTGGTGTTTTGATTGGTAGTGGTTTCGGTATTGCAATAGTTTTGGTAGGGGCTGCTCTTGGAGCAATGGTTGGATATTTCTCTTCTTTAGAACAAGGGACAACCGCCTATACCGTTGTCAGTGAATCATTAGTCATAGTTTGGGAGAATCTCAAAGAGGCTGGGCTGATTCTTTGGGAGACTTTTGGCGAATTGGTAGAAGAGGTTTTAGGAGTCACTCTACCAGATGCGGCTAATCTTGGAGCTGATTCTGTTCTCACTATGATCGAAAACGTATCAGGTTGGATGATCGATGTGTCCAACTCCATCATCGACGCTGCAAACATCCTCGCTTTCAACTTTCGCAATGCAAGTGAGCTCGCACAGATTGCAATGATCGATTTCGCATTGTATCTGATAGACTTCTTTGCGATGAGTAATACGGAAGTGACGACAACGGGCGGTATCTTTGTCGGTATGTGGAAAGCGGTTGGTGCATTCTTCAAATCGTGGGTTACGAACATCATCGGCGGATTGAAAGAGATCAAGCAGTTTGGAGAAGCTCTTTGGACTTCGATGGAGGCTGGAATGGATGCGTTATGGTCGGGCGGCAACCCGTTCGAGGCGATGCAGGACGCGTTCATTGAGACGCTCTCTGCACAAGAAGACGTTGAGAGTGGCGGCAATCCGTTTTCGGAGATGGTTAAGGCGTACAAAGAAGGCAAGGACGAATTTGTAGATGAGATGAATGAGGAGGGTGGGGGAACTTCCGCTTTACTCGCTGAAAAGAAACGGCTGCAAGATCTGATCGCCGCAAACGAACTAGAGAGATCTAATCTCAAGAAGAAGGACAAGGAGCAGAAGAAGGACAAGAAGAAGGACGAGGAGAAGAAGAAGGACAAGGGTGGGGTGGATGCTCTCCTTGACGCGGGTAGATTTGGATTTGAAGCGTTTGGAACCAAGCTCCAGGATGCTGTGCTGAAGGGCAAGGGCGATGATCAGCAAGCGAAGATGGTTGACCTGCTCGGTAAAGGAAACGAGACACAGAAGAAGTTGTTGGACGAAACGAAGAAGAAAAAAGGAGCTTTGGGTAAATGACAGTCCAAACAGACAATCCATACACCTGGAGACTCACAACGTCCGGAGGGATCCCATACAAGTTTCTTGGCATGAGCGGCAGTTTCGATCCAGAGGAAGGAGAAATACAATGGTCAGCATTGATTCTTGCCACTCATCTATCTGCTGTGCTTACAGAGCTCTTCCCTCCAGCATTGATAATTGGTAGCGTAGTCATTCCGCGTGGTGGTTTCATGCCTGGATTGCCCAGCATGGTCGCCAACAATATCTCGTTCGAATCGCAAGACGGTGAAAAGCCGATCGATCCATTCTCGTTTGACTCCTCCGCAGTATTTGGAACGTATCACGGTAGCATCAAAATCATTGTGACGTTTGGGCCATCAGGTACGTCCGGTGGATCAGATCCTCAAGATCCAAGAACGTTTCTAGAGATCACATCCAAAGCAGGTGGGGACTTTATCTTCAGTCCTGCTGAAGGCGGCAAGCTAGAAGAGGAAAAGAACGACACTGGCGAAGTGGATCCTGAAACTGGAGAAGTAGATGAGGACGATGTCGAGCCTGCTGAGGGAAGTGGCGACTCGAAGAAGGTTGTCCGCACTCCCAATCTCCCTTCTACGATTTTAGTTCCGACAACTGAGTGGAACATTACGTGGAAACAGATTCCCTTCGATCACTTCAAAAATGTCGTCATCCATCGCTTGCGAAAGCTTAACGGCAAAGTCAACTCTCTCCGCATACCTTGGCTGTACAACGCAACTCCTGAGACGCTGCTGTTTGCGGGCTTTGACTATTCCGAAAAGTACACCTGGCGAGACGACAAGGTAGCAACACCTCCAATTGACGTGACGTTCAAGCTGCTGGAAAAGCGAGTGCTCTGGAAGAATACGATCGTGGGGCACAACCATGTCTGGGAGCCCGGTAAAGGATGGAGACGTCTGTATATTGGAGCTGATTCGACAGATGCTCCGTATGAAGACACAGACATGAACTTTCTCTTCAAGGCCTAAGCGTGACAGCTCTTCCAAAGAAAAAAGAAGGCGATCAACTTGGTGCTGAGCACGTCAACGAATTGTCTCGTGCTGCGGAGATGTTCCTCAATCAAGGTGCATCTAATCCTCGTGCCTTTCCAATGCGTCAAGTCGAGGTGACGGAAACAGATTACGATGGCGATACAGATCTCTACACCTGTGTGCCTCGTTATTACGATGGGGATGGATGGGTAATAGACGACGAGACAGTGATTGGATATCCGTTCGATCCGTCTGCTGACGAGAATGTTTCGTACTCGGTTGGTGATAAGGTAGCAGCCTATTTTGACGATCAACGGTCCGCGTACATCCCTATCAAAAGCGGAGGTGGGACAGGGGCATCGGCATCTGTATCGCATTGCGGTTGCGAAGTTGTTACGAATCCTGATATTGAAATTAACGGTAAGAAGGCGACGTACACTGTTGCGATACCACTCGGACGGATTGTAGAGTTCCAAGAGTGCGGGATATTGGTATTGAAGGGCGCCACGTACACCTTGAATAATACGGGCACTCGATCTACCCCTACTGAGATTTGGGCGTACACTGTCGCGGCTTCTGATTTTGATGTTTTCAATTATGCTGGCAACGCTGCGACAACAGATGATCCAATCGAAGGAACGATAACGTGGAACCCGTTCTTTGATCCAAAGGCAAAAGTCATCATCGATGTGGCGGCGGTTATCTCTAGCCCATAGGGTGGACGATGCGAGTTGAGTATAGCGTAGACAAAGAATACTGGGACAATCATGCGTCTACAGAAGTGACGCTAGAAGATCCCGGAGACAGTATCGAGCCTGAAAACTGCACGGTATGCGTCAATCCATCTGCGACAGTCAAACCGACTTCTGGATGCTTCAGTTGCCCAGAACCAAACCCGTATGAGAACATTCCATCTGTAATCTCGTTTGAGCTTGATGGAGAGATTACTGGGGCGGCTGTGCAAGGAGATGGGCCTCCTAATTTCGTTCAGTCTCTCATTCATGCTCACAGCAAAGAGTGGGAGTTAGAAGACACGACTGAAGGAATAGGCAACCCCGCTTCGTCTGGTACGCTGCACAATCCTTGGTTTCAAGATGAGCTGATGGATCAGATGAACTTGGCTTTCAGAGCGAGCCATGGGGTTTGGCACCAAAGCTTCCAACCACTGCGATGTGATTGGGCAAGCAACCTTGCCACATATTACGTCAATTTAGATATCCAAGACTCTCTTGAAACGACCTACCAAATTATCTCACTGGACAATCCTGACCCAACCATCTTGAATGCCTGTGCAACATCGGGTCCTCCTTCTCAGTACAACGCTACCTGGATGACTAAGGTGGCTACGCGAGTCCCTTTGTCTGAATCAGGGCACAATTACAGACTCGCAACCTACCGCCCACCTCAAAACATCGCCGACCTCTGGGCAGTGCGAAGAGTAAGTAGTCAAAACCCAGACATGGGACCTAATCTATCACCGGAAAAGGATGAAGACTTCCAGTTCTCTTATCTTCGTTATCAAGAAATCTTTCCAGAGGAGATGGCTAGCCTTCCTGATGAGTTTGGTCCTGGGTTTGTTGATGACCCTGCCTCATCTTTTAGGTACCTGCCACGCCCAGAAGTGCTTGCTGGTTTGAGCATGCCTGTTCAGCCTGATTTTGGAACACGAGCACAATCTGCCTGGCGGATTAGAACTGCAGGTTGGTATGGGTACCAATGGAAGTTTCGTGATAAGAAACTTCACCTACTAGCTGCTCCCAAACCCACCACGATGAAATTCACGATAACAAGAGCTGGGGCGACACGCTGGGAGCTTAGATTTGGCGGGCAGAGTTTTCTACCTTTTATAGGTGCCGATCCTTTTCAGTTAGGTGGTTTTTTAGGAAGCTCTGTTGCTGATGGATCTGTACAGACGCTGTTTTTACGTTGCCCTTCTTTCCCACCAACCGACCCTCGAGTGCCGAGTTATATTCAGCATTTCGAAAACTATGGACGTGGTCAAGAGGCACATGACATCTATCCTCTTATAGATGGGGTAGACGCCACGCTCTTTCCTACCAATGGTGGGCGGTGGTCGATGATCAGAGCGAACGCCGGTAGGATAGGTATAGTAGGCAATCCAGATCCTCTGCTTACCGACCCTGCTATCTATACCTCACTCAATCATCCGCTGCATTGGCCAGGTGGGGTAACTGAATATTTGGAGAAGATGAACCCAGAGGTCGGGTACGTTTCAGATGGGCCGGGTCGGAGAATCAATTTTGGCAATACTGCTGAGAACAATAATTTCAGAGATGTGTTCTCCGATCTTCTTGTTCCTCCTGTTTTGAACTACCCTGCGGGGAACGTCGGTGTTCACGGCTCTACTCTTGCGACTTGGAATGTGAACTTAGATTGCACCGTTCGTGGCTGTATTGGTTACGATTTGACACTAGAGTCGTCTTGGAATGATAACTCAGGTGTTGGCGTCAGTTGGTTTCCAAATTCATTCCCCACTACCGGAAAACTGTTCTTCTCAAAATGAGTTTCACAGTCACTTACAGCATAGACAAAGAGCAGGTATCGTTGATGGGGACATCCTTCGTGCGGAAGGAGACGTTCCCAGAAAAGGTGATAGCTGCTACCTATACTTGGAGAGATTTGAGACCATCTCCTCCTGCTGAAATCTACCCTGCAAATCACAGCGGTACAGTTGTGCGAGGACACTGTCATAAGGTTTGCGTCTTCCCAGTCAAGCCTGACGAAGAGTTTTGGCTCGACCCCTGTCCAGACGAGAGTTCTTCCTCATCATCATGAAACTAGGCAAAGCGACAACCAAAGTCCTTTCGTCTGTCGGCGTTACTAAAGAACGCGTCGCAAAAATCGCCACGAAAACTGGTTTGATTAAAGAGGGAGAGGATTGTGGATGCGATGGACGAGAAGAGTGGTTGGATGATTTTGGAGACGGTGTTGTCAATTTCTTTAGTGCGAGCGATAAGTACCCAGTACAAGATGATGAAGGACCTCCGCCTGAGCCCTTAAATCCACGACCTAAGAGGAAACTGAAGGTCCCGCTACGAGATGGAATGGCTTCGTTTCCTGAGGGAACGTTTCTAGATGCGAGGGGTTTGTCCAGTTTTGAAGCAGAGCTGCTCTACAGTGTCTACGGAGAGAGAATTCGCGGAGTGTTTCTGTATGTTGAAGACCCGATAGATTGGTTTCAAGATTTGTTCCTCGCAGTGACATTCGATGAAACTTGAATTTGTCATTGAGATTGAAGCAGTGCAGCTTCTGAAAAGAACGCTGGTGTGGAGGTATCACGACGAGACAAGTGAGTACAGTGACGACGCGACAGGTGAATGCGAGAGCACGTCCATCTGTCCAGTTGCTAAGAAGGAAATTCAGTTTGTGTTTTCGGATTTGTTTTTTGCTCAGTCTGGACAAGACAATGATCTCGTTTTCGTGATCACCAATCTCTCTACCCAGCCTATCTGGCGTATCGACTTGCTGCTGTATCCTGCCCCTGTTGCCTTTTACGACGACGACAAATTCAATCACGAGAGAGAATCCATTGACATGGATTGGCTCCATTTGGGAGCGGAAGAATCAAAAACACTCTACGCCAACTATGCCCGCGTTGATTATGGCGATCAGTTTATGGGATGGGCAAGATACGAAGATATAGATGAACCAGAAAGTGACGAGTCGTCTGGACAAAGCTCCATGTCTTCGTCAAGCGTAGTTCCGGCAGAGTACTGTTATTCCAATCGTGATTCTTACGACACTGTGGGTTTCGTTGTTCAACCATAATGAGTGATTCATGTTCTTTACTCGCAAGGGCGAAGTGATTTCGCTTACCGATCATTTGGGTAACGTCCCTGCCGTATTCATAATCGGTGGAGGCCCGTCCGCGAACGAGTTAGAGCTCGAGAAGCTCAACCAACGCGGCGTTTGGAGCCTCGCAATCAACAACGTAGCAGGACATCCTCGCTTTTGTCCATCAGCGTTCATCTGTGCTGACCCGCCAAAGAAGTTTCACACAGGGATTTGGCTCGATCCAAACGTGATGAAGTTTATCCCTCGCCCAAAGTTGAAGGTTGGACGCGGAGGAATACGTCGCAAGGTAGGCGAGGAATTTGAAGCGACCGGTTTCAGTGCTTGCCATTGTCCAAACGTATGGGCAGTAGATCGCCGCACCTGGTTGGAGCCTGACGATACGTTCTTTACGGACAAGCAAGCGAGCTGGGGAAATTTGAATGCAGGATGCAAGCGTACCGGACAACCGAAGACTGCTTGCACATTCCTTCTCGCTCTCCGCATTGCACATGAGCTGGGAGCACGCCGCATTCATCTAATTGGCGTTGATTTCAAAATGTCAGAAGGTTCTGGTTACTCCTTCGCACAGAAACGAGATCAAGGAGCTATTACTACGAATAACAACCAGTTCAATGTCGTAGGGAACTGGTTAGGACAGATGGCAAATGAAGGCGTATTCGAGAGAGCAGATCTGAAAGTATTCAACACCAATCCAGATGCTGCGTTATCCTGCTTTCCTCACATGCCGTTTGAGGACGCTTTGACAGACTGCTTGGAAGGATTTCCTGAGCAGCCGTTTGATTTAGAAGGATGGTACGAGAAATGAGACGTCCTTATACTGAAGAGGATTACGAAGATGAGTACTGGTACGAGGAGTCAATGGGTAGACAAGGTGTGGGGGAAAGTGACAACGATAGTGCCAGCGAGCGGGTACTTCCGAGCAGACGAAAAAAGAAAGGCGCACCAGCTGATGAACAAAGGGTGCTGCACCTCACTCCATTTCCACGACACCTGGAATGATTTTATTGTTGTGAGTGGTGAGGTAAAGCTGCTGATCGATTTCCCACATCGAACGGACGGTGTGATATTGACTCCAGGGTTTTCCTTTCGTATCCCTGCCTGGGTCCCACACCAACTGCAAATTGTGGAAGATGCTGTGGTGATCGAACTCTACGGCGAAGTGATGCCCGTAATCACCCGCTTGACTACAGGGAAGGCAGACGTGCTAGATCAGATAGAGAAAGAAGGCTTCAATGTCGTCACTTGATTACCAAACCGTTATTGGAGTTGACGCTGCACATCTCCCTCATTTGCGTTTGGCATGGCCTACGTGGCAGCAGTTCCATCCGGATGTGTGCGAGCACGTTACGGCGTTTGTTGATGATCCAGAAACAGAAGATATCGTGAAGGCAGAATTCCCTTCTATCAACGTCGTCCCTTTCTTGCCGAAGACAGCAAAGTATTTTGAGGACGGAACTCGCTGGACCATTGCTCAGCGGCAGAAAATGTTGGCTGGCTTCCTTTACACTGCGGCAGAGTACGTGACAGCACCGTACTGGCTGAAATTAGATTTGGATGTACTAGGCACCACGTCAAAACACACCTGGCCAGACACCAGACTGTTTGGAGACACGCCTGCTATAGTTGGCCATCGTTGGGGGTACACAAAACCTGCCAACCAGATGGAAATTTTGGACAAGTGGGCTGAGTCTCAAGGCTATTGGCCTACGCCGCCTCTCAATTTACATCCATCGAAAGGATGCAGCAGCGTATCACATCCACGCATCATTTCGTGGTGCTGTTTCTTCAACACAGATTTCACTCGTTACTGCAAGGAGCTCGCAGTGCGGACAGTTGGATACGGAAGTATGCCTGTCCCCTCGCAAGATGGATTCATGTTCTACGTTGCAAATCGAACGAACCAACTCGTCCATCGTGTCAATATGAAGAGCATGGGGTGGGTACACTGTTCGAAGCTCTCGCAGATGGAAGAAAAGATCAAAGAAAGAGAGATGCAAATTGGATAAGACAATTGTCTACCTCATATCGGGTCGAGCACACCTGCCAAACTTGGTGATCTCGATCCTCGACCTGCGTACTATTGCCGGATGGAAGGGCAACATCGAGGTTCACGCCTGGCCTGAATCTCTGGACATCGTGAATGAAATCGCGACTGACAGACGACTTGACATCTCCGTCCACGAGAGGAAGCCAAAGTACCGTGGTAAGAATGCTCAGTTTCTCGACAAAACCAAAATGATGCAGCAGCTTACCAGCAAACGACCAACAGAGTCATTCATCTATCTGGATGCCGATACCTCTCCTGTCAAGCCGATAGACGAGTTGTTTGAGATGCTCGAGTATTACTCGTTCATCACGACCCAATTCAATCTGTGGACGATAGGGAAGGGAACGATTCAGAAACGAGTCGCACGACTGCTGGAACACAATCACATGCCTCGCAAGATGGTCATCGATTGTATTGCGGATTTCGACTTCCCCTCTCTTAACGGAGGGATCTGGGGCGTGAGAGGTGAATCCAAAGCGTTGGCAGCGTGGTCCCATTGGACGGACTTGCACAAAACGACTCTCTTCATAGCTGACGAGGTCTGCCTCCACCCAGTCGCTCACGATCTACGCGAGACTGACGCCTGTGGCGTTGCTACTGGAGGTCTGTGGAATGCGTCGTCGAAGTATTTGCCACGCAGCACAAACCGTTCTGACGTGAAGATATGGCACTTTCATGGTGATTCGAATTTGCGTCCAGACAAATCCCCATTAGGCTTTGAGCTGTGGTGGCCTCGCTACTTGTTCGCATTAGAGAACAAAGTGGGCAAGATCGACGAATGGTGGAATGCAATCAACAACAAGCATCTCCGTCGTCGCGAAAAGGAAGCTGGTTTTGATACTTGTTCTTGGTAAGGAGTTTTTGATGGACCTCGCAGCACGCAAAGAAGAAGCTTTCAAGAAATTGCCCAACGAGCAAAACGTGGGCATTGAGGGCAAGAAACAGATGGCGTTTACCAAGTCTTGGTTCCGCTATCGCAATCAGAAGACGTGGAGTACGTTCCTGCTTCCGAAATACGGCGGAATGGATCCCGTCAAGATGGTTCAGATCGGAGTGTTTGAGGGTATGGACCTGGTGTGGTGCTTGCAAAACATTCTGAAGAATCGCGAGTCACACGCCGTTGCCATCGATCCTTGGGAGCCAACTCGCAAGCTCAAGAAAGATAGAATGAATCAGGTCGAAGCGAATGCTCGTGCCAATTTGTCAGTTGCTCCAGGTAAGGTGACAATCCACAAAGGTTTCAGTGCCGACGTTTTGAAGGTGCTTCCAAAAGAATCATTCGACCTCGTTGTAGTCGACGGCGATCATAACTCGGACGCTGTTTACAAAGACGCGATGCTTTCACTGCCGTTGCTGAAGAAGGGCGGCTGGATGCTGTTTGACGACGTCCGTAATCGACGCGAGAAGGCAGATCACGTCCAAGCTGGTTTGGATGATTTCAAAGCAGACTTCGGAGACAGGGTTGAAGAAGTTTGGTTTCATCGTCATTGTGATTGCTTAGAAAAGATCTAATGAAACAGCACGAGTTCAAGAGCTACAAAGCCTATCGTCTTGCTCAAGATCGAATTACCAATCGCAAGTTGAATAAAGTCAAGTTGAGGTGCTTCGCGATTCATGAAGTGGTCGCCGCTTGTTTTGAGCATTATGGGTATCCTAGAGGAAACTGTCCCACGCAGGGGCTCTGCCACGGTGTACGAACAGGACAAGAACTGGATCTGTTTCAATTCTTTTTTGGTGGAGATTGGATTGGAACAGAGATCTGCAAACGGGCGGCTGATCGAGACGACAGAGTGCTGCTGCAAGACTTTGATCAGATACAGAAGGGGTGGCACGATAATTTTGATGTTATCTACACCAATTCGTTTGACCACAGCCGAGACCCGCGTAATACTCTTGAAACTTGGCTGATGTCACTCAAGCCAACTGGAACACTCTACATTGAGTGGACGGAGTGGCACGATAAGCTAGGGACGCGAGGTAATTTCGCAGATTGCTTTGCCGCAACAGATGAAGAGTATCGAGAGTTATTTGAAGAGCAGGCTGTTGTTCAGTCTGTTCTATCTGTTACTGGTCCCGATGAATGTCTCAGGAAGATATTCGCCATTAAGAGGAAGCCGAGCTGTGCAAAAGGCATTGATCAGGATGATTCGTGACGCGGTTGGTGAACCAAAAACAGGAGTAGAGGTAGGTGTCTACAAAGCTGAGACATCCGTTGCTTTGATTAAGGCGTTCGTTGATTGTCGTCTCTACTTTGTTGATATGTGGAAGGCATGGGACGAAGGTTCTACCTATCACAAAACGCACAAACGAACAGGCAAGCTCACGCAAGATGAGTGGGACAAAATCAAAGATCTCGCCTGGGATAAAATCCAACATCTCAATCGGGTGGGGGATCGAAATATCGGTAGGGGTATCACCAATCACTGCCTCATCTTCACACTGCCGTCAATCAAGGTAGCAGCAGCATCCAAAGACAAGGAATACGATTTTGTCTTTATCGATGCGAACCACTCATACCAATCCGTCAAAGAGGATCTCGATGCGTGGCTTCCGAAGACACGTGGCATTATTTGTGGTCACGATTTCGGAGGCACGTACAAGGGTGTCCAGAAAGCAGTTGAAGAGAAGTTTGGGAGAGACAAAATCATCTCCCCAGGGAAGCGTCTTTGGGGCTACATCGTAAAGGATGAAGAATGATTAGATACAAGGGTTTTTCCTTCTGCTCAGCACCTCGTACAGCAACCACATGGACCATCGATGTACTCGGTAGGCTTGGTATCGAGCCTGTTGAAGGTCGTGCGTCTGCAAAGCATCAGCCGTGGCCAAAATACGAGAGTCAGATACAATTGTCGATGGTTCGGCATCCGTACACCTGGCTCAAATCATATTACTTTTCTCTTGGTGGAGGACACGTAGACGTTCCTGCTGTTGACAATGTCTTCAAGATGCACTCTCGCGAGTCCAAATCTTTTACCGAGTTCGTCGGTAGATTAGATGAGGGTGCTGTGGGGACGATGTTCGATACTTACAAGGCAGGCTCAGTGCTCCGTATGGAGGATCTCCCTCATTGTCTGTTTGATTTTCTCGCTCCTTTCGGCTTCAAAGTGGATGAAGGAATACTGAAAGGATTGAACCCTCTCAATCAAACATCTTGGCACAGGTTCAAAGAAGTCGCGAAGATAGATGATAAGAAGCTTCGTGCAATCGTCACTCGTAAAGAAGAGGACTTTTGCGACACCTATGATTACTGGTAGGCGTGAGCAAGAATCTTGAGCAGCGTTTGGATGGGATTGACAGGGCGATTGAAGACTTTGAAGATTACGACGTCACGCGTCCGTGTAAGTTCTTTCCAGGTTCCAATGAAAAGATAGCCTTCCTATGTCATAGGTGGGCGTTGAACCAACCACTCTGTCTTGAGGAGGACAATCCAGGTGACGACGAGCGCCAATAATTCCATCGAGATTGTCACGCATTGCTGGGCAGGACAAACAGATATCTACGCCTACCTGTTACGGTACCAGTTGTCATCACTCTTCAGTCGGACGAACGATTGCTGGGTTTCTATCACAGTGGCGTACGCAAAAGATGATCCCAAGACTGTCCAGTGCTTGAAGGAAATGGAACCTCTGCTGACGACAAATGGCGTCCGTCTTGTGCTGCTGCCGCTTCCTCATTCCCATCTGTTCCGAAGAGCTTGTGGTAGAAACATAGCAGCAAAACAGACAGATGCCGATGTAGTGTGGTTCACGGATTGCGATTATCTCTTCCACAATCTGTCTCTGGAAGTCGCGATCGAAGAATGCGATTTAGACAGACGCTGCGTCTACTATCCGCGAACGGTAGGTGCGAACATAGATGAGCTGGCAGGCGATAGGCTGATCGAACGCTCGAGAAAAGTTCATGAAGATTGGTTCTTGGCAGACGAGAAACTGTTCGTGCCAAAACATTACGGACGAGCGATTGGAGGAATCCAAATCGTGTCAGGCGATTTGGCGAGGGAGGAGGGATACCTCGAAGGGAATGAGAGATCCAAACCGCTGGAGAAGAACGTAGATGGATTCCGTTCCTGCAGATGCGATCAGCATTATCGCAAAGCGGTTGGCAAGAGCGTTGCAGTTGACATTCCAGGCGTGTATCGAATCCGGCATACACCAAAAGGACGGAACCTGTAGTTCCGTTCAATCCCTGGTAATTATCGTGGGTCGAGTCTGTTCATCTGCTCCACGATACCGATGCCCGTTGCTGTGGACATGAAACGCATCTCCGGAGTTATGTGAACCCTACCCAGGTCGAGTCGATCTGCATCCCAGCAGCACGCGACATCGATGTCTGGATGTGTGCGTCCTCCGTTGTGATCTGTGAGCGCCTCTTTTAGCGTCTCCCACTCGTCGTCTGTTACCCGTAGGATGCCTCGGGTTCGTAATGTCTGAGCGAACAGTGCAGCACGGCGACCGTGTCGTGGGTCGTGCACCTCATTTTCGCGACAGCAATCGTGCAGCCACGCAAACGCCTGAGAGATTTTAGGAGACCCTCCCTCCATGTATGCAAGCATCATGCCAGCAGTGCGGACACGCTCCCAATGATCGTAGCCGTGAGCCGTGTGCTCTTGATTGAGTGGGCCATCTTCAGCACGCTGGCAGCATTCATCAAGCAAGGTTTTCCAAAGGGTGTCTGTCATCTCTGTGGTGGACGCTTTTTTCGTCGGTGCCATTTATCTCTCAGATCGTTTGAAGTACGGAAGAATCCGCAGTGAAGACGAGACCATCAAAAGTGTATCTCACTTTATCAGTCCCCTCGACTACGGTGAAGGTCTTCTGCTTCTTCACAACCCGATCAATAGTGATGAGCACGTCGCCTTCCAGAACGATAACGTCGCCCTGTCTCAGTTCGGTGTAGCTTCTTGGAGTAAGCATCTCATTTCTCCTTTGATCGAATTGTGCAAGAGGAAGATTAAAGGTTCAACCTGAAACTTGAATATTTTGGTGAGGAGGTGTCTTCTGCACGGCACTCAGTCTAGCCGAGTGCAGCTTCTTCGAGAGGCTGTAGTGCCGGGTCCAGGTCGCCGAGTTTTACCTGCCTTTGTATCCCCGATTCGCTTCTGGATGCCTATTCAGGCACACCGCTTTACCGTGCAGAAGGCACCTCTTCTCCTGTTATACGATTTCGCATCTTGCACATCGCGTGCCTGTGCAGTTTCCGGCGATTCCTCGATGATCTGACACGTTGGCCCCATCGAGAGTAAGAATGTTCACGATGCCTTTTTTCTCCAATCCTTTGGCTGCTCTGACGTCCGTTGTCCGCCCAACGCCATTTACCAGGGTTCGGCGGATTGTCTTCAGTGCGTTGAGTTGGTTGCTTGAAAGTTTCATCTGTGTTTCCTGTTTCCTGTTTGCTGTCCACGTCACACAACAAGTATAACACAGGTTGTGGAGATTAGCAGCCCCGAAGGGCTGCCTTTCCCATCGATTGTGAAGACTAGTACTCTTCACCTTCGTCCCAGTGTTCATCGTCTCCTTCCTCGTCATCGTCGTCAACTTCTTCTCCTTCGTCGCACACCGACATCAATGTGCGGAGCAATGCGTTGTAGTCGCCGCTCATGCACTCATTGCACACGGCTTTGACTGCTGCTGCATTCCAACCCTGCCGCTTTGCAGCATTGCTGAACGCACCCATCAACGCGAATGCGTTACCGTCGAGCCCAACAAGTGTCAGCTCAACTTTTTTGCAGCCTTCTGGAAGTTCCATCTCTCATCTCCTTTGTTGCGTTGTTTGTTAACCTCTATAACAAGTATAACGACCACAACCGCGATTAGCTGTCATGGAGTGCTTGTTTCTTCATCTTTCTCACTTCTTTTTTGAGGGTCGATCTGCTGGATCTTCTTCCAATTCGTCGATTTCTTTCTGTGATTCACGGTTGAGAATTGAGCGGACAGGAGTGCCGTCTTTTTTGTGATAGGTGCTGGAGTTGTGCTGCCCGTCGTTGTGCTTGCGATAGTTGGCGTTATTCGTCTCCCCCCATTCAGCAAGATTCCATCGCCAGTTTCAAAGTCTTGAATTCTTCTGGATACTTGCAGTCCGCATTCCAGTTTGCAAATTTCCGAACGTTCAGAGCGCCCATTCCAATCAGGAATTCGCCGTAACTCCACGTTCCTTCTCCTTCGTTGTATTCCCAGATGCGTCCTTCGCTGTCTTTTCGTGTTCGTGTCATTGTTTTGCTTTCCGTTGTTGCGTTGTTTGCTAACCTCTACAACGAGTATAACGACCACAACCGCGATTAGCTGTCACGGAGTGCTTCGTTTCGCTTCCTTTTCAATAAGTTTCTTCAAAGCAATCGCGGCGTCAGTTGCTTTTCTATCTCCACCGTTCAAGCAGGCTCGGCAGTACACTGTGCCGTCGCGTGCCTCATTTTCGCAGTCGCTTGTCGAGCAGATACTGTCGATCAACATCTCTTGTTTTTCAGTTAATTTCATCAGCCTTCTTTCTAAGAAAAAGTGATATCAGATTCGTAACGGTATGCTGTCACGACCACTTGCAGCAGTATGCCGCAGTACCGTTCAAGCTGCTGTGCAGTGCATCCGCACAGAATCTCTGTGCAGCCGCCTGTGTCGTCCGGAGTGTTGACGACCTCGCTCCGCTCAAATTCTTGATGCTGCTCTTCCAGCCCGCGTTGCAGTTTACGGACTTTGTCGTACAGATCTCCAGCTGCGATCTGCCCGCACCCGTCTTCAATTGCGGCAGGGTTTAATCCCAAAGCCTCTCCAAGATGCTGGAAATTGCCGTTTGCGACATTGAGCTCTGGAGCGTGAGAGTCTTCTGCAGATGGGACCCAGAATGTGATGGACATGGAGATTCCTTGAGTTATGCGAGCTTGAAAGCTGCTGTTGCTTTGGTGATCGAGCGTTTGGCGACAACACCCTTTTCCACCATGTAATTGAGAACTTCGTTGAATTCGTCTGCGTGTTGGAACGTGACTGCTTCCGCAACACCCAAGCGGATTTCTCCGCGTTTGCGTTCGCGACCATCATCCAGAACGAGCACGATGAACGCAGCAACTTCTTGGACGCGTGACATGCGGCGTTGTTTGCTTGCAGCGTCGCGAGATTCAGCTGCTGCGAAGCGATCGAGGACCTCTCGCCCGGAGAGATCGCCTGTCATCTCGCCAATCATGAAGCTTGCAAGTGCATCGAGCACATGGTTGTCAGCAGCGAAATCTGGAAGTTGTTTGGCCATTTTGTGTCTCCTGTTTGCTGTTGCTTGTGTA